>Ga0210026_1002060_pt1 | contig 17898 bp, 14 predicted proteins | sample CryGeymeta201509_FD_183977 | JGI IMG/M metagenome (GOLD analysis project Ga0210026, IMG submission 183977) | Groundwater microbial communities from Crystal Geyser aquifers in Utah, USA - Crystal Geyser metaG 2015-09 (SPAdes) (version 2) | ecosystem: Environmental > Aquatic > Deep subsurface >... | reverse complement strand
ACACCACCAGGATGTTCGGTTGCACCACATCCAGGTCGGACAGGCGCACGTCGGTAGGGGCGATGAAGGGACGGCCGTCGCCACGGGCGGCGGCTTATTCCAGCCCCCGCATCCCCAACGTCTTCGCTGCCGCCATCAACCTGGCGTCGAACGCCGCGAAGCGGAAATCCACGCCGGGGAGGGCTTGCCAGACCGCTTCCGCCGCTGCCAAGTGGACGCTGTCGTAGCCGCGCAGGTTGTGGGCATCCGCCAGGTCGCCGGCGCGGCGGATCAGATCGTGTGTGACCTCAAGGACTTGAATCTTGGCCCAATCCGCTTCGAAGTCGACACGCCATTGCGGCAGCGCGGCGGCGTATTTCGGGTCGTTGGCGCGCCGTCGGAATGCGGCGCGTGCTTCCGCGTAGGCGATGGCATGGGAGGTCATCAGGCTGGCCTGGTTGACTGCCTCGCGCACCAAGTCCGAGTGCGCATCTTCCACATACAGCTTCACCAGGGCAGAGGTGTCCAGATACAGGATCATTCGCGCATCTCGCTGACAATTTCGGAGAGCGTTTTATCACCAGGGGCGATCTTGATCGGCCGGGTTGATCCCATCAGTTTGCCGCCCCGCCCGGGCCGCACCCACGGCAACGCTTCCAGTTTGGCGATGGCTTCCGCTTCACGTTCGGCTTCGGTCAAGGCGCGTGGCAGCACCGCAGTCAGGCGTGCCACCGGCTTGCCGTGCGAGGTCACTACCACCTCTTCGCCCGCCGCGACGTGGCGCAGGTATTCGGACAGATGTGTTTTTAGTTCGCGTACCGAGGTTTCCATCGTGCCGACTCCGTTTGTAGTCTCAATGAAAAGGATTGTAGTCCCATTGGTGTCCCTGACTGCCTAACCCCATGCCCGAGCAACGCGAACTCCCCCTGGCCTTCCCCGAACTGGCACCCGATGCGCCGCTCATCCCGGTGCGCATGGTCAACGAATACGTTTATTGCCCGCGCCTGGCTTACCTGATGTGGGTGCAGGCGGAGTGGGCGGATTCCGCCGATACGGTGGAAGGCCGCGCCAGGCACAAGCGGGTGGATGCCAAGGCGGATGCGCTGCCGGAGGCGCCGGCCGAGGACGAGCACATCCACGCCCGTTCCGTTTCGCTGAGTTCCGCCACGCTGGGCATCACTGCCAAGCTCGATCTGGTCGAAGGCGATGGCGTTTACGTCACCCCGGTGGACTACAAACGCGGCAAGCGCCCGCATGTCGAAAAAGGCGCTTACGACCCGGAACGTGTGCAACTTTGCGCACAGGGCTTGCTGCTGCGCGAACATGGTTACGAATGCGATTCCGGCATGTTGTACTTCGTCGAATCGCGTGAGCGGGTGCTCGTGTTGTTCGACGAAATCCTCATCGACCAGACCCTCGCCGCCATCCACGGCCTGCGCGGCGTCGCCAACATCGGCCGCTTCAGCGATGCCGCTGCGGATGTTGCCACCAACACCGCCACCGGCCGCATCCCGCCGCCACTGGAAGACAGCCCCAAATGCCCGCGCTGCTCGCTGGCCGGAATCTGCCTGCCGGACGAAGTGCGCTTCCTCAACGAAGCGCCTATCGCCCCGCGCCCGCTGTTCGCGCGGGAACAACTCAGCAGCCCGCTCTACGTGCAATCGCCGCGCGCCTGGCTGCGCAAGGATGAAGATCGCATCGTCATCGAAGTGGAAAAAGCCAAGGCCGGCGAAGCGCGCCTCAACGACGTCTCGCAACTCGTCCTGTTCGGCAGCAGCGGCCTCTCTACCCCGCTGTTGCACGAACTCATGAAGCGCGAAATCCCGGTTTCCTTCCACACCTACGGCGGCTGGTTCATCGGCCACGTGGTCGGCCTCGGCCACCGCAACGCGGAAACGCGCATGCATCAGTACCGCCAGAGCTTCGACCCAAAAGCCTGTCTGCACCTCGCGCGCGGCTGGGTCGCCGCCAAGATCGCCAACAGCCGCACGATGCTGCGGCGCAACTGGCGCGGTGCGGCGGAAGAGGATGAGGCTGAACCGTTTGAACAATTCGGCAAGGAGCAGGAGGGCGACGGAATAACGGATACCGCCAACAAGCCTGTTGCCCCCGAAGACCTCCTGCTCAGCCTCAAGGAAGACGCCCACCACGCCTTGCGCGCCGGCTCGCTGGAAGAACTCCTCGGCATCGAAGGCATCGCCGCCCGCCGCTACTTCCAGAACCTCACCCACCTGTTGCGCCATGACGACGACCCCAGCCTCAGTTTCGACTTCATGGGGCGCAACCGGCGCCCGCCGAAAGACCCGGTCAACGCCATGCTCTCCTTCGCCTACGCCATGCTCACCCGCGAATGGCATATCGCCTTGAGCGCGGTTGGCCTCGACCCCTATCGTGGCTACTACCACCAACCCCGCTTCGGCCGCCCCGCCCTGGCGCTCGACATGATGGAACCCTTCCGCCCCCTGGTCGCCGACTCCGCCGTCATCACCGCCATCAACAACGGCGAAGTGCGCGGCAGCGACTTCATCCGCGCCGCCGGAAGCTGCGCCATGTCGGATAGCGGCCGCAAACGCTTCATCGCCGCCTTCGAACGGCGCATGGGCCACGAAGTCACCCACCCGTTGTTCGGCTACCAGTTGAGCTACCGGCGCCTGCTCGAAGTACAAGCCCGCCTGCTCATCCGGCATTTGTCGGGTGAAATCCCCGACTACCCCAACTTCGTCACGAGGTAAGCATGGAACACCTCTACGTCATCAGCTACGACATCGCCGACGACAAACGCTGGCGCCACGTCTTCCGCATCATGAAAGGCCACGGCGAATGGCTGCAATACTCCGTCTTCCAATGCCGCCTGGATCGCCTGCGCTATGTGCAAATCCAGGCTGAATTGAACGAAGCGATCCATCACCGCGATGACCATGTCCTCATCCTCGACCTGGGACCGGTGGACAGCGTCAGCCCCCACGTCACCAGCCTGGGAAAGAGCTTCGAACCCATGAAACGCGAAGCCATGATCTTCTAGCCGAGACACCGCGAGCGCTGCGCTGATGAAAATTCTCCCGGCACCGCTCGCAACTAGAATTGCTCTTTAAAAACATGAGGATATTGAAATTTATGAAGCACCGACAAGACGGGAGTCGTCTCACACCGGTATATTCCAGTCAGTGCTCGCAAACCACCCCGCTATGCGTGACGCATAGCGGGGTGGCAAGAGAGCCAATTCCGGGGCCAATTGGCCCCGGCCTCATTGAAGCCTTCTGCAACAGAAGGGATCCAAACTGCGCGATACTGAATTCCGGGGCCAATTGGCCCCGGCCTCATTGAAGCTAGCCATGAGAACGCCCGCGCACTATCCCAGAATCAAAATTCCGGGGCCAATTGGCCCCGGCCTCATTGAAGCCTAACGCTCGCTACCTTTGGTACTGGGACGGCGCCGCAATTCCGGGGCCAATTGGCCCCGGCCTCATTGAAGCCACTCCGGCCCGCCGTTCCGGGGCATTCAGCCCTCTCAATTCCGGGGCCAATTGGCCCCGGCCTCATTGAAGCGTCGGGTTTGCCTTCAAGCTGGAACAAGTGCTTGGGCAATTCCGGGGCCAATTGGCCCCGGCCTCATTGAAGCCTCACAACCTGCCTCCTGAAATGAGTTCCAAGTCCGCAATTCCGGGGCCAATTGGCCCCGGCCTCATTGAAGCTTTATGTTCAGGAATACGCTCTTGCGTTTTGACCGTAATTCCGGGGCCAATTGGCCCCGGCCTCATTGAAGCAAGAATGGCCGATGTATCTTGGCGGATGTAGTGACTAATTCCGGGGCCAATTGGCCCCGGCCTCATTGAAGCCTACAATTGGGGGTCAGAATTTGGCTATACGCTAGTAATTCCGGGGCCAATTGGCCCCGGCCTCATTGAAGCGCTAGGGTCAGCTATTTCGATGTCCCAGGCAGGGAAATTCCGGGGCCAATTGGCCCCGGCCTCATTGAAGCGACTTCGGGTAGATCACATAGGCGTTTGGCGTGCGCCAATTCCGGGGCCAATTGGCCCCGGCCTCATTGAAGCGCGCCCCGGGATAGGCTACCCTACCATCGGCAACCTAATTCCGGGGCCAATTGGCCCCGGCCTCATTGAAGCGAATGTCAGACGTCAACAACGTGTTGGCTGATGCGATAATTCCGGGGCCAATTGGCCCCGGCCTCATTGAAGCAATCCACCGACATTATTTACCGCCTTTCTGGCGGGGCAATTCCGGGGCCAATTGGCCCCGGCCTCATTGAAGCCCCCATATGCTCAATCAGTACATGGTATATTCATATCAATTCCGGGGCCAATTGGCCCCGGCCTCATTGAAGCTTTAAGGCGGGTTGATCGGTTGCATCCGATCAACGCAATTCCGGGGCCAATTGGCCCCGGCCTCATTGAAGCCTCACTGGAACACCGTTGAGTACGCTGATGGATGCTTAATTCCGGGGCCAATTGGCCCCGGCCTCATTGAAGCCTCGAACCTTTCATCTATGTCTGGTTCTGGTTTGTTAATTCCGGGGCCAATTGGCCCCGGCCTCATTGAAGCTCTGGGTCTTCATCAGCTTCCTGCCTCTCAAACAAGCAATTCCGGGGCCAATTGGCCCCGGCCTCATTGAAGCCTGCTGAAAAAGAAGAGACCGACAAGGCATCCAACGAAAATTCCGGGGCCAATTGGCCCCGGCCTCATTGAAGCGTACTATAAACTGCGCACGAGTAAGATTAACACCACCAATTCCGGGGCCAATTGGCCCCGGCCTCATTGAAGCCGCGTGACGGTAAGGCTGACTTCACTAATGATGTCGAAATTCCGGGGCCAATTGGCCCCGGCCTCATTGAAGCAACTAAAGGGCTCGGATCAACCTACTCCAGTGTAGTTAATTCCGGGGCCAATTGGCCCCGGCCTCATTGAAGCAAGTGGCGCTTTATCCGATAGCCCTCAGTTCGCAAATTCCGGGGCCAATTGGCCCCGGCCTCATTGAAGCAAGGCTGGTCCCGCTCTGTTCTGCCGCGAGCTTGTAAATTCCGGGGCCAATTGGCCCCGGCCTCATTGAAGCAAAGAAGACATGTCCCCGCTCGATAAAGCATGCTTCGAATTCCGGGGCCAATTGGCCCCGGCCTCATTGAAGCGTTGGTTATTACAACGATCTCGCTGGCCGACTTCGCAATTCCGGGGCCAATTGGCCCCGGCCTCATTGAAGCGTAACAAGCTGCGCGCATTAATGGCAGTTGCTACCTGAATTCCGGGGCCAATTGGCCCCGGCCTCATTGAAGCCGATGGAAGTCAAGGAAGCCTCATCTGGCGCCATTAGTAATTCCGGGGCCAATTGGCCCCGGCCTCATTGAAGCGCGCCTCCCGCTTGGCCTTATTGGTCAAGCTTTTTGCTGAATTCCGGGGCCAATTGGCCCCGGCCTCATTGAAGCACCAGCGTCGCCGACTACCACGGCACCCGAGTTTCTGAATTCCGGGGCCAATTGGCCCCGGCCTCATTGAAGCTTGCCGCCTCCAGGTAATACGGCCAGGCGGCGGAATGGCAATTCCGGGGCCAATTGGCCCCGGCCTCATTGAAGCAAGAACGGTGACCACCCAGAAGACGGGAGCGGCACGAATTCCGGGGCCAATTGGCCCCGGCCTCATTGAAGCGACAGCAACAACGTGTTGGCCGATGCGATCGCATCAATTCCGGGGCCAATTGGCCCCGGCCTCATTGAAGCATGGAACGCAGGCCAGCCCGCACTTCCTTGGAGGTCAATTCCGGGGCCAATTGGCCCCGGCCTCATTGAAGCACGTTTTCTCCAACCATCCAAGTGGGTCGCACCTCAATTCCGGGGCCAATTGGCCCCGGCCTCATTGAAGCTCTTCGGTGATCGGCCATGGCGCACCGTTGTCTTCGGAATTCCGGGGCCAATTGGCCCCGGCCTCATTGAAGCTTGACCCGCTTCCAGGCCCACATACCGAAGGCCCTCGAAATTCCGGGGCCAATTGGCCCCGGCCTCATTGAAGCGCATTCTGCTCATAGTCGCCCTCGACCTGGGCGCCGAATTCCGGGGCCAATTGGCCCCGGCCTCATTGAAGCTGTATATCATCTGTCATCTGCACAGCAGAATCACTTAATTCCGGGGCCAATTGGCCCCGGCCTCATTGAAGCGCGGCGACCAGGCGGTCGAGCTTGCGCTGGTCCGCTAATTCCGGGGCCAATTGGCCCCGGCCTCATTGAAGCCCGCCGTGTACGCCTGCATCGCCAAGATCGCCGGCAGCAATTCCGGGGCCAATTGGCCCCGGCCTCATTGAAGCAAAATCCGATGATACGCGAGGCATCAAGGAGGCCATCGAAATTCCGGGGCCAATTGGCCCCGGCCTCATTGAAGCCCAGCGGTGAACCACGATTCATTGCCATTATAGATAAATTCCGGGGCCAATTGGCCCCGGCCTCATTGAAGCATGCAGACCAATGTGTCGAGCAGTGGAATATGCGGAAATTCCGGGGCCAATTGGCCCCGGCCTCATTGAAGCTGGACTTGGTGGATCACATCAAGTCTTGGGTTTTAGGAATTCCGGGGCCAATTGGCCCCGGCCTCATTGAAGCACTACTATGAGCAGGTAGGACAGGAGGTCGGCCATCATAATTCCGGGGCCAATTGGCCCCGGCCTCATTGAAGCGCTGGCGAAGCAGTGCCCATCCACCATAGTTTTTATGAATTCCGGGGCCAATTGGCCCCGGCCTCATTGAAGCGATGGCGGAAGCGCCCTGTTGGTCGGTCAGGTGCGGCAATTCCGGGGCCAATTGGCCCCGGCCTCATTGAAGCTAACTAGTTTCTGCACCAGCCAGCGTAATGGTGCCAATTCCGGGGCCAATTGGCCCCGGCCTCATTGAAGCGACCTTGTGCGCGCCATTGAGGATGGAATCCCCTTCAATTCCGGGGCCAATTGGCCCCGGCCTCATTGAAGCGTCCAACACGACGCCAAGCCAGACATCCGACATCGTCATGGACGCGATCCTCTACGGCCACCGGTGGGCCGTCGACCGGAGCATCACCAAGACCTACGTCAAGGACGTAACCGAAGGCCTGCAAGCATTCATGCGCGACCTGAAGGCCGCCGGCGCAATCATCAACTTCGAGGTCTATCCCGATCCCAAGTTGAACACGGCCAGTCAGCTTGAGGAAGGGCGCGTCTATTGGAACATCCGCTTCACCGATGTGCCGCCGGCAGAAAACCCGAACTTCCGCGTCGAGGTGACCAATCAGTGGATCACCGAAGTGCTGGACTTCAACAACTAAGGAGCTGAACGATGATTCCGCAAACGCTGGTGAACATGAACCTATTCGTCGATGGCAAGGGCTATGCCGGCATCGCTACCGAGGTCAATCTGCCCAAGCTGAAACGCAAGACCGAAGAACACCGTGCCAGCGGCATGGATGGCCCGGTCAAGATCGGCATGGGCATGGAAATGATGGGCGGCAGCTTTTCGCTGTCCGGCGTTTCCAAGGAGGTGATGTCCTTCTTCGGCCTGGCCGACGACACCGCCTTCAACGGTAGTTTCCGTGGCGCCTACAAGAACCAGAAGGGCGAAGTGGTCGCTGTCATCGCCACCTTCCGGGGCATGATCGAAGAGGTCGATTCCGGTAGCTGGAAGGCTGGCGACAAGGCAGAAACCAAGTTCGCCATTGCTCCCAGCTACTACAAGCTGGAGATCGACGGTCAGGCGGTTTATGAACTCGACCCGGCCAACTTCATCCGCATCATCAATGGCAAGGACGAGGCGGCAGCCGAGCGCCAGGCCATCGGCAATATCGAGACCAGCACGCGCGCCTCCGCCTACTGCGCGGACGACGCCACCGCCCAGGGTAAGACCGCCGTGGTGGGCATTCCCGCCGTGCTGCTGGAAGTGGTCGACCTGACCGACCCGGTTGAAATCGGCAAGGAAACCACTTACGTCATCACCGCCACCAACCAAGGCACCGCGACCGACATCAACCTGCGCATCGTCGCCGAACTGGAAAGCGCCATGCAATTCAGCGCCGCCGGTGGCGCCACTACTGCCGTGGCCAACGGCTCGCGCATTGAGTTCGCCCCCCTGCCCAAGCTGGAACCCGGCGCCAAGGCCGAGTGGAAAGTGACCGGCAAAGCCATGACGCCCTCCGACTCGCGCTTCACCGTCATCATGACCAGCGACCTGCGCCAGCGCCCCGTGATGGAAACTGAAGCCACCACGCTGTACAAGTAAACCAAGCAGCAAGCACCGCAACGGGCCTCCTCCAGGGGAGGCCTTTTCATTGGCTCTGCCGGTGTTCGACGTGGGCATGGCGTGGAGCGGCACCAAAGAGCCTTCCCCTAAAAGTAGATTCGGCGGCATTCGTTATATATCCAATCTACTGTGACAAATTTAATAGGTATTACCTACCATTCAATAGAAACTACAAGGTGTTTTTGTCAGTACGATCTGGAGCACATCATGTCCTTCTCTCATTTTTCTCCCTATCAATTCGTCACCCTGCGCACCTTCGGACGCGCCCCTCTGCTAGCCAAAGACGCCATGAAACAACGGCTACTGGACTGTTTCATGGAAACCAAAAAGCATTTCAGCCTGACCATCGCGGGCTATGTCGTGCTGAGCGACCACGCCCATTTTCTGTTCAAAATCCCCGGCGACTACGAAAGCTCCGCCATCATGAATGACCTGCGTACCAACTTCCTGCGCGCCTGGCGCAAATCGACGCCGCTTTTTGAACGGGATGCGCCCAACAACGCCCCATTCTGGGAAGCTGGCATCGAATACCGGAGTTCGTATTCGACCGACGACTTGCGCAGCCACCTCGATATCATCCACTACGACCCGGTGCGGCACGGCCTGGCCACGCGCGCCGCCGATTACCCCTGGTCGAGCCTGCCAGCGCGCATCGCACAAGGGCATTACTCGGAATCCTGGGCCGAGATCGGCCCGCCAGCTTGTATCTCTCGTGTGGCACGCGAATGCGCGGCAACCGTTGGACTTTGATTGTCGATAACGAAAACGAGTCAACGAAGTTTCGGCATAGCCACAATCGACCCCGGCGAGGCCTGTTTTTGCCGGATTTGCAGCCAGAGGGTGATCCCTTTGCCGCAAACGCCTTGCGGCCACGGACCGATTACTTCGCCTCCCTGGCCTGGCTGAGTTCCACCAGCTCCAACGCATTGCCGTCCGGGTCGCGCACAAACAGGGCCGCGCGGCCGGAGCGGCTGAGGGTGTAGGCCAGGCCGGCGGCGTCGAGGCGGGCTTGCGTGGCCGTGAAGCCGATCACGCCCAGCGCGGTGTGGCGGTCGCGGCCGCCATGTTCCGGGCGGCCCATCACCGGATCGGGGTTGGGCAGGTTGATGAGGTGGATCTGGCCGCCGCCGACGTCGTACCAGACGCCGTCGAAGCTCATGGCCGGCCGCGCCGGGTTGACTTGCAAGCCGAGCACGCCCTCGTAGAAAGCGCGCGAACGCGCCAGGTCGGCCACCAACAGTGAGACGTGGAGCAACGAAATCACGGTTTCAGTCATCTTTTTCCGCCCCTACGGAAAACAGGGTGGCGGCGACGATCATGGCACCGCCTATCCATTCGTGCCTATCCATGACCTCGCCGGCCAGCCAGCGACTGGACAACGCGGCCACTACCAATTCCGCCAACAGGATGACGACGGCCCGATTGGCGGGGGTGTGGGACAGCCCGTATTGCATGGTGAAAGTGGCCAACAACAGCGCCAGGGCGATGCCCGCCACCAACCACCAGGCTTTGCCATCGAGCACGCGCAATACGCCCGGCGTGGCGCCTTCGGCGCTGGCGTAGAGCGTGGAAACCGCCACCACCCCGGCGAATACCCAGAGCGAACGCACGGCGATGGGCGCGGACTTGAGCCGGCGCGTGAGTACATTGGCAAGCGCGAAACCGACGCCCGCCGACAGCCCCAGCCACTCGGCGGCGTTATGCGGCATCGGAAAACCGCCCTCCCCCGCCAGCATGGCCCAGGCTCCCGCCAGCGCCAGGGCGATCACCAGCCAGGCGCCGCGGCCGGCATGCTCGTTCAACAACAGGCGCGCGAACGGCACGGTCCACAGCGGCGCCAGATAGAACAACAGCATGACCCGCATCACCTCGCCGTGGATCACCGCCAGCACATAGGCCAGATTGGTCCAGCCGGAGACCAGGGCAAGCGCGAGCAACAAACCGCGCTCGGCCGGATCGGCCACCGAACGGCTACGCAGGGCAAGGAGCAACAGCGGCGGCAACGCGACCAGATAGGTCAACACGGAAGCCACGCTGCCGCTCAAACCGGCCTGTTCCAGGATGCGGTAGGGATACCAGACCAGTCCCCAGGTGGTCGCCGTGACCAGCAAAGCCAACGGGGCCAGCCAACGACTCGAAAGCATATAATTCGCGCCCTTTTTTCCACTATGAATCGGGTCCGCAACCCAATGAACCCGCGCCTGAACCAGCTTCAGCCTTACCCGTTCCAACGCCTGCGCGATTTGTTCGCGGGCGTGGCGCCCAATCCCGACCTGCGGGCCGTGAATCTTTCCATTGGCGAACCCAGGCACGCAACGCCGGAATTCATCAAGGAAGCACTCACCGCGAATCTGCAAGGCCTGTCCAGTTACCCAATCACCCAGGGCAGCGAGGACTTGCGCGAGGCGATCTCGAACTGGAGCCGGATGCGCTACGGTGTCGATCTCGACCCGGCCAACCAGATTTTGCCGGTGAACGGCAGCCGCGAGGCGCTGTTCGCCTTCGCCCAGGCGGTGATCGACCCGAGCAAGCATGTAAAGCGGGTACTCGCACCCAACCCCTTCTACCAGATATACGAAGGCGCCGCCCTGCTCGCCGGGGCCAAACCCTATTTTCTCAATACCCTGCCAGAAAACGGCTTCCGCTGCGACTTCGCGGCCATTCCCGAGGATCTGTGGGAAACGGTGCAACTGGCCTATGTCTGCTCGCCCGGCAACCCCACCGGCCGCGTCATGAGCCTGGCCGACTGGCGCGAGGTTTTCGACCTGGCCGACCGCCACGGCTTCGTCATCGCGTCCGACGAGTGCTATTCGGAAATCTATTTTCACGAAGGGGCGCTTGCGGAGGGCGGAGCAGGGGCCCCACGCAGTGGGGAGGCGACCCCGGAGTCGGGTGCCGCCCCCGCCGCACCACAGACGGTGGGTTCACGCGCGAGCGGCGGGGGCCCGCCCCTGGGCGCGCTGACGGCGGCGAAAGAACTGGGGCGCGACTTGCACAATCTGGTGGTCTTCAACAGCCTGTCGAAGCGCTCCAACGTGCCTGGCCTGCGTTCCGGCTTCGTCGCGGGCGACGCCGAACTCATCAGGCAATTCCTGCTCTACCGCACCTACCACGGCAGCGCCATGAACCCCGCCGTGCAGGCCGCGTCCGTCGCCGCCTGGCGCGACGAAGGCCATGTCCAGGAAAATCGCCGCCAGTACCGCGAGAAATTCGCCGCCGTGATGCCCATCCTGCAAGGCACCCTGGAATTCGATGCGCCGGATGCCGCCTTCTACCTCTGGGCGAAAGTGCCCGGCGCTGATGACACCGTTTTCGCCCGCGAGTTGTATCGGGAAAAACACGTCACCGTGTTGCCCGGCTCCTATCTGGCGCGCGAAGCGAAAGGGGTCAACCCAGGTAAAGGCTTCATTCGCATCGCATTGGTCGATGGGCTGGAGCAATGCGTCGAAGCCGCGCAACAAATCGTTGAGTTCGTTGAAACGGGTACGACCCATTGATCCCGTAGGGTGCGCCATACACACCACCGGATACGGATTGGTGCGCACGACGCGCCCTACGGCTGATTTCATTCACCAACCTGAATAAGGATTCGCCATGCACGACCTGCAACAAATCATCGAGGAAGCCTTCGAGCGCCGCGCCGACATCACCCCGCGCAATGTCGAACCCAAGGTCAAGGACGCGGCCATGGCCGTGATCGACCTGCTCGACATGGGCCAGTTGCGGGTCGCGGAACGTGGTGAGGGACAGACCTGGGTCACCCACCAGTGGATCAAGAAAGCGGTGTTGCTGTCGTTCCGGCTGGAAGACAACGCCTTCATCAAGGGCGGCTTCACCAACTACTACGACAAGGTGCCCTCCAAGTTCGCCGATTACAACAGCCGCGATTTTCGCGAAGGCGGCTTCCGCGTGGTGCCGCCGGCATCTGTGCGCAAAGGTTCCTACATCGCCAAGAACGTGGTGCTGATGCCTTCCTACGTGAACATCGGCGCCTACGTCGATGAAGGCACCATGGTCGATACCTGGGCCACGGTCGGTTCCTGCGCGCAGATCGGCAAGAACGTGCATTTGAGCGGCGGTGTCGGCATCGGCGGTGTGCTGGAGCCGGTGCAGGCCGGCCCCACCATCATCGGCGACAACTGCTTCATCGGCGCGCGTTCGGAAGTGGTCGAAGGCGTGGTGGTGGAAGACAACAGCGTGATTTCGATGGGTGTCTACATCGGCCAGTCCACCCGCGTCTATAACCGCGAAACCGGTGAAATCAGCTACGGCCGCATTCCCGCCGGCTCGGTCGTGGTCAGTGGCAACCTGCCCTCCGCCGACGGCAAATACAGCCTGTATTGCGCGGTGATCGTGAAGCAGGTCGATGCCAAGACCCGCTCCAAGGTCGGCATCAACGAGTTGCTGCGCGGGATTTGATCGCTACCCGATGCCCTGGCAATTCTGGATCGACCGCGGCGGCACCTTCACGGACCTCGTTGCCCGCGCGCCGGACGGCGGCCTGATCCAGAAAAAACTGCTGTCAGAAGACCCGGAACATTATCAGGACGCCGCCATCGCCGGCATCCGTGACTTGCTGGGCTTGCGCGCGAGCGACCCCATCCCGCCAGGCACACTCTCGGCCGTCAAGATGGGCACCACCGTGGGTACCAACGCCCTGCTCACCGGCCAGGGCGAACCCACCCTGCTGGTGACTACCCGCGGCTTCGCCGATGCCCTGGAAATTGGCGACCAAGCACGGCCCGATATCTTTGCGCTGGACATCAGGAAGCCGGCACCGCTTCATGCCCAGGTTATCGAGGCTGATGAGCGCGTGTCGGCCAGCGGCGCAGTGCTCACCCCCCTGGACGGTGGCGCGCTGCTCGAAGCGCTACGCCACGCCCACGCGGACGGTTTGTCCACCTGCGCCATCGCCTTTCTGCACAGTTGGAAAAACCCCGCGCATGAACTCGCGGCGGGCGAACTGGCGCGCGCGGCCGGCTTTACCCAGGTCAGCCTGTCGCATCAGGTAAGCCCCTTGATCAAGTTCGTGGCGCGCGCGGAAACCACCGTGCTCGACGCCACCCTGTCGCCGCCGCTGCGCCGCTATGTGGCTCAAGTGGCGGCCGCGCTGCCGGACGATTGCACCCTGGAATTCATGCAATCGAATGGCGGCATGACGGATGCCGCCCATTTTCAGGGCAAGGATAGCGTGCTCTCCGGTCCCGCCGGGGGTCTCATCGGCATGGCCCGCGCCGGGCGCGCGGCGGGCTTCGATAAGCTGATCGGCTTCGACATGGGCGGCACCTCCACCGATGTTTCGCTCTATGCCGGGGAGTTTGAAAGAACGCTGGACACCCTGATCGCCGGCCACCGCATTCGCGTGCCCATGCTGGGCGTGCAGAGCGTAGCGGCGGGCGGCGGCTCGATACTTGAATTCGACGGCGCGCGTCTGTTCGCCGGCCCCGCCTCCGCCGGTAGCTTGCCCGGCCCCGCCAGCTACCGGCGCGGCGGCCCGCTCACGGTAACCGACGCCAACCTGCTTTTGGGCCGCCTCCAGGCCGACTTCTTTCCCGCCGTATTCGGTCCCGGTGGCGACCAGGCGCTGGATGCGGATGCCGTGAAAAACGCCTTTGCCGCAATGGCGTCCCAAGTCAACCGGGCCTTAAGCCTGGATTACAGCCCGGAACGCCTGGCCGAGGGTTTTCTCGACATCGCCGTGGAAAACATGGCCGACGCTATCCGCCACATCACCCTGGCGCGCGGCGTCAATCCGGCGGATTTCACGCTGATGAGCTTCGGCGGCGCCGGTGGCCAGCACGCCTGCGCGGTCGCGCAACGGCTGGGTATCGGCCGGGTACTGATTTCACCGTTTGCCTCGGTGCTATCCGCTTATGGCATCGGCCTGGCGGAACGGCGGGTAGTCAAGCAGGTGGCGGTAGAGTCTCTGCTCCCCTCCCCCGCTGGGGGACGGGCTGGGGGTGAGGGGACAGCCTTCGGTTACCCGATGTGGCTGGATCAGGCGTCGATCCCTCACCCCCAGCCCCTCTCCCCGGGGGAGAGGGGAGAAAAATGCCGCCTTCTCCTTCGCTACGCCGGCTCTGACACCACACTTCCCATCCCCCTCGCCAGCCTGGAGGAAATGGCCGCCGCTTTCCATGCCGAACATCGGGCCCGTTTCGGCTTTGCCGACTCTAACCGCGCCCTGGTCTGCGCGGCAGTGGAAACGGAAACCGTCTCCGGCGGTGATGAGCCACGGGCTTACCCGCCCAGCGTGCGGCAAGCAGGCCAGCCGGTGGCGCTGCGCCCAGTTTTCCTGCAAAGCCAGTGGCGCCCAACCCCGATCACCCGGAGGGAAAGCCTGTGCGCCGGACAGGTCGTCAACGGCCCCAGCCTGATCGTCGAGGCCGGCAGCACCACCCTGGTGGAACCGGGCTGGCGGGCAGAGATGACGCCGCGTGGCGACCTGCTGCTCACGGCCCTGGAAATACAAGGCCGCCGCCCCGATTGCGGCCGTCCCGACCCCACCTGGCTGACCTTGTTCAGCCGCCGCTTCATGAGTCTGGCCGAAGACATGGGCCGCACTCTGCAAATGACCGCCCGCTCGGTGAACATCCGCGAGCGCCTGGATTTCTCCTGCGCCCTGTTCGACGCGACGGGCAACCTGATCGCCAACGCCCCGCACATCCCGGTGCACCTGGGCAGCATGGGCGATTCGGTGCGGGCGGTTTTGGAGCGGTTTGGTGTCGGCATGCCGACACCAATGCAGGCGAGACGACTGCGCTGCAAGGACGATTGGGAAGCCGAGACCTGTAGCGCAGGCGTCCCGCCTGCAGGCCGGCCCCAGGCCGGCTTAACCGCGTCGGCACAGCAACCACCGCATGCAGGCGAGACGCCTGCGCTACAAGAGGGCGACGCTTACCTCATCAACTCGCCGTATGCCGGCGGCACCCACCTGCCCGACATCACCGTGGTCATGCCGGTGTTCGACGAGTTGGGCACGACCTTGCGCTACTTCACCGCTGCCCGCGCCCACCACGCCGACATCGGCGGCATCGCCCCAGGCTCCATGCCGGCCGACAGCACGCACATCAATCAGGAAGGTTGCCTTTCCGACGGCATGCTGATTGTGCGCGAGGGGCGAATGCGGGAGCAGGCGGTGCGGGATTGGCTGGCTGGCGAAGTCGTCAGTCCGCCGCGACAAGTAGCGCCGGCATCCTTGCCGGCGAGGTTAAATGACGCCGGCAAGGAGACCGGCGCTACAAGTGCCCGCAACCCTGAGCAGAACCTCGCCGACCTGCAAGCCCAGGTCGCCGCCTGCCATCTTGGCGCGAGGCTACTGTGGCAACTGGAAGAGGAAGTCGGCGCCGACGCGGTATGGGCCTACATGGGCTTTGTCCAGGACAACGCGGAAGCGGCGGTGCGGCGGCTGTTGGGGCGGCTGAAAAATGGGGCGTTCAGTGTGCCGCTGGATGGTGGCGGTCGGATCGCGGTTTGCATCCGCATCGACCACGAAGCCCAACGCGCCGTCATCGACTTCACCGGCACCAGCCCACAACAGCCGGGCAACCTCAACGCGCCGGCCAGCATCGCGCATTCCGCCGTGCTGTATGTGTTCCGCACCCTGATCGCCGGGCATGGCGTTGGCGCCATGCCCGGCCCCCTCACCCCCAACCCCTCTCCCGCCTACGGGAGAGGGGAGTGTCGAGAGCCGCGCGGCGACTATCAAGGTATGGCCGACATTCCCCTCAATGCCGGCGTCCTGCGCCCGCTGGAGATTCGCCTGCCGCCAGGCTGCCTGCTCAACCCGGTCGCCCCCGCCGCGGTGGTGGCGGGCAATGTGGAAACCTCGCAGAACATCGTCGATGCGCTTTATGGCGCGCTGGGCGCCCTGGCGGCTTCGCAGGGCAGCATGAACAATTTTTCGTTCGGCGACGCCACGCATCAATACTACGAAACCGTGTGTGGTGGCACCGGCGCGGGACCGGGTTTTGCCGGGGCCAGCGCGGTGCACAGCCACATGACCAACTCGCGCCTGACCGATCCGGAAGTCATGGAACTGAATTTCCCGGTGCGGGTGGAACGCTTCGCTATCCGCCGGGGTTCCGGCGGCGCGGGCCAATATCAAGGGGGCGAGGGTGTCGAGCGGCGCCTGCGTTTCCTGCAACCGACGCACGCCAACTTGCTCGCGCTGCGCCGCCAGGTCGGCGGCTTCGGCCTGATGGGCGGCCAGGCGGGGGCCCTGGGGCGGCAATGGATCGAACGCGGTAATGGCAAATGCGGTGTTGGCGTGCGTGAGGAAATCCCCGGTATCGCCCGCTTCGATCTTCACCCCGGCGATGTCTTCGTTTTGCAAACGCCGGGCGGCGGCGGCTACGGCGTGCCGCAACCATGACCCTCCCGCACATCTTCGAACTGCTCGGCGTGGCGGTGTTCGCGGTCAGCGGCGCGCTGGCGGCCGGGCGGCGCAATTTCGATCTGCTCGGCGTGGTCGTGATCGCCACCGTCACCGCCTGCGGCGGCGGTACGCTGCGCGATGTCCTGCTCGACCGCCACCCGGTATTCTGGATCGCCGACACCACCCATGTGTATGTGAGCCTGGCCACCGCCCTGCTCACCGTGGCCTACGCTCGCTACCGGCATCCTCCCGAACGCCTGATCCTGATCGCCGATGCACTGGGGCTGGCGCTATTCAGCATCCTCGGCGCCCAGATCGCCGAACACGCCGGCCATGGCGGCATCGTGGTGGTGATCATGGGCACCCTGACCGGCGCGGCCGGCGGCGTATTGCGCGACATGCTCTGCGCCGAGGTGCCGATGATCCTGCGCCGCAGCCGTATCTACGCGACGGCGTCGATCGCCGGCGTGGTGGCCTATCTGCTCCTGCAAGGCTTTCTCGACCATACTCTGGCCGCCCTCCTGGGCATGGCCTGCATCGCCGGCCTGCGCCTAGGCGCCATCATCTGGCACTGGACCCTGCCGGTATTCAGCCTGCCCGGGAAGAAGGACGAACACCTTTGATCCCAGGCTATCATCGCCCCCTGTCAGTCAAGCCTTTCCCTCATCCATGAAAGCTCCCTGCTTCCTCGCCTTTCTGCTGGCAGCATTGCCCGCGGCCGCACACGCCTTCGAGGTCGCCGAGTTCAAAAGTGGCATGGCGCAGAACGAGGTCAAAACCCTCCTCCTCGCCAACTGGAACTTCGACCGCGTGCAGGAGCTCTCCGACGACGTGATCCTGGCCTATGACAACGACCCCAGCATCGCCCGCCGTTACCAGTTTCGCTTCTGCAAGGGCAAGCTGGCCGGCTTTGAACAGGACGTGCGGCCGTCGCTCAAGTCGCTGATCATCACGGTGAACAATTACAACAACCAGTATGGCCAACCGGCGCGCGTGTATTCCAACACCCATATCGTCAGCAATGGCGAGAAAGCCGTCTTCGCCCTGTTCTGGAAAAATGGCGTGGACCACATCGGCGTGAAATACATCGTCCTGCCCAACGTCGAACAGATGAGCCTGTCCTTCGACAGCCACAATCTTTGCTACAGCACACCGCGGATATAAGGAGCCGATAAACAATAAGTTGAACCTAGAAAGCTCAGTTGACCGCTCCTTGGCCCTCGTGAGGCCGCATGGGTGCTGGCGTTTGCGCCTCCGGGGACGCTCACCCATTGGGTGGCGC
>Ga0210026_1002046_pt1 | contig 17965 bp, 16 predicted proteins | sample CryGeymeta201509_FD_183977 | JGI IMG/M metagenome (GOLD analysis project Ga0210026, IMG submission 183977) | Groundwater microbial communities from Crystal Geyser aquifers in Utah, USA - Crystal Geyser metaG 2015-09 (SPAdes) (version 2) | ecosystem: Environmental > Aquatic > Deep subsurface >... | reverse complement strand
TCATACCTGGTTATTGGTTGTCCTCTCATAGAGGACAACCTTAGTCTTTTTTGACCAATAAAGGCAATGTATGCAAGTTGCTTATTTCGAAACTCAGGTGGTGCATTGAGTATAGAATGTTCGCGGGCTCCATGTTTATTGACACTTTTTCTATAATCAGCTACACTTCTCGTTGTTCATTAGGTAATATGTGTAAAAAGGGTAACAGGAGTAATACTCACTTTTCACCCATTTTACCCATTTCACCTCTATAACCCAATTACTATGTCTAGAACCTGCCAAATAACTGGAAAAACGCCCTTGACTGGCAACAAAGTAAGTCACGCGAAAAACAAAACAAAGATGCGCCAGTTGCCTAACCTGCAAAGCAAAGTACTTATGAACCCGGCAACTGGTAGGTTAATGCGAATCTTGGTTAGCGCTCATGGCCTACGCACACTTGCCAAGTGGCAAAAAGAGGGACGAAAATACGACTTAAAAGAAATCGTAAACAGTTAAAAAAACGATAAACCCCAGGTCTGACCTGGGGTTTATCGTTTCAAGATTATATTTTCGATAGATCCCGGCTCTATGGCCGGGATGAGCAAATATAACTCTACTTTCCTTCAACAATCTTTGCGCACAGCTCGATTAACTGCTCAGCTCGCACTTCGTCTGATCCTAACTTTTGGGTCAGCTCGTCAGGATCGTGTTCGGTTAATTCTCGACACAACATAATATCATTTCGAGACAAAGCCTCAATTTCATTATTTCGCAAATGATCAATAACAGTGACCGGATACAAGGCAGAATTATCAACCATTTGCGAAAATGGTGCACTTTCCGGAAAGTTCCAACCAATCATATGGATACCTTTACACATCCCAAATTTTTTTGCTCGATCTGAAAAAGCGGCATTAGTTACGATCCAACATTCATCAAAATGAGGACATTTACCGACAGCCGCGCCATCAACTAAATCTAAAAAGCGGGACCAAGTAGCCATTGTGTCTTTTAGATTAACATAATCTTTAAAGTCATTTCTAAACTTTGCCTCAATAAACATTCGCCGTCCGTCACGCTCTGCTACAACATCGACTTCATGACCAACACACGATCCTTGAAGTTCTTTTTCAGGATTATAAGCATCGTACTTGTAAGCGCGCAAAATCGAAGCCACATATTTTTCAAACTTATAACCGGCCGGTCCAAGTCGCAAAAGTGCATCGCGCAAATTATACCTACAAGCAAAGCAGGTATCCTTCCTATCTAATTCTTGATAGACAATGGCAAAAATTTCTTTTGTGGTCATGTTCTCTTTTATTCTAGATTTTACTTTTTCTAGAACATCATCGACCCCGTGCTTATCTATTCCGACACGCAAAATACTTTGACGAACCTTGCTTTCGTCAAACTCTACAACCTTGCCATCTGATTTGATGACTTTCATATGTGTGAATTATAACACAAAATGAGACGATAGTTCGTCTCATTTACGCTATCTATTGCCTCTTGAAGCGCCACGTCCACGCCGCTTTGGCATTCTTTCAAATCCTCTGCCCATTCTTCCTCTAAATCAAATTGTTCTACCGGAGCGTAACGGTAATAAAATCCGTACTGAAGTAAATAGTTAGCTGCATCTTCTACCGATTCAATTTCTTCTGGCAATCTGCCTCTTTTTTTTAACTCATCAACATAGTCTTGCCCAAGTCCGTAGCTAATTTCTACCGCCTTATCGAGTTGCAAAGCAAAATAGAATGACTTAACAAACTGTTTCTCAAAGACATAATCTTCTACTCCATCGATCGTTGCGTCACCATATCTATTAATCATCTCTACATAGAAACGCAAAATTCTAGAGATCATTTTTGGGCCAATATCATTAGTGAATCTATTTTTTTCAAAATCAGTAAGACGAATGATATGCCTTGCACTATCCAATAATCCAAGTCGTGTTATTAAAATCTCATCATCAGTAGCAATGACTTGGTTTATCGTTAGATCCCGATTATTAAAATAGCTAGTTTGATCTGATTCGTCTCTGACCCCATGATTATACTTGGAATCTTCCGGCATGAATTGTGCTGTAATTTCTTTATCAGCACCTTCATATGGCTCTTCATTATTCAATCTAATTATATCAATATCTCGTGGCGTATAATTGGGATCGATTCCTAAATTTCGCATCAGTAATGCTCTTGCTGCGCCTCCAGAATATCCATATCCCTGTGGCAATTTTTTATCCCAAAAATGATTTTTTACCTTTAATCTATATAAGGCTTCCGGTTTGCCACTAAGCTCGATCTGTTTATCAAGTTCCAACCCATTAATGTCAAAACCGAATTCGGCAAGTACTTCTTTTACTTCCATGTCATCAATTGAAGCTTCTCGTTTTTCTAAGTCGTCGCGATCCTGATTTAGCATCTCGACAGTGACCGACTCTATATCTGGATTTAATTTTTTCCAAACCTCGGATAATTTTTCACCTAGCGCGCGCCAATCGTCACTCTTATCTTGTTCTTCTTTTCTTAATCCACATTCTCTATTCATAAGACATTATCCTAACACACTCGCCAATAAATCTTTTCCCTTCTGTGCCCAATCATCGAGCCCAAGTGTTTCTTTTTCTAAAATATAATCAGAAATCATATCAATGGCGTCGCCGTCTGAAAGCTCGAGCACATATTTTTCTAAAATCTTATATTGCAAATCCTCGCGGACATTGTCGTCCTCTATTTGCAACCAAAGCTCGTGATAAACCACATCTTCAAGAGATTCATCTAACGCTAGTGCTTGCTCAATATAATCAACCACAATTACTTGCATGTCGGCCGTAGTCATTCTAGATAAATCAGCTTCTGATAAATAGGGAGCAACAAAATCAATCAAGGCTTGAATTTGTTCCTGTGCGTTTTCAGGATCAAAATGTAAATCCTGTGTGGCATACCAGGGTTTCATCTGCAAAACAATGTCATCGGGCCGAGTATCGATCTCTGCCTCCATGTAGCCATCGAGCAAGGTCTTGGCTGTAGCAAAATCCATATCAGTATCCATTAAAGTATAAATAAGATACTGCATTGGCGTGCCAAAAAAACTACGGAATTTATCCAAATGATTTACAATCATGTCTTTTATAAACACGGCTTGGTTGTGACTTCGTTGTGGATCCCCAATCTGATAACTTTGTCTGTGACGCAACCACTGCAGTGATTCCGTAGCCGGAAGATCAAACAGTCTTAGAATTCCCATTGTTTGAGAAAACCCAACTGTTGCCACATAGTCAGCCTTTACGCCAACTATATTTTCAATTTGTGAAACTCCATAGTCTAATCCTGCAAAAGCACAGGCGTTGGCAAGATAATAATCTGTGGCCGCGTAAGGACCATATGGAATCCAGCTATAAGTTCCACGCGGGACTGAAGTAATTTTGATATTCCAATTTTCAATATCAAGCGTGAGCATGTGAATGGCATCACAGTGCGCCTCTTCCACTTCACCCTCCTTCCTAGAGTCAAGTCCAATCAACAAAATGTTTATTTGTTTTTCATCTCCAAAATCAACTTCACCTGTTTGATAATCTTCAGACCGCCTACTTAAGATATTCTCTACAATTGAATCAACCGCCGCCTGGCTATTAACCTCTTGAGCCGCCGTATCACTTCGTAAAAAATGTGTAATAAAAAAAACGCCCAGCACAAGTAAAGAAACAAAGGTTAAAATGCCAAAGCGTTTCATAATTGGATTTTACCCCTAAATACAAAAACCGCCAAATTATGGCGGCTTCTGCATATACTGAAAGTTGTGCTGATTAAAGAAGAGCGTCCTTTGCTGCTTTGTTAACAGCAAATTTTAGAACAGTCTTTGCCGGAATATTGATAGTTTCTCCAGTAGCAGGGTTTCGGCCCTGTCGAGCGTTACGATGCTTTTTAGCCATCTTTCCAAGACCTGGGAGCATAATCTCACCACTATTCTTGATTTCTGCGTAAATTAGGTTAACTAGCGCGTCATAATGATCCTCTGCCTCCTTCTTTGAAACTCCCCATGTTTCAGACATAGCTGCCATCAACTGGGACTTAGTAAGTCGCTTTGACATAATCTAATGTGATTAATATTCTTAATAACACGAAAAGCGTAGCATTTTATTGAAAATAACGCAAAATACTTGATAATAGTTGTACACAGGCTACAAATATCGCGTTATATTCTAATTAAAAATGCGACATAGGCTATCATGTAGTTACTGCTAACTCATGACTAAATGCCTATGCCACACATAGATGAGCGTATCATAAAGATACGCATCTGTAACAGTTTAATTAACAATGGAATATCTCCGGAAGATTTTCCGGCAGAGCTCGGAATTCATAGAGCAACAGTATATCGCTGGATTAAAGGAATCCATCTTTACGGAATCAATGAATTCATTCGTAGATATAAAGTTGCTAAAAAAGGTAGAAGAAAAAGGAATAAAACACATCCAATAATTAAAGCTCATGTTTTTAAAATAAGAAGTGAGTATAAAAACTGTTGCGGTCAAAAGATTCAATATATATTAAACCGTGACTACAAAGAAAAACTAGCAGTTTCTACTATATACAAAATACTGGGTGAAAAGTATCAGTTAAGAAGTAAATGGAAAAAGTATTCAAAACGAGGCTTTGTTAAGAGAGGAAACAGTAAAGGTGATGCTATACAAGTAGATACTGTAGATCTAGGAGGACTATATGCCTTTACTGCAATAGATACATATACAAAAGAAGCCAGTATATTAATAAAACCAACGTTGACAGCTATGGCTGGCAAGCAGGCTCTTCAGTGCCATCTCAATGATCTCGGACAGATAAAACACATACAACGAGATGGAGGGTCTGAATTTAAACGCGAATGGCAAGAGTATGCCATAAAGAATATTCCAAGCATTCGAACAGCCAGACCATACAAAAAGAACGAACAGGCATTATTACAGGAAAGAGCTAATGAATTCCTAGATTATTACCACAACAAAAGGCCTCATATTTCACTAAACATGATGACGCCAAAAGAATTTGCTAAACAATCTACTACATAGAGCCCATGTCGCATTTGACGTCGGACAGAACGAGGGGTTGACAAAAACCAATTTTTATGCTATATTTATCCGTTCATTTAAAACGCTATTCCTACAGAGGTAAAGGAAAAAGACCGCTTTTTTTCTTTGCCTATCTCGCAAAATTTATAATGAAAACAAAGTAGTTAATGGTTAGTATTCAGTGATTAGCAAAAACTAGATCACTTGAATACTCGACCACTCGACTACCTGAATACTTCATTGTAGATTTCGCGTGATGTAATCACAGCTCGGACATTCACAATCCGAGCAAAGGAGTAAACGAAATGAAGAAAATCAGGGATGAGACAGTGTGGCTCATCGTGCTCCTTGCGTGTTACGCCATAAGCACGATCGGAATGTTTGGGCTCTTGGTGTGGTCCTGGTTCGAGAGCTACTAAAACCGCTTGGCCCGGGAATACTATCCCGGGCCGTCACGCAAAATTCATAACAACTGTTGTGACTTTCGCGTGATCATTCAAAACAAAGTGATTTTTCAAAAATTGGATGAGATTTCGTTAAACGGGATGTCAGCGCCGAGGCGTACCAGAGTGTACGGCGAGGTGATGACAAGGACCCATGAAACGAAAGCTCGACAATTTTGGGAAAATCACCTTCAAGGAGCTGAAGAGACGGGTTGTCCCACAAATCCTATAAGGAGGAGAGGACAATTTCAAACGCTCAAGTGCATCGACTCGGCCTAGCTGACTTAATGCACATGCCCGAGCGTTTGCGAGGCACACTAGCCTTCGGGCTAGTCACTGCCTCATATGTCATGCCTGGCATGGCTCCATCCCGCACCTTTTCCGGTACAGACTGTCATATCATTAAACGCCTAGCTGTAAGACGGTTCTGCCGTTCTGCCTATGATATTTCAATGTCTGTGCTAGAAAAGGTGCGGGAGGGACAATGTCTCTTCAGCTTGTTGTAGGGGATTAATCTTCTACATGTTCTTTACAAAAACAAAAACAACCGCTTAGGCGGTTGTTTTTGTTTGTTGATTTGCCCAATCCTTTGCCCTTTGCCAAGCCAGCTCAAGCGTTGCCCTGGCAGTATCAGCAATTGTCTTTGAGTGAATCTCAACGGCAATCAGTCCCGATGTATAAGAAAATAATAATAACCTGTCCCCGCAGACTGTCATTTCCCCTTTTACATCAATAAGATCTGTTGGAATAATTACGCACTCAACATTATCAAACTCAGGAACACTGTCCGGATCATCTGTTACCACTATTGCCCTTATTTTACTTGATCTGAATTCTAATTCTTTAATATGCTCAACATTTGTTCCGGTTCCACGCAAAGCCTTTAAAGTATCCAGCCCAACAATTTGAATCATATCACTGTCTAAAAGCTCATACTCTTTTTGAAGTGATTTAATTCCTCCGTAACTTTCAAAATACTTAATAACCGGTTTATTTGAGGCGATGTTATGAAAAACCGAAAGCCGTAAAACAATTTCGTCGGCGAGCAAACGCTTTTGCTCAATCTCTTTTTGTTGTAAATGCAGAAGCGTCAAAATTCTTTGCGGAGTCTCAGCTCTAAATCTACTTTCACCGTTTTCCAGAAGTGGTGTTATCAGTCCCTTGGCTGTAAGCGACTGTAAAATAGAATAAGTTGTGGCTCTATTTACCCCTGCGCGCTTACCAATCTGATAAGCGCTGGCAATTCCTTGCTCCAGTGCCGAAATATAAATAGCTGATTCCTTTTTTGAAAATCCAAGCGAGGCTAAATCATGGACTAAATCAATCATACTGATCTAAGTGTTTTCCAGGTCTGCTTAGCAGTTTTGCCCCAAGAAAAATCTTTTAAGCGCTCTTTTCCATTATTTACCAATTCCCTTTGTAGTCCTTCATCTTTTGTAATCTTTTCCATATTGATTGCCCAAGTGTCAATATCAAATGCTCCTGCAAACAAAGCCGCATCTTTTGCCACTTCGCGTAATGCAGGAATGTCAGAAGCTAAAATCGGAATACTTGCCGCCATTGCTTCAAGTAATGGCAAACCAAAACCTTCGTATTTTGAAGGAAACGCATAAGCCGACGCACCAGCAAACAAGGCTGGCAAATGTTCGTCTGCAACATAGCCCGGAGTAATAATCGATTCGCGAAACCTAGAATTATTGATTTTCGCGCGCAATTCATCTTCTCCAAATCCATAATTACCAACCAAAACTAACTGGCAAACGCCACCAGCATCTTTATACTTTTCAAAAGCATCAATCAACATTGAAATATTCTTTTTTTCTTCTATTCGTCCGACTGTTAAAAAGTAATTATCTTTTTTAAGAGAAAATTCTGACAATATTCTAAAAACATCAAAATCTTCTGTTTCAAAATCGTTTGGATTAATAGCGTGGTGAATTACGCAAACTTTACTGTCTTTAACTTTGTAATATCGCTTAATATCCTTCTTAGTGGCTTCAGAAATTGCAATAACGCTATTTGCTTTAATTGATCTTCTAATTGACCAACGCTGACGCAAATTCTGTAAAAGCGAATATGAATCTGAAAACATTTTAAAAGCAACATCGTGGATGGTGTTAACGATTTTCGTATGGCGATGTAAAAGCGGTATTTCGTGAGCTGGAATAAACAACACATCGCTTGGGTTTATAAGCATCTCGAAACTGAGTCTTAAGTGTGTCCAACCTTTTGGCGACCATTTAATAATTTTCCACTCCCAGCCGTAAGGCAATGGCTCAAGCGCCTCAATTTTTTGTGATGAATACAAAACAACTTTTTCATCTCGATAAAGCGGCTGCTTCATCATCTCCCGCACCAAAGCCAAAGCGTATTTTTCAACGCCGGTGTAATTTTTGATTGTTAACCCATTAACTGGGACGCCGTAGGTTTTCATACTAATTAGTAAACACACTTCGTTTATACGCCTCAAGATTGTCCAATGCCAGTCCTGTTCCTTTAGCCACGCACATCTGTGGCTCCTCAGCCACATAAGTTGGCACGCCGGTTGCCTCGGCAATTAAACGATCGAAATTACGCAGCTGGGCACTTCCACCAGAAATCACAATCCCTTTATCCATTACATCAGCTGAAAGCTCGGGTGGCGTTACATACAAAACTTCCTTAATTGCAGAAAGTATTCCTTCAAGCATTGGCTGAATTGCCTCTGTCACATCGTCTGAGCTTACCTCCATTAATTTTGGCAGTCCTGTAATCATATCGCGCCCTTTAACTTCCATTGTTAATTTATCTTCAATGTACATAGCAGAGCCTACTCGAATTTTAATATCCTCGGCTGTTCTTTCACCAACTGCTAAATTATATTTTCGTCTGATATATTCCATTATAGCCTGATCAAACTTAACACCTCCAATCCGAACTGAATCAGAAGCCACAATTCCACCCAAAGAAATAACAGCGATTTCGGTTGTTCCACCGCCGATTTCAACAATCATGTGTCCAGACGGACTCCCGATTGGAATATTTGCGCCAATCGCCGCCACAATTGGCTGACGAATAATATAAGCGGCTTTTGCTCCAGCTGAAAGCGCGGCGTCAATAACAGCTCGACGCTCGGTTGATGTGATTCCCCCCGGTACTGCAACCATAACTTCTGGACGCAAAAATCTAAATCCTCCCAAAGTTTTGTTAATAAAATAACGAAGCATCGCCTCGGTTGTTCTGTAGTCGGCGATCACCCCATCTTTAAGCGGACGCTGAGCAATAATTGTGTCCGGTGTTCGGCCAAGCATGTCTTTTGCCTCTTTCCCAACTGCTAAAACTTTTTTATCCGCTTTGGAAATCGCTACTACTGACGGCTCGTTAATAATAATTCCTCGTTTTGGCACATACACCAAAACTGTTGTTGTTCCAAGATCAATTCCGATTTTCTTATCAAACATATATAGACAAGCACCAGGACAGATTGCTGCCCTGGCCTCCTGCTACTTTTTAGATTTTTATTAGAACTGAACTGTGAAAACCGAGTCCTTATCAAGAAACGAATTGTACTGATAAGCAGAGTCACCGTAGTTTGAACTATCCTCCTCCGGCTCGGCTACCCTTAGCTTTTTACCAAAATCTAGGTCAATCGTCAAAGGATAATTATCTGCGCCCAACTGTTTTAGAACTGTTAATTGATACAATTTACTGTCTACTGCCGTGTTAACTGAGTCTGGTAATTTATAAACTAGCGACAAAACTTCTTGCTCTCCCGGCTCAACTTTAAAGTATGTTCCAAAACTAGTCATTCCCAGTTCATCAGCTTGATCAAAACTAGCAATATCAATTGATTCATCTGATAATGATGCTGCCGTTAGTTTACTGCCAAGCGGTGCATAAACTCGGACATAATTTTGATAACGAGTTGTGCGCCAATCAAAGTCACCGTTATGTTTATATGTGGCATAAACTGTGGCGTATAGGTCTCCGCCTGCTTCGTTTATGTGATATTCAATTGAGCGTTCGATGGCGTGATCTGTTTTAAGAGCGCCCAAGTTAGCATCAACTACCCACAAGACATCGTCAGTGTTTGAAATATCAACTGCGCCGGACCAGCCTTGTTCATCAAATACCAATTGCGCGTCTTCGTTAGCGCTATAAATCATTATTTGTTTTTGCTCAATCGCAGTGTTAACTGCAGTAAAAACTTCGCCCCAGTCATTAAACGGTAATTGTAACAATTTGTTTAGAACCGCAGTGGCAAGTTCGCCAACAATATCTTTTCTGTCTTCCCAAGTTGAGCCAACATCTTGATATCCATACTCAACATAATATTCAAGTGTTTCCGTTAGGTTATCTTGATTAAAAGTAATTCCCCGAACAGTAATAGGACCGGTAATACCTAAAACATTTTCCGCGATTGTTGGAGTTATTCCAATTACTCCCGAAATATCAGGCACTGGCAAACCGGCATAAGAAAATTCCTGACGCAACAACTGGATTGAGTCTTTTGATGACTCAGCAAAATCCGGCGACCAGTTAGCGTCGCGGAAATACCAGTTGTCAACTCCCATATAATCTGTGATTGGGCTAGGTGCTAAAACAGAATATTCCGTGTCTTCGACTAACTTATCAATAGAGTAAGAATCAGTTGAATAAATATCTTGGATTTCGCCATCTTCAACTTGCATCAAACCGTAAACACCTATAAATCCACCGCCTGGTCTAATTTCGGTATTGTTCAAAAATAGCACCAGCCATTGTTTAGCCTCACCAATTCCCGCTAGCTGATCGATGGTTTGCGCCACCGGAATCAACAGTTCAACACTGTCTATCATTCCGGGCAATGTGTTTTGGAACACTTCGGCAAACTCTTTTATTTTTGGATGAACATTATAAATCTCATTAAATGATTCAATCTGCATCTGAGCAAGCACCAGTCTGGTGTGGACATTTATTAATTCGTCAGCTGAATTCTTTAAAGTATTTACCAAACTAAGTCTGGCTTCATCTGAAATTGTTTCCAAACTAAACTCGCCATCTGGCACTTCCAGCTCTGCTAACAGCGACTGAGCTTCTTGCAAAGCTACTTTTACATCACTAGCGATTGTCACCACACTTTGCGCTGCTTTAACTGATTCAACTCCAGCTTCTAGTAATTTATCCGAAGCTTTTACCTGACTGCCAACCCAAGGCATAATTCTTAAAACAAACATATAGCGAAGACCGCTCTGCGCCTTTTGTATGTCAAGCAAAACCGTGTCCAATTCTTCGCCAGCCAATTCAAAATCAAAATCAGTGATTGCTAACTCGGCTGCTTCGAAATGCGTTTTAGCACTGTTTGTTCCGTCATAAAAACGGGCTGCGCCAATAATCACAGGCACAGTCAAAACAAGTAAAAATAAAAGTACGATAATTGAAATTAACAATCCGTACTTTTTTGGTGATTTTTGATTGATCACCGTCTGATCATTCGCTGATCCGATATTTGTAACGGCTGAATCCATATGCAAGCATTATACATCAACTTCCTTATTTAATGATAATTTTTGTCTAGGATTGCTTGATTTTCGATATTTCTTAAAAAACTTGAGAGCGCTGGCGATTTGAATCCAAGTAAATCGAGAAGTTAGTTGCTGTAAGAATTTGCCATCAGCGCTAATGCGACGATGGTAATGCACCATTTGCGCCTTTGGATGATAGATAACTTTATAGCCGTTTTCCCAAAAACGACGGCATAAATCGTTATCTTCGTAATACATAAAAAACTGTTCATCAAAAAGTCCGACCTTGTCAAGCGCCGACCGACGAGTAAAAAGCGCAGCGCCGATCAATGAGTCAACTTCCATCGTATCGTCATGATTGTCATAAATCATTAGATAATCTTCAACTGCCCGTCGACCAAAATTAAATCTTCCTAAGAAAGTCCGACGATAAGCTGGGATCATGAATGTTGGAATTCGATAACATGAATGTTGAAGTGAACCATCGGGATTTAATAACTTAGGCCCAACCATACCAACATCCTCGTTTTCGTCCATGAAACTCTTTAACTCTTCGAGCGATCCTGGTTTAGCAATAATATCAGGATTAAAAATCAAAATATATTTTCCACGCGTCTGCCTTATACCAACATTCATCGCCGAGCCAAAACCAATATTTTTTTCCATTGCTTGATAGCGAACTTCGGGAAAATCATTTAATATTTCTTTCAAATTACAACCGGGCGTGTTGTCGATAATGATAACTTCATAGTTTAATTTTGGTGCAGCCCGACGAATTCCACGCAAGGTTTGCCTTACAAGTAACCTTGAGAAAGCATGAACAATAATTATGGAAACATCAATTTCGTGCATATTTTCTTATTTCCTTTTCTTTTACTTTGGCATTTTTAAAAATCCACTTACGCTTTTCAAGCATTGACGGAATCGACCTTAAACCTGAAATTAATCTTTTTCTGGTTTGTGGTTCAAATACCATGCCATAAACTACCCTTCCGGTTTCGCCAACTGCAATCCATGGTAAGCCAAATATTAAATCTCCGAAAGTTAAATTTTTAAGTAAAACATAAAGTTGATTTCTAGTTGAATATGCGGCCAAAAATGGGTTATTTGATTTTCTATTTATCAGCTTTCGCCAGATAGATAACTTCTGTGCCCCGTACATACCACGGTAGTGATAAGCGATAGCACTTGGTACAAATTTTGCTTTCCATCCGTTTTTTTGCAAACGCCAGGCAAGGTCACAATCTTCACGATAAGCAAAAAAATCTTTATCAAACATTTCGTTTTGAATAAGAGTGTCAAAAATGGCTTTGATATTAATAAGCGCCATTGTGCCGGTTGCCGCAAAAATATCAGTTTGATTATCATATTGACCTTTGTCCATTTCGCCCGCTCCGCGGTCAGACATTCGCCATGACTTTCCGACAACAAGTCCAGTCGTGTCTAAAATGTCAGACTTTACTGTTTCTTCTAAAATTTCATCACCCAGATTTTCACCAAAAGCGCGGTAAAGTTTTGGCTGCAGCATTCCTACCGTCTTATCAAGCTCAAACTCTTCAATAAGATTTTTAATGGCATCTTTTTCCAAAATCATATCCGAGTTCATCCAAATAATCACAGAGTCATTAATTTCTGATTCTGATAGATGATCAAGTGTAAATCTTACTAATTGATTGTGGCCCTCGGCAAAGCCGATATTTTTTGTGTTCCTGGTGGTTAGCGCGTGCGGATAATATTGTTGCAGATAATCAACTGTGCCGTCGGTGCTACCGTTGTCTAAAATTCTGACCGAGAAATCCTGATAAGTCTGATTTTCAAGTGAATCAAATAAATCCGGCAAATACCGACGATCGTTCCAGGTAAGAATGTGAATATATGCCTTCATGATTATTGCGTAGAGACAAGGCGCACCTTGTTTGTGTATAAATTGAGTTTAAAGGAAGAATGTGTTTGTGGCAAGAAAGTGCGATTACACTATTAAGGCGATCACCGCAAAAGTGTAACTTCTTAAATCGCTAATATTACAAATTAAAATCAAATTCGCGATTCCATTTTACCGGCGATCGCTGGAATAATGGAATAAAAAAAGAACCCACTCCGACGAAAGCAAGGGGGTGGACCGATAGCCAAGACTGCGATTAAACAAATATGTGCAGTTAAATGACGATCGTCATTTAATGGTTAAACTGAAAAGCCCAGCCTCCGAAGAAGCTGGGCTCGAGGACGAGCGCCGTGGGCACTAGTGGACCAAGTAGGAGTTGGGCCAGATCCGAGACTTGGTGGGTGACTGTTGCGGGGCGACCACGTAGAGCTGAGCGCCTGCACCCGTGTGACAGACCGGCGTACCGCCATTGACCATGACGGGCGCAATGCCGTCCTCACTGAACAGCTCGTAGTCGACGACTCCGACCAAGATGTTGTCGTCGCAGGCCTCGTGAAGTTCCACGCTGGCCGTGACCGTCTGGCCGTCGACCGCGATCCAGCTCTGGCCGATGGCGGTCGACGGCGTCCGCATGTAGCCGTCGATTGCCATCTGCTCGGGGTGCTCGATGCCGTGAGGCGTTCCGCAGAACACCTCGATCGCCGGCCACTCGTCGCGTACCGGCAGTACCAGTCGCCAGGCGATCGCCGAGCCGTTGATCGACTCGCAGTACTCCTTGGGGCCGCGACTGTCTGACAGCCGCGGGAGCGCGTCGCCGTACTCGCCGGTTGCGAGACCAGCCGAACTCTCCGGGCCGTAGCCGTCGTCGACTGGCCCGGTGCCGTAGGGGCCACTGGCCTGGTCTTCGTCGGTCGATTCAGACACGGTCCGAACCTTCCCTTCTCCGCAACCCGCCAGCAAAGTTGCCAGCAAAAGACTCTTGTTCATGAGAACCTCCGTCCGCGAAATGCGGCTAATTAGAGTAATAAAAAAAGCGCCTTATGTCAAGCACGGGGGCTAAAAATAGGACCTGTTTTGGTCCTATAAGTCCTTTAGGACCCATATACTGTCCCTCCGCTACCTATCCTTCTTCTTTGTCACATTAAACCCCAGATATTTTCCAAGCATCATTCTAGTCTGAGCATCAATGGCAGGGAAAGCACCGAATAAAATAAATGTCACCGGCAATAGAGTCCATTGTAAAATCATTGTAATCCAGCTGTACCACTTTTTACCTTTTGGTCGGCGAGGAAGTAACCACAAACTAATCAAGGCGCTTACAAAAACTCCGGCGGTTGCAATCTGCATCATTCGTTCCAGCACAAACGGTGCGTTGGCAAGCAGGGCGGTCTGCGCTTCACCTATCACAAAAAATGGCAGATAGCCAAGAGCAAAAATAAGAATCGGCGCCGTGCCCCAAGTAAACTTCCCTTCAATATCATTAAAAATATAACGAAGTTTTGTTCTTATTGGCATCTTTGGTAGATGAAGAAATTTATCCATCATGTACGGAAAATGCTCCACTCCCCAAGCCCACCTACGCTGCTGTTTGTAAAGCGCCTTTAAACTGTCCCAATAGTTATCCCCCTCAACCGCATCCATATAAACCGGCAAAAACATTGGCACACTACGATAGTCACCGTTGTAACGAATAAGCCCTTGCAAAAAAATTCTTGAATCTTCGGAGATTAAATCCGGTTCATGAAAGCCAACATCAACTAACATCTTCCAAGTCATTGAGTGTGATGAAAATGTCCACATACGATCTGGCCGAACTAACTCGCTCATTAGCCAAAAAGTTGTACCAAACATGGAAATTCGAACCGGAGCAGATGACTCCCAAATATTGTTTGAGTAAAGAACAACAGGTTGATAAGAGGCGTGGGTTGGATTTTCCTCTGTTAAAAACAAATAACTTAATCGGCCGTAATATTGTGGATGTGGGACTGTATCAATATCAAAAGCAGTTACCAAAATATCGTCGTAAGGAATTTTTTGTTCATCAATATATTCTTTAACTCGCTTTTCCATCCAATTTAAATTAGCACCCTTCCCTACGATTTCACCCTCCAGGCCGTGCGGGTGAACTGTTACCATGAAATGTTTAAATCTATTACGAAATTCCGGTTCAAGCTCGGCTGCGTATTTTTCAAAATTGATAATGTCTCTTTCTTCGCCGCCCAAAACTACAATAAACTTATCGTTTGGGTATGGATTTCTGTCGATTGCGTTTAGTGCGTCACGCAAAATTCCAACACCTTCCTGCCAAGTTGGCAATAAAACAACATGATACAAACGCTCCCAGTCTTTGTGTTTTTTAACCTCAGCCAACCAATCGATCTTCATGGCGTTTTTGTATTGTCTGTAGGCGTAAACAACAAAAATCAAAAAATATAAAACCCGCATCGTCCAATACAGGTCAAAAATTATGATAAAAATTACAGCCACGGCTGGTGCAAAGAAAGATGTCACAATGGCCCACAAAAAAGTGCCCCAGATTAAAAGTCCTGGCACCATTTCCCAAAACCTATGTTTTCCATATTGGCCTGCTTGAGCCATAAAATTCTAAATCAGAAGTTATAAATTCTAAACAAATTCGAACATCGAAATTATAAATTAAATTTCATATTTTGGATTTCTGATTTGTTTAAGATTTCTGATTTCGTATTTCTAATTTAAACTCTTAAATACTTTCGCATTGCGTAAGCCGTTGTAAGAATACTTAAAATAGCCAAACCAAGAAACTGCGCCCCAAAAATTATTAAAGAATTATTTAAGAAATACTGGTAAACACTGTTATAACTTTCATCAAAATAATTCATGAGCGATGTTTCCGAAGCAGTTAAGAAGATAAACATTATGATAATCATCATAATTACCGCTACCAAACTGTATAAAATTGCTTCGAGCAAAAATGGCCCGCGCACAAACCAATCGTTTGCGCCTACCAATTTCATTATTCCGATTTCATCGCGATGAACATAAATTGCTACTCGAATTGTGTTGAAAATAATTAAAACTGCTATTAAGCCAAATAGGGCTGCCAGTGCAAAACCTGCAATACGAATACGCAAACTTAGGGCGTTTATTTTTTCAATGATTGTTTGATAATCATCAAAATCTTTGTCCCGAATGTAAGGCGAAAACTCTGGAGTTTCCAAAGCCTCTAGAATGAAATCGAAGTCATTTGTTGACATTGCCGAAATCACCAAAGCATTTCCAAATGGGTTGTCCCCGATTTCGTTAAGCGACGACAAAATTACATCATCAAACGCATGTCTTTCTTGAAAAGTTGCAAGCGCATCTTCAGCTGAAATATATTGAACATCGCGTACTTGTAAAAATCCACGCAAATAACCCTGAGCTGCCTTTGTAATATCCTCGGACGCCTCAGGTGTAAAATAAACTGTTACTTCTACTTTTTTTTCAACACTCTCAAGAACAGAATCGGCCACAACATTTATAAAAAGAACAGAGTTGATTGTGACTAGTGTTAACAAAAAAACTGTCATTGTAATAAAAGATAGCCAGAAATTTCGAAGGATATTCTGAAAAGTAAATTTAATTACCCGCGAAAATGAAAGTATTATGCTCATGAAATATGGTATTTACCGCATTCTACATCTGATACAACCTTTCCGTCTGCTAGGGTGATGACGCGTTTTTTAAGAGAGTTTACAATATCTCGATCGTGAGTTACCAAAACAACCGTTGTGCCGTAATCGTTGATTTTGCGAAGGAGCTCGATAATTTCGTGAGCATGAATAGTGTCCAAGTTTCCTGTTGGCTCATCTGCTACTAAAATTTTTGGTCTGTGCACAAGAGCGCGTGCGATTGAAACCCTTTGTTGCTCACCACCTGAAAGCTGACGAGGATAACGATGTTTTTTATCTTGCAATCCAACAATTTTTAAAACCTGAGGAATTACTTCTTTGATTCTTTTTTTTGATTCCCCGGCAACTTGAAGAGCAAACTCAACATTTTCATAAACGGTTTTGCGCTGTAAAAGTTTAAAATCTTGAAACACAATTCCTATTTGCCTGCGTAGCTGTGGAATTTGCCACGGATAAATTTTATGAATTTCCCAATCCCCGATTACAATTTCTCCACGGGTTGGTTTTTCTTCGGCAAACAACATTTTAGCGAGCGTTGTTTTTCCGGATCCGCTTTGGCCAACAATTGAAACAAACTCACCCGGCTTAATATGCAAACTAACATGCTGGAGGGCATGTGTATCAGGCGGATAAGTTTTAGTGACATTGGAGAATCGAATCATGTGGGGATATTATATCACAACGAGGGGGATGGAGATCAAAGTGGCTAGTGGTTAGAGACCGGAATTGTAATGGTCAAGTTTGAAAATTTCGCGATTGCTAGCTATAACCGCCGGGTTACCGCCGTAGTTAATTATTCTAAGTTGCGAAGGTAGTAACCTGGTGGCGCGTTGGACAATCGTCGCTTATGTAAAACATCATATTGTTACCTCGGTTTAGTAGTGATAAGATTCAACAGCCCAAGGGCGCACATCCAATGCTCTTGCGTCAGATATACGCAATTAAGTGCACATATAAACGAATTGTACGAGATAGTTCATTCTGTAATTCTAAATAACCACGAAAATTTTAATAAACTTTTGTCCACATTCAAGCTTGACTGAAACTAATTTTTTGATGGTGCAATGTATTTAGACTAAGTGAAGCTCGTTTTACGAGCTAATCCTGGATAACACAAATCAACTCCCTTTCATTTATTTGAATTTGGAGTTGTTTTGTTTATACTATCTCAAGCGAAAATCGGGCTTGTAGAAGTAATTGGTAACTTCATTGGGTTTGTCATCCAGGAATTACGAGTCCGAATCCCGTCTAGTTCGTTTGTGGTGCGTTTATTTTACCAAATCCGAACCTATTTTCAAAATCGGTAATGTATCGCACGCGCGGAGTGCGTGATGGCTCTAAACTAAATCGTACGCTCCACGAAAGCCCCGCCACCGCCTCGCTTCACTCGGCAACCCCAAAAAGAAAAAATGTTCCTTGCTCTTTTGATTTTCGCGGGGGTGGATTTTTTCTAAAAT
>Ga0210026_1002042_pt1 | contig 17975 bp, 18 predicted proteins | sample CryGeymeta201509_FD_183977 | JGI IMG/M metagenome (GOLD analysis project Ga0210026, IMG submission 183977) | Groundwater microbial communities from Crystal Geyser aquifers in Utah, USA - Crystal Geyser metaG 2015-09 (SPAdes) (version 2) | ecosystem: Environmental > Aquatic > Deep subsurface >... | reverse complement strand
GGGGGGAATTATGGGATTTCACGGCTTCCGCCGTAGGCGGAAAGGGTTTTGGCGAAAATCAAAGCGCGATTTTGGCTTCTGCAAAATCGCTCCATATTCTTAATTCCGAACAAGTTACTACTGGTGCTGGGGAGAGGACTTGAACCTCCATGGATCGCTCCGCTAGCTCCTAAGGCTAGTGCGTCTACCAATTTCGCCACCCCAGCGTTCTGTGGCTTTTCCCCTTTGCTCTTTGTCCGCCCAGTAGGATTCGAACCTACGACCGTTCGGTTAAGAGCCGACTGCTCTACCAACTGAGCTATGGGCGGATTTGGAATATTCTACCAGAAAAGTGATGAAAATGGTAGTATGTGTACTGGGTCAGTGTATAATTGTTTGATGTTTTAATAGTTTTCTGTCTTACTCAATTAAAAACATGAAAAAAGTAATAAATGAGTTTAAGAAATTCGCGATGCGGGGAAATGTTGTTGATTTGGCGGTTGGTGTTGTAATCGGGACCGCGTTCGGGAAGATCACGAATTCCTTAGTCAACGATATCATTATGCCACCGATCGGGGCGATCACCGGAGGTGTTGATTTTTCAAAATTGTTTCTCATCGTCAAGGATACTGTCGGGGATTCTCCGGCAGTGGTCATCAATTACGGCTCGTTCATTAATACGGTTCTTGATTTTCTGATCATCGCTTTCGCGATATTTATGGTGGTGAAAATCGTGAATAATCTTAAGCGCGAGGAAGCTGAAAAGCCGTCTGACCCAACGGAAAAAAACTGCGTATATTGTCTCTCAAAAATTCCCATACAAGCGACACGGTGCGCGTATTGCACTTCTGACATCAAGAAATAGATGGTGCGTTTTGTAAAGAACGGCTGGTTCGTGGTATACTCTTGCCGGGTTCCAGCACTTTATAACCACCATAAGGAGCTTTGTGATGATCGAATTAAAGATCGTGATACTCGTTCTCTACACCGCGTTTATTCTGTTGTATGTGCGTACGGTGACCGCCGGGCGCACGCTTGCTCGAATTCGTGCTCGACGTATCGGCGATATCAATGAAGAGTATTTCCTTCAGAGGCATCGGAGGTCGGCTATCGGGGCGCTTGTCAGTATCGTTCTTTGCATTGTGCTCATTGAAGGACTGGTAAGTATAGAGCGAGTATTTCATAAGGGCGAACGCGTGCAGGAAATTGGCGATCAGTTGCTCTGCTTTCACCTCTTCTGTGCAGGGGTGTTTCTTGTCACGTTGTACTTCGCTTTTCGTCCATACACGGGATTAAAAGCCCCGCTTGTGCATCGACGGTTCGCGTACGCGAATCTCGTCTCGGCTGTTTTTGTTTTCCCGACGGGACTCTCTATGCTCTGGTTGTTCTAACGCGACACGGCGCCTCTTTTGGCGCCGTGTTTTTTAGTGCCGTAATTATACACTTTGCGCGAACCTATTTCACACGCGCGGAGCGCGTGTGAAATAGGTTCGCGCAAAGTGTATGATTAGAGCACAAGTAGAGACATTTTCAGGATTAGGAAAGAGGAGCGGATTTTGCAAAGCAAAATCCGCACACTGACCCCCGCGTCCGCCTGCGGCGGAAGCCGTGAAATCCCATAATTCCCCCCAGCGTATGGAAACAACTCAAACCAAAACTAAATGCGTTCTCTATGCTCGCAAGAGCACCGAAGAAGATGACCAGCAAATAATGTCTATTGAGGCACAGCTTTTTGAGTTACGCGAATATGCGAGCAGAGAACGCATTGAAATCGTAAAAGTATTTACGGAAGCGAAAAGCGCAAAGAAGCCCGGGCGAGACGGTTTTGCCAAAATGATCTCGTATATTGAAGGAAGTAGTGAGCCACTTGGCATTTTGGCATGGCATCCCGATCGTCTCGCTCGGAATTCTGTTGATGGCGGAAAAATTATCTATCTCATAGACATCAACAAAATTGCTTCTTTACGCTTTCCGCAGTTTTGGTTTGAGCCAACTCCGCAAGGGAAGTTCATGTTGCAAGTGGCGTTCGGACAATCTAAATATTTTTCTGACAACTTGGTGGAAAATGTAAAGCGTGGAATCCGCCAAAAAATCCGCCGTGGCGAATGGCTAACGCTCGCTCCGTTTGGTTATGTGAATAACTACAAGACCAAAAATATTGAACCTGACAAAGTGAAATCTCGCGTCATCAAGCGAGCGTTTGAGGAATACTCCACCGGAACATATACTTTGAAATCGTTAGCTGATTTTTTGGCGGATCACGGCGTTGTCCAGAAAAAAGGAACGCCACTTGCCAAAGTTTCCGTTGTGAAAATGCTGACCAACAGAGCATACCTCGGCTTTATCAAACATCGTGGAGAATGGCACAACGGAAACTTTGAGCCAATTCTTTCTCCGACACTGTTTGAAGCAGTCCAAAAGGTGCTCACTTCGCGCAAGAAACCGAGAAAGTCCAAAGTTGCGCTACCGTTCGTGTTCATGGGGTTTGCAAAGTGCGGCGAGTGTGGCTGTGCGATTACGGCGCAGTATGCGACTAACCGCTTTGGTACACGCTACACCTACTATCGCTGTACCAAGAAAAATGGAAAGTGCGCACAGCCGTATACGCAAGAAAAAATACTCGCCGCACAATTGCAAACACTGCTTCAAACAGTGTCGCTTCCTCTCGCAGAAATTGAGGGCATGGAAAAACAGATTGACCTTTGGGAAAAAGAATCAATTTCTGCGAGAGGAAATGTTGCCCAAAATTTGAAAGAGAAGATTCGAGCAAACGAAGAAAAACTGAATAAGCTCGTTTCAGTTTTTCTTGACGGCGATATTCCCCGCGAAATGTATTTACAGCGCAAAGACCTGCTTATGCGTGAAAAAGCGGGTTTGCTCGAATCAGAAACAAATTTTGGGCAACAGAGAAAGAATTGGGTCGAACCCTTGCGGAGTTTCGTTTTGTCCTTGAAAGAAGCGGCCGATTTAGAAAAAACTTCCAATCATCTTGAATGGAAGAAGTTTTTTCAGAAAATCGGCTCTAACCCTGAAATCAAGGACAAAACGATTTCCATACGCTGGGGGGAATTATGGGATTTCACGGCTTCCGCCGCAGGCGGACGCGGGGGTCAGTGTGCGGATTTTGCTTTGCAAAATCCGCTCCTCTTTCCTAATCCTGAAAATGTCTCTACTTGTGCCCGGGGAGGGAATCGAACCCTCATCTCTTTCAAGACACGATTTTAAGTCGTGCGCGTATACCAATTCCGCCACCCGGGCAAACTAGCAACTAGTGATCCACGGCTAATAGCTAGGTTGAGGCCTGGGCGGGAATCGAACCCGCGTGTAAGGGTTTTGCAGACCCTTGCCTTACCACTTGGCGACCAGGCCGTTCTCTCGGATGCCGCGCATGCGGCATAGATAAATATTATGGCGTTCGTGAAAGCTCGTCAATCCTTTGGCGATTTTTTTCTCCGCGGTCTATTTCGATATCGACAAATGGGAGTATTTTTATTTTGGTATTTTCTTTGATGTATGTACGCAGTTCTGTTCGTTTTCTCTTTGCGAAATCAAGAGCCGCTTGCTCTTTTGTGTCAGGAAACACCGAAATGAAAACTGTCGCGCTTCTCATGTCTCGGGAAACACGACAATTGGTCGCGGTGATAAGAGATTGACCGCCCGATTCAACTTGCAAGAATTGCGCGGTTAACTTCATCAAAAGCATGGCGACTTTTTCTTGTCGAATACTCATAGTGATTGTTTTTCCACACTGGCAAACGCCTCAATAACATCACCAGCCGCTATTTCAAGAGATGATTCGATCATTGCGCCAAACTCGTTCCCCTCGTCAACTTTATCAGTTTTTACCTTGTGTGTTTGTAGTTCCACGATCTTTCCTTTGCCGATCACATTTCCTCGTCTAATAATCTTCACCTCCGATCTCTGCGACAATATTCCCTCAGTGACCTTTCCGCCAATCACCTGTTTTGTTTTCGCGCTACTAAAAACCTTTAGGATCTTTGCCATCCCCGCCGTTTCATCAATGACCATTCGAGGAGCACGTTTTGTCATTTCCGCTTCAAGCCATTCGGAGAGTTTATAGATAATGGCAAATAGTTCGATTATTACGCCAAATTTTTCCGCGAGGGTCCGTGCAGACGCATCCACTTTCACATTGAAGCCCGCTACGATTGGATTGACCGCGCCCGAGAGAAGTTTGATGTCGTTCTCGGAGATATTTCCGGCACCTTTGTGTATGATCTTGAATTGGATATTTTCTTTATCGAGTCTTCGTACTTCCTTTTCAACCGCTTCAAGTGTTCCGGCAACGTCTGTTTTTATGATGATAGGTATGAGCGTTATGTTTTTGTCTTCGGAAGAAGCAATGCCCGTGTTGTCGCTTTTGCGCTCGTGCCACTCTTTAGCATCCTTCTCCGCATCCTTTTTTGTTTTCCATGCGTGAAATGTGGCTCCGGCAGGCGGGAGTGTGTTCCAGCCGATGATCCTGACAGGAGAAGAAAAACGTGCCTCTCCAATGTGTTCTCCTTTAAAGTTTAAGATCACTCGCACAGGAGAAATGCTCTCCTCCGCGCTGATCCACATGCCTTTTTTGAGATGACCGTCCATGATGACGAGAGTTGCCGAAATGCCCGACTTTGGATCAATGCTCGATTCGATCACGACCCCCCTCGCGCTTTTTCCCGGATCGCCCTGGAGTTCTTCAATCTCTGCCACGAGAAGCATCATATCAAGAAGCTCGTCGATTCCTTTTCCGGTCTTTGCGGAAATCGCGACGCAAGGGACATCTCCGCCGTATCCTTCCACGAAGACCTCATTCTCCGCGAGGTCTTGTTTTGTCCGATTAACATCGGCGTTGGGGAGATCCACCTTGTTGATCGCGACAATGAACGGAATTTCAGCAGACTTGATCGCCGCTAGCGCTTCTCTTGTTTGTGTTTTTACGCCGTCTTCAGCCGAGACGACCAATATGGCAATATCGGCAGTGGTTACTCCTCGTGAGCGCATTTTGGTGAACGCTTCGTGTCCGGGAGTGTCGAGAAACGTGATCCGCTTTATCGCGCCATCCTTGGTCTTGTGGTCAACCTCATACGCGGAGAGGTGTTGCGTGATTCCGCCCGCCTCAGTTTCAACAACACTGGTCTTTCTGATGTAATCAAGCAACTTCGATTTTCCATGATCAATATGTCCCATAATGACGATGATGGGAGGACGAGCCAAAGAAGCGGTATTTTTGTTGTTGTGTATATTCATGATAGTTATTTGTATACGCAGAGGGCATGGTTATCCGTTCCGAATGCGCGTTATGAGCATACATGAGCTCTTTTAAGCACGTATGCTTCTTCTTTGGATAGTTCGTATTCCGAAGTATACTCTTTGATCGGTTTTGCGAATACGCTTATTCGATCGCGTGAATGCAGACTCGATATGATCACACCATTTCCACCTTCGTCAAGAAATGCTGTTGCAAAACTTTGATTCCCTCCTTGCCCTTTGAAAGGGTTGAACCGCTCCGTTTCAATCGCCTGGACACTCCTATGTATCTTTGCGTTCGCGGCTTCCGTCCATCGCTCGGTATTTTCACGAAAGGCGTCAAGCCGTCTAACCTCTCCCGCGAGACCGTGTATCATGCCCTCAAGGTTACGGCCGTTCTTACCCGAAAGAAATTTCCTCATCTTGAGTTCAAGCCGTATGACCAGAAACGCCAAAATGACGGTAGCGGGAATAAATATATAGAGAAGTGTATTGGTCTCTATGATCATACTCGGAGGATTATACCGTATCAGGCATGCTTTTGCAAAAAAGCCACAGTGCGTCTACAATAGGATTTCTATGCGGATGATTTACTCACATACTGCCGTTTTTTATGCGGCGTAATTGTCATTTTCCGTACCACTATGCGAAACAGTCCTAATCACGATTTAAAACGTTCATCCAGCGACATAACAAGACGCCAAAGCACTGTTGATATGCGGATATATCTTGACCACGCGGCAACAACTCCGGTGGATAATAAGGTATATGCGACAATGAAGCCTTTTTTTTCAGAAAACTTTTATAATCCAAGCGCACTCTATCGCGAAGGAGTCGTCATACGGCGTGCCATTGAAGTGGCGCGAGAACGTATTGCGAAATCCCTGGGGTGCGGTATCGACGAGATCATTTTCACTTCCGGAGGGACGGAGTCTGATAATCTTGCTATTATTGGAACGATACGAGAATATGCGCGTACGCGTGCGCAAATCGGAAAGCCGCATGTTATCACCAGTGCCATTGAGCATCCGGCGATTCTTGCTTCGTGTCGATCGCTTGTCCTAGGCGGAGAAGCGGAGGTAACGTATATCGGTGTCGATGCTCGCGGCATCGTTAATCCAAAAGAGGTTCGCGATGCGCTTTGCGAGAACACCGCGTTGGTGTCGGTTATGCACGCGAACAATGAGATTGGGACGGTACAACCGATACACGCAATCGCAAAAATCGTCCGCGATTGGCGTAGAAAAAAGAATTCACCGTATCCGTATCTTCATACCGATGCGTGCCAATCAGTAAACTATCTTGATACCAATGTTGCGCGTCTTGGCGTGGATATGCTCACTTTGAACGGGTCAAAGATATACGGACCAAAGGGTATCGGAGTGCTGTATATTAAGCGTGATGTCGTGATAGCACCCGTTATTCGCGGCGGCGGGCAAGAATTTGGACTGCGCGCTGGAACCGAAAATGTTCCTGGGATCATCGGTTTTGCCGAGGCGCTCGCGATAACGGAGCGATTGAAAGAAGAGGAAGCGGCGCGACTCGCTCCCTTGCGTGACCGACTTATTGCCAAGATCACTGCCGCCATTCCGGACAGTTTTTTAAACGGAGACGCGAAAGAGCGTCTGCCGAATAATGTGAATATATCTATCCCAAGAGTCGACAGCGAACGATTGATTATTGAACTTGACGCGCGAGGGATCGCGTGTAGCGCGCGGAGTGCGTGCAAGAGTGCCGAAGATGGCTCCTCGCATGTTATAATGGCACTCAGTGCCGGAACGGACGGATTGAGCGGGGTGGTCAGATTTACTCTCGGAAGAGCGACGCGCCAAAAAGATGTTGATTACACCGCCGAGGCGCTCAATGAAATTCTTAAAAGGATTAGCGTGTAACGTTTTATTAATTAAGCCGCATATTACTTTATGACGTATAAAGCAAAAAAATTCGATCATTTGATCGGCACAGAAGGTTTTAGCGACATTCTTCTTAAAAATCATTTTACCCTCTATGAGGGATATGTGACCAATACAAATACCCTTATTGAAAAAATGGGAACCACGGTGAAAGGAACTCCGGAATACGCGGAAATTAAGCGTCGGTTTGGGTGGGAGTTTAATGGTATGCGTCTTCACGAACTTTATTTTGGCGCTATGACCAAAGATGGAACGGCGCGGAATGGCGACACAGCACTTGTCAAAAAATTGACTGAGGATTTCGGATCACCAGAGGCATGGGAAGAGGACTTCAGGGCAACGGGAGCATTGCGTGGTATTGGGTGGACGATACTTGCTTACGACAAGGATGGAGAGCGATTATTCAATGTATGGATCAATGAACATAATGCCGGACACCTTGCGGGCGCAACGCCGATCGTGGTTCTTGATGTGTTTGAACACGCATTCATGATTGACTATGGCCTCAAGCGAGCTGATTACATTGCCGCGTTCATGAAGGCAATAAATTGGGAGGAAGTAGAAAGAAGATTTATCGCTTAACCTGCTTGTTCATTAAAAAACAGTCGAGCAACAGTTTCCCGTGCCCACCGATTTGCATCAATGGCGGGTTTCGATTATTATCATATAAATGGAAGAATTAACGAAAACACAGATTGTTCTTTTAACGCTTCTGGTTAGCTTTGTGACCTCGATCGCGACTGGTATCGTGACGGTAACCCTTATGGACCAAGCTCCTCCGGCGATTACGCAAACTATTAACCGTGTCGTTGAGAAGACAATAGAGACCGTTGTTCCCGGTGAAGTGCAAAAAACGACGATGGTAACAAAAGAGATTATCATACGCGAGGAAGACAAAATCGTCAGTGCCGTTGAAAAGAATCAAAAGGGTATTATCTCTGTCAGTGGCGTTAATGCACAAGGCGGGCGAGACTTTCTTGGTATCGGAACCGTGCTCTCGAAAGACGGATTGGTTATTGTTGATAAGGATAAAATGCTTGGGAATCGTAATAACCTTATTGTGTCCATCGGCGGACTTTCCGCAAAGGCAAATATTGTTGATGAATTAAGCGATGAATATTATCTGTTGCGAGTAGATCCGTTGACGGTAATAATCGATACGGACGATGGTACTGAAAATGACAACGCGACGAGCACTCAAGAAATCGTGTCTCTCCCGTTCGTCCCCCTTTTATTGGCTGATTCCGATAAAGTAAAGATCGGACAGACGATCGTTTCCCTCAACGCGAATACAATCGCCGTCGGGGTTGTTTCGGGGCTTGATCATACCTCTATGGTTTCTGATAAAGTGGCAAGCGAGGCAATCGGCACTCTTGCGTATATACAAACGACCACACCGAACAGTATCGCAGGTGTTGGTGGTCCTGTTGTTGATCTTGATGGGATGGTGATTGGGTTCACTGTTCTTAAGAATAATGATACAACTACTATTGTACCGTCCAATGTGGTCAAAGACTCGATTGCTCGCATTACTACCGCTATAGTGGATAGCTTAAGCAATGAATAGTGTCGGGACGAGAGAGGACAACGTAAGCGAACATTGACTATAATTTAATATTATCGTATAATCCCATCATACTTACAATATTTTAATCATTTTACGTTAATTGTTAGCGTTATTATGCCACCATTTGGAAATTTTACATCAAAAGCACGCGAGGCGATCCGCCGGTCACATGAACTTGCCATTGAGCGAGGAAAGAATCATGTCGACCCCGTCCACTTGCTCGCCGCTTTGACGCTTCAGGAAGAAAGTATGGTCATCTCTATTTTGGAGAAACTGGAAGTTGATACAATGCTTCTTACCGATAGCATTATTGAAGCGATAGATTCGAGCGATTCGCAAAACGTACTCGCGCCGTCATATCAGATATACCTCACGCCGGAACTTGGACAAGTGCTTGAAGGAAGTAGCCGGGTTGCCGCGCAAATTAAAGACGAATTTATATCAACGGAACATTTATTCATCGCGATTCTTGATGTTCCCGGACAAGCACGAGAAATACTTTCACGTTTTCGTATCGATAAAGAGAGTGTGATGCGTGTACTTCATGAACTGCGCAATAATAACATCAGTGATGCGCAATCGCCGAAACAATTCCGTGCGATCTCAAAATACACCAGAAATCTGACGGCACTTGCCGTTCAAGACAAACTTGACCCCGTGATCGGCCGGGACAGTGAGATCAACAGGATCATGCAGATTCTTTCTCGGCGAACGAAAAACAATCCGATTCTTATCGGCGAAGCGGGTGTTGGAAAGACCGCGGTCGTCGAAGGACTTGCGGCACGAATAGCGAAGCGCGATGTTCCCGAATCACTCAAAGACAAAGAACTTGTGTCACTTGATCTCGGGTCACTGATCGCCGGTACTAAATATCGTGGCGAATTTGAAGAGCGGCTGAAAAAGATCATGAAAGAGATCGAGCGCTCGGAGGGGAAAATTATCCTTTTTATTGATGAGATACATACAATCGTCGGCGCCGGAGCGGCGGAGGGAGCGATGGACGCATCCAACATGCTCAAGCCGGTGCTTGCGCGCGGAGAATTGCGGGCGATTGGAGCGACAACACTGAAAGAGTATCAGAAGCATATCGAAAAAGACCCGGCTCTTACGCGAAGATTTCAACCGGTCAATATCAACGAACCGTCGCTTGAGGACACGATTGCGATTCTCCGCGGTCTGAAAGAAAAATATGAACTCTTCCATGGTGTGAAAATTACTGATGATTCTATCATTGCCGCGGCTAACTTAAGCGCGCGATATATTACTGATCGATTTTTGCCCGATAAGGCGGTTGACCTTATCGACGAAGCGGCATCGGCATTGCGAATCTCGCTTGAAAATAAACCGCCAGCTCTTGAAGATGCGCATCGCAAGATCATGCGTCTTGAAATAGAGAAAGAGGCGCTCAAAAAAGAGTCGTCAGATTCATCGCGAGGAGGAAAGAGTGCAAAGTTGCGGATCAAAAAAATAAACAAAGAAATCGGCGATTTCAAAGAGAAAACGCGTGAGCTTGAACTCAAGTGGAAGAACGAGAAAGAGATTCTCTCCGATATAAAGTCGATTAAGAAAAGACTTGAGACGCTTCGTCTTGAGGCGGAAGCGGCAGAGATGAAGGTTGATCTTGCCAAAGCGGCAGAGATTCGTTATGGTCTCGTCCCGACGCTTGAGCGCGAGCTCAATCAGAAATTGTCTCGCCTCAAGCGGCTTCAAAAATTTCGCCGGATACTCAAGGAGGAGATCGTTGAACAAGATATTGCCGAAATTGTGGCGCGATGGACCGGTATTCCAGTCACTCGGATGCTTGAGGAGGAGGCGGAAAAACTCAGTAGGATGGAAGAAGAGCTTCGCAAGCGTGTGGTGGGACAAGACGATGCCATTCAAAAAGTCGCAAACGCGGTAAAACGCTCACGAGCGGGGATCGCCGATCCGAACCGCCCAATCGGCTCGTTCATTTTTCTTGGCCCGACGGGAGTGGGAAAGACAGAACTGACGAAGGCGCTTGCCGAGTTCATGTTTGATGACGAGCGGGCACTCGTGCGCGTTGATATGTCTGAGTTCATGGAACGTCATTCGACCTCGAAACTCATCGGTTCCCCTCCTGGCTATGTTGGGTATGATGAAGGAGGTAATCTCACTGAGACTATTCGCCATCGGCCGTATTCGGTTATTCTCTTTGATGAGATTGAGAAGGCGCATCCGGAAGTCTTCAATATCTTGTTGCAGGTGCTTGATAACGGTCGGCTCACTGATGCAAAAGGACGCACGGCAAACTTCAAGAACAGCATCATCATCCTCACATCCAATATCGGAGCCGAATATATCGACAAGATGGAATCCATGGGCTTTAGTGATAAAGATACCGCAAAAGACTATGACGGCATCAAAGAGAAAGTGCTCAGTAGCCTTAAAGATTATTTCCGCCCTGAATTTCTCAATCGGCTTGACGAGATCGTCATGTTCGATATTCTTAGTGTCAATGCAATTCAGGAGATTGTGAAGATCCAGATTGGGCTTGTCACTGATCGCCTCAAAGAAAAGGAAATCACTTTACGCGTTTCCCAGGATGTTCTTTCATACTTGGCGGACAAGGGATACGATCCTCACTATGGCGCACGTCCGCTCAAACGTTTGATCCAAAATGAGATACTAACGCCGGTCGCGTTGCTTATGATTGCGAGTAAAGTTCTCTCGGGTGGATATGTTTCCGTTGAAATGAAAGACAAGAAGATCATGATCAATGTCGAAAAAAACGGAAAGGAAAGAAAAGTTATCGCAAAAAGCGAAAAACTATCATCAAAAAAACCGCCACACAAGCAGGAAAAAACATCGGCACATGCGTAGAACATAAACCTCTGTGTTCATAATACAAGCCATGGACACTCGATCGCCTAATAGAACTCCGACCGTAGAAATATATTTACAGTAAGATGCGCGTCTGTTTTCTAAAAAATTTCTGACGCTTTCGATCATGCGGCATAGGCAAAAGATGTGGGAGAATGAATTTTGCCCGTCCGAATTTTGCCAAAAGAAAGCAGTGAAGCAAGGCATTTATTTATTGGACACCGAGTGTCCAATAAATTCCGATGATCATCTCCATGAGTTTCTTCATCGTTTAATCGCCATGTATCCACGGTCAGTCGCAATTGATGATTTGTACATACGCGAACATGGGATGGAGATTCTATCCACAGAGTTTACTGGAGGCATACCCGATGTTTTTCAGGACTTAGGTAGTTTATTCTCCGATCTTCTGGAGCACTGTGGTTTTGCGTCTGGAATCGTTTGAACATTGAAATTGAAAAATACCGCCATGGATGCTATACTTGTGGCGGTATTTTTTGCGTCGGTGCCAGAGTGGTCAATTGGAGCGGACTGTAAATCCGCCGGCTTATGCCTACGGGGGTTCGAATCCCTCCCGACGCACCAAAACAGAACTTAACGGCTTTTTCAAAGCCAGAAGGTGGGACGCGCGAAGCGCGTGAGTATCGCGGCGCACCTTTGATTCAAAGAGTGAGCGCCGCGCTAGCGGTTGGCAAAGTAGGTTCGAGCTTGGTACAATAAAGACACCCGTAGTAACTTGTTTGGAATTAAGATAGAGATGAGACATCCGCGTCTCCACGCTACGACATTCCACCATCGCGAAGATTGTTTGTAAAAATCGCTCTATAGTTCTATAACATCCTCAATCTGTATTTCAACAACGCACAAAAGGAGTACCAGTTATGCAAAAACGAGAAATCGGTCTTCTCGTTCATCCATTCCAACAGCAAAAAAAGAGCCCCGCGTCTTCAACAGACGCGGGGCTTGGATCTAGAATCCGTGGAGGTGGCCGAGCGCCCGCTCGACCGCGAGGACCTTGGAGCTATACAAGCTCCTCTTGTCCTCGGGGGCGGCTCCCTCGCCGCGATAGCGGAGGAGATAAACACTACTCCGCCGCCCACCCTCCTCCTGCTGCCGGTAGAGAACGCGAACTTCTGAAACTGTATTCTCTACCCTCCTCTCTCCTCTTACCAACCTCTTCCCCTTCCCCGCGAAGGGATTGAAGCTGGTGGTGCCGATCGTCGTCGATCGGGAAAGTATCTGCACCTCGACGACGATCGGTGCCTGCCGATCGCTCGAAACCACACCCCCCGCGCGGCCGATATACTCCTCGACCGCGCCCGCAATCTCACGGGGGGCATTGATGACAACCTCCTGCCCGCGAAGCCCGCGAGCGATGGGTTCCCCCACCGGCGGTGCCGCATGCGCGCACGCGACCGCCAATGAAAGCAACAAGGCAACCATGAAACTTTTCATAGTACCTCCTTTCTCCCCCACCTTAGGGGGTAATTTAAGGGGTGAATTTCTTTTTGAACAGTACTATAAAATACACATTTTGTCAATCAATTCTCTTGAATTTGAGTTTTGTAGAATACCCCTTCATTACCATATCTTAATACAGTCGCATCAAGATATGGTAGAGATTTGTGCGAAATATGTTCTCGTTTATTACGAAACACACCTACCACTATTTTCCACGATCGTGGAAAATAGTGGTAGGTTATACCAATGTAAAGTAAAGGGCGCGGAGAGAACACAGGTGTTCTCTCCGCGCCCTTGCTTCGGCTTGGTGGATTACTCATATCCGCCAAGCGAAGCTCTGCCTCGCTCATAGGCTGCCCGCTCGCGGGCAGCCTGAAGCTTTCGGTACTCGCGCTCCTGCTCCCGGAGCGCGTCCGCTCTCCCGCGGATAAACGCGGCCTGCTCGGCCGCTCCGGTGGCATCATAGCCACCGGAGCGGTATCCGTAGGATACAGCGTCATCACCCCGACGTCCTGTCAGGGCGTTTAACAACACGGCGCCGGTCAAGACGTAGACCGCCGTCTTGACCCCGCTCTTCGCGTTTGCCGGCGGAGGCGAAACAATGCTTGCCATAATCATGGCGGCAAGCATCAACGAAAAAAATTTCTTCACAGTTCTCCTTTCCGGGTGCGACGCGCACCCTATTTGGTTGAAAAATTCTGTTGTTAATGTTACATCAAAACGCATGTTTTGTCAATAACATGCGGGGGTTGACTTTTTTAAATAGTTGTAGCAGAATGATTTCAGAGAATGTACTACCAACCCCCCCATCGTCGGTTTGAGCCGGCGAAGAAAGGAGGTACCATGAAAAGTTTCATGGTTACCCTGATGTTGTTGTTCACCGCCACTGGATGCGCCACCTACGGCGGCGGATACGGCGACAAGCCACTGCAGGCAGCGGCTGTCACCGGTGGAGGCGCCGCTCTCGTGGCGACCGGCATCGGCGCGCCAGTGGCGGCGGCGGGCGGAGGTGGTATCCTGCTTGGGTACTACCTCAAAGAGTGGTTTGAGCAGATCCGCGGCGCGGAGGATTATCGTCGCGCGGCCGCGGGCTCCGCCACCTGCGGGTGGCAGATGCGCAACGACTCCATGGGGAGGGCGTTTTGGAGCTGGGAATGTTCCGGCTCCAAGAAGCTCGTCGGAGATGCTCTGTGGAATGTCCCCACGGAGATTCCACCGCAAGGACCGATGTTCCCTGCGACACCTCCGCCGCCGCCACCACCGCCGGCGCAGTAGGATCGCGCCGGCTCAAGAGCCACCCGAGTAATTTGTCGGGTGGCTCTTTTTTTTGCCCAAGAGCATATTTTCATATACAATTCAGAGAATGCCTTGGTGGCGAAATTGGTAGACGCGCTAGCTTCAGGAGCTAGTTCTCGCGAGGGATTGGGAGTTCGACTCTCCCCCAAGGCACTTCGATAAAGAATAAAGGTCGGACCTTTACAGGATAATTCCCCTCTGCATACAAAGCTTGACTTTTTTGTAATTTAGTGGTACCGTCACCACAGGCTACCAACCACCCGTCACAGTACGGCGTGGTTCTTGTTCTTCGAAAACTCAACAGGGGATTCAACCCCAGAAAGGATTTACGATGAAGAATTTCATCACGCGCGTAGGAATTGTGATCGGTGGGATCGTAATAACGGTCGCGACGATCGCAGCGATAACACTCCTCATTGGAGTAAAAGTCGTAACCGCCGCGTTCATAGTGATCGCGGTGGCACTTGCAATACTGGCGTTTGTTGATAACGCCGGGCGCATCAAGGCGACGGCGAATTTCGTTGGCAGGGCGATGATGGCAGTTGCCCTCATCGCGTACCTAAAGGTACGCGTACAACGAACGGAGGCGGCAAAAGAGGGCGGCAGTGATGCCGCCATCGCGGATGTGACCTTCTTGATGAAGGTCGGGACGTTCGTCATGGCCGTGGTGTTTTTTGCCATCGGGCTCATTGGTGCCGTGCAGTTTGGCATTGTGTACCCGTGGCTCGTAGGCGGGCTCGTGATGGCGTTTTTTTTCGCCATCACGAACCAGCAGGTAAAGACGCCCGATCTTGGAATCGCCTATTTTGCCGGCGACCAGATCGGGTATGTCAGGCCGTTTGTGTATCTCAAATGGCCGTTCGTGTCGATTGACGTAATCGACATGAAGAAGATCTCCGTTCTCTTTGGCGATGACAACATCATCACCGAAGAGAATACATCAATCGGGATGAGCGGGACCGTCTATATCCAGGCGGTTGCCGAACATCTCGAAGAGGTGCTGGTTTTGCCGCAGAAGGAAGCGACGGAACTGGCGCGGCAGGCTGCCCTCGCTCGACTCCAGGTGGAGATTTCAGCACTCGGAGTCGTCGAAGGGCAGAGGAAGAAGTCGACGATCGCCAAAAAGATAGAGAGATCTGCCGACAAGGCGATCGGCGAAGGGTACCACGTTACAAACGTGGAGCTCAGTGATGTACGGGAGACCGTCATCACGGCGGCGGAGAAGATCCGCCGTATCGGTCTCGCCCACGCCAAAACGGCGAAGGCGATGCACGCTTCGATGGGCGACAAGGCCCATCAGGTGCAAATCGCTCAAGGATTGGGCGACACGGCGGTAAGAATCGCCGAAGCATTCGCTTCGGCAAAATCCGCCGCGAGGACCGACCTTGCGGAAATGAAGACCCTCGCCACGGAGGCGAAAGGTCTTCTTGAAAAATTAGCCGGTGGAGCCACCGGCAAGGAGGAAAAATGAGCCTTAAAAATTTCCTCTCGGAGAAGTTCTTTCTCCGAGAGGCGGACAAGGGTTCTGGCAAAATGCCGGGGTCGCACACTATCAAATGGTGGGCGGTCGCGGCACTCGCGGCACTGATCATAGTGAGTATGTTCAGTGCCGCCGCCGACGCGATGCAAATCCACAAGATGTGGATCATGCCAGCGGTCGGCATAGTTGTCGGAGCATTCTTTTGGAAGAAGATCGCCGTGGTAATCGGCGAGCTCTTCCAGACGCCAGTCGCGCGATTTGGATTTCTTCTGGGAGTCTACACCGCCCTTGCGTGGGCGATGTATCAATTTCTCCCGAAGATAATCCAAGCGCGCTGGGGAGCGAGTGAGCGAGCCGTGTGGCTCTTGCTCGTTCCCGTCGGGTTCTTCGCGATCCCGGCGCTCTGGCACCTGCTCGGGCCAGCGAACCTTCTCCCCGGCGACGCGAAGATTGTGCGTCGGGGATACAGGGGCCTCGCGATGGGGATTTTGATCTTCATCGCATGGTCGTACTGGGTGGAGACCCAGCCGACGCGGCTCTTCGACCCAGAGGGGCAATCGCTCTTCTGGGTCGACGAAAACGGAGCAAAGGCGTACTTTGCTCCCGGGGTGGACCCGCTAAGCGGCGTTCCGCTTCGGCAGGGAACCAAGGAGGATGCCGAGCGGATTCTCGCCAGTGGAAGCGGATTCCCCCACTGGGGCGATGGGTCGCTTCTCGCGTCGGTGGACAAGTTGTTCACCGACGTCTCCGTGGACATCGACATCAAAGGCCCAGTATGGAAGTTTTGCTGGGACGAGATAGAGATGGCATCGGGGGAGGACCCGAACAGGTTGGAACGTAACCACTGTGACGAAGCAATCGTCACAAGATACGTTCCGACCGGAAACAACCTTGGTTTTTCAGAAATGGAGTTTGATGTCATCTGGAAAGTCAAAGGGGACGGCGTAGGGCCGCGGGCGCACTGGGAGTGGAACAAGCGTTCCTCCCCGACACGCGGAACCTACACCCAGGACGGGGACCCGGGGAACCCCGACCACGGAGTGTGGTGGGGTCTCACCTACGACCGCGAAGGTAAGCGGTTTATAGGTGGTGTTTTCAAGGACGCGGACGGGAATTTGTATAATTTCCGTCTCGGAAGTCCACGTTCGTGAAAAGGTCGGACCTTTTCACGGCATAAGGGCGGAGGAGCATGAAGCTCCCCCGCCCTTTTTTATTTTTTGCCCAATTGTGCCTATTGTGCCGAAAATTTAAATCCTAAACAAATTGTAAAGGACCGACCTTGCGGTACGATCGTGAAAAGGTCGGACCTTTTCACGATAACAAAAAATCGTTCCGCTTTAAGTGGAACGATTTTTTGTTTAACGTGTTTAACGCGATTTATCGTTTCAGACTTATCGTTTACGAAATGATGGATTCATCAATTCCGAATGTTTTTGCCACAAGATGCAATATCCCATACACCGCGATCATGATGAACATTCCCACAATTCCCCAGACAATATGCAGTCCTCCTTCCGTTCTCGCCTCTTCATTGTCGGCATTTTTGATGTACTTCAACACCCCTGCCATAAAAACAATAAGCGCGATGGCAAAGAAGAGAACAATGATCGGATTGAGAATAATGTCGTTGATCTTCTTGAGCGTGTCGTCAACCTCAACAGGAATCGCCGGCGCGGCGTATGCGATGTTGTAATACATGTGTATGTTCCTTATGGGGTGAACGGTACTACGGCTGGTATATCCGGTGCACTAACTGTAACATTAGATAACCCGAACGTGTTGACCAAGATGTTCACCAGGCCCCACACGGACACCATGACGAAAATTGCGATAATGCCAAATATCATCTTTCCGCGCGCCGCTTTACGTTTTTCTTCGTCATCACCGGCTCCAACAAACAAGAATACATTCCAGACAAAGTAAAGAACAGCGAGCGAAATGATAATCGGCATCACCGTGTTTATAAACGCGTGAATGAAGTCGATTATCTCCACAAAGCTCGTAACAGTAGCATCCTGCGCCAGCGCGATGAAAGGACTCATCGCCATAGCCAGAGTGCCAGTAATCGCCATCTTTACACTAAATTTTTTGTTCATTTTTAGACATGATTAATTGCTAATAAATTAATCGACCTATTTTTATTCTGTTTCAAGAATAAACAATATTGACATAATATTCAATAAGACCT
>Ga0210026_1002038_pt1 | contig 17988 bp, 20 predicted proteins | sample CryGeymeta201509_FD_183977 | JGI IMG/M metagenome (GOLD analysis project Ga0210026, IMG submission 183977) | Groundwater microbial communities from Crystal Geyser aquifers in Utah, USA - Crystal Geyser metaG 2015-09 (SPAdes) (version 2) | ecosystem: Environmental > Aquatic > Deep subsurface >... | reverse complement strand
GGCGAGGACAAGGCGACGTGGAAGGAATGGGACACGTGCGAGCTTATCGCCACGGCTTCCGAGCGACTCCACCTTCTGGTGGATCAAGGAGACGCCGACCCATTTTTGACCGAGCACCTGCAGCCTGAACGCCTGACGAATGCCTGCGAGGCGGCCGACCATCCGCTTACGTTGCGCATGCAACCAGGCTACGACCACTCTTATTATTTCATCGCGAGCTTCGTCGAAGACCATCTCGATTTTCACGCGAAAGCGCTGAAAGCTTGACTCACTTGAACGGAACATGGCTGCGACGGTCGTTCTCACGTAACCGCTTAAATTCGTCGAATTGTCGTTTCGTGAGGATCGAACGCGTCAATTTCTCGGCTTCACGGCGCGCTGCCACAACGCCGCCCTGGTCCTTGTTGCCCGAAGCACTGAACTGAGCTTCGGACTCTGAAAGCAGGATATTGCGCAGCTGGTCTTTCGTGGTTTCAGACAAGGTCGTTGAGGCAGCAAAACGATCGACAAATCCCAGGACGTTGTCCTGACGCCGACTGTCCCGAAGGACCTTCCCCGCCCCAAGTGAGTGGCTTCCATTGGCTTGGGCGGGCGCCTCTTGCATGTCTTTTGGAATCGGCGGCTCTGGCAATGCCTTGACTCCTCGTTGACGCATGCCCCGACGCGGAACCGGCGTCACCCCTTGCTGGATCTCCTGCACCATCGCCTCAACCGCCGCGCGGTCCTCGGCCTCTTGCGCCTCCTTCTTCGATGTCTCCGAAGAGTACTTCACGGCAAAGATTGCCACGACCACAAGCGCTGCCGCTGCAGCAAGTCCTTTCCAATTTAGCTTCATTCGAATCTCCCTCTGGCCCTCAGAATGCATGAAATCTTCTGAGTGTGCATTCTGGAACCGTTCGCTATAATGACCCACCATTCATAAGTGGCAGGCGAGTATGGCTGACACACAAAACGCAACAGATCTTGGCCTTGAACTTCACCACTGGGTGGCCGCCCTCGATCCTGCCAAATGGCGAGACGAAAAACGTGCCGAATTGGTGGCGGGATTCGCCAGTCTGGCTGCGCGATTCGAGGAAGCCACAAATCAGTTCAAGGACACCGACGCCCAAGGTGAGTACGACGCCGTGATGCAGAGCCTGCGTGCGGGTGTGCCCACGGCCTCGGACCTCAAGAATCGATGGATGGAGTTTAGACAAGAGATCCACCCGCGTTACGAGGCGTTGGCAAGCGCGATGCGAGCGCATCATGTCGAGCTCCCAAGCCTACGACCGACCAATTACACGCGCTCGATCATGCATATGTTCTCGGGTTTTGTTGGACTCTTTTTTGTCGAGTTCACGCCCTGGAATATCGTGATGGCGGTCGCGCTTGGATTCGGCGTTCTGGCTTGGACGCTGGAGCTCACGCGACGCAAAAGCCATCGCTGGAACGAAATCCTGATGTGGTTTTTGGGGCCCGTCGCCCATCCTCACGAACGTTTTAAAGTGAATTCCGCGACGTGGTACGCCACCGCGCTCGGATTATTAAGTCTGACCGGAGAGCCCGCTGCATGCGCTGCGGGCGCAATGGCACTGGGTCTTGGTGACCCCGCTGCGGCATTTATTGGACGAAAATGGGGGCGAATCAAGCTTATCCATAATCGTTCTCTAGAAGGAACCACGGCCTTTTTTGTGGTCGCTACCGTCGTGGTTTTTGCAGTTTTTCAGGTCTTTCACGCCGAGATGTCGCTAAGCACCAAGATTATGACCGCGTTGGTTGCCGGTTTGGTCGGAGCCATCGCCGAGCTCTTCAGTGGCAGCGTCGATGATAATTTCTCGATTCCGCTTTTTGCCGGGCTCGCTACGTGGGCCACGCTGGCCCTGCTCGCCTAAAACAGCTCGATATCGTTGCCATCGAGGGGTGCACCAACGAACACGCACTTGTTGTTGATGCAGCGTCTGTTCCCCGGCATCTTGGGAATCGACATGCGAGCGCAATCTTTGGCGGTCTTGCACTTCATCGGCTGATGGCGTGGCGCTTTGCCGTTCACATGAACGGGCTCATATCCCTCGCCCATGTCCAAATCGATCGCGGGCGCTGATTCCTCGCGGATGGCCTTATCCACCGGAAGAGGAGACCATTCCACGCCTTCCACAGGGTCGGCGTTCGAGTCTTCTGTCGTCGTTTCCTCTGGCTGCGCAACCACCTCATTCGCCGAGTCCGCTTCCGGCGTAACGGGAATCGGAAGCGGCTTCTCGGCACCGCAGGCGTTCGCCATCAATAGAGCCACCGTCAAAAAGGATGCGCTCAAGGTCGTTCTAAAATATCTCAATGACATCTCCATCGTTATCAAAAAGGACGATCTCATTTTTCCTCAAATTGGCTCGTCGACCTTAGAAAAGTTCAATGACGTCCCCATCTAGTTTCTTGCGCACAAAAACACATTGTTTCTTGACGCAGCGATACTCGCCTCGGTGTTTCCATTTCGGCATTTTGTCACAGTCCTTTCTCGTGTTGCACGATGGGTCGACTGGTTTTGGACGCGTATAGCCGTCAACCACGACATCGCCGTATGCGCCTTCGATTCCTAACTCAACCGCTCGATCACCGTCCTCAGGCAGCGTATCGTCTGGAGCCCACTCTGTGTCGGCCAGCGCATCGGCGTCTGGATCGACAACAGCAGGCTCGGATTGAGTTTCCGCGACTTCGTTGGCAGTCTCGACTGCGGGTGTAACAACCCTAGGTTTGGTTTTTTCTGCACCGCACGCGACCAAGAGGCATGAGATGCAGGCCACTTTGATGAACTTCATTTTTGCCTCCAGCTTGTCGGGGGTTGCCACGTCGAGGTAAACACTTCGCAGCCTCATAAGGACCGCACTATGCCACAAAAACCCTCGCTTAAAACTATGTTCTCGCCCTTGACCTTGCCCTGCGGCCTCAAGGTCAAGAATCGTATCGCCAAGGCGTCGATGACCGAAGGCGTTGCGGATGTCGACGACAACCCCACGAAACGGCTCAACAGACTCTATGCTACGTGGGCCAAGGGCGGTGCTGGGATATTATTGACTGGCAACGTCATGATCGACCGGCGCTATCTAGAACGCGCCGGGAACGTCGTTGTGGACGAAAAAACCGACCTCGAAGCACTCAGCGCATGGGCCGCGGCTGGCAAGAAGAACGGTAGCAAGATTTTCATGCAAATCAGCCACCCGGGTCGCCAATGCACGCGCCTTGTCAATTCATCACCTGTCGCGCCATCTGAAGTGCAGCTGAATATCGCCAGCCTCTTCGCAAAGCCGCGCGCACTCGCCGATGATGAGATCGAGGACATTATCAAACGATGGGCCTTCGTGGCCAAGACCGCCAAAGACACCGGCTTCAGCGGCGTGCAGATTCATTCGGCACACGGCTATTTGTGTTCGCAGTTCTTGTCGCCGCACACGAACCGACGCACCGATAAATGGGGTGGCTCACTCGAAAATCGCGCACGGTTCCTGATGCGACTTGTCGACGAAGTTCGTGCCGCCGTTGGCGACGACTACCCTGTGGCCGTGAAACTGAATTCGTCGGATTTTCAAAAAGGTGGATTCTCGGACACGGATGCGGCCACGGTGGCCAAATGGCTGGCCGAAAAGAAAATCGATTTATTGGAAATCAGCGGTGGCACCTACGAAAACGTGGCGTTTTTGGACGCCGACGACACCCGCCCAAATGACCGAGAAGCTTATTTCCTTGAGTACGCAAAGCTGATTCGCCAAGCCGCACCGGACCTGCCTCTGATGGTCACCGGCGGCTTTCGGACCGCCGCTTTCATGGAAGAAACCTTGGCCTCCGGCCAGGTCGACATCATCGGCATTGCACGCCCCTTTTGTTTCATGCCGAATTTTCCCAATAACTTGGAAGATGGCGACATTTCTGAGCTTCCCAAACCTGAACAGAAAATAAAGTTGGGCGACGGCTTCTGGAGCCACAAGAGCTCATCCAGCACCATGCGTGGTCTAAACAGCCAGACGGGCACCGCCTGGTTCTACGAGCAAATCTACCGACTCGCAGACGGCCTTACGCCCGAAACCGAACCCACAGACCTTAAGAGTGTTCTGGTTCGACATTTTATGCACGATTTTAAAGCCGCCAGAAGCAGGAGCGCACGATGACCGACAACTTAGAAAAAGCCCTCATCATCGAAAATGCGTTGCTCAGAGGCGACCATATCGTTGGACTAATCTCTCCAGATAAAATCGACGAGATGATTCGGCTCCTGAAGGAAGACGACACGCCATTGGCGCACATAAAACTTGGCGACACCTACGCCAACGGAATATTCACCAGCCGAAACCCAGAGAAAGCAATCCTCCACTATGGCAAGGCCGCAGACGAATTCCCAGGTGCAGCGCTCCATCGAATTCGGCTCGCTTACTTCTTCGTCCCCCACGAAGCAGCCAAGTACGCCAAGTTGGACCTTGAACGCCTTTTGGCGGATGACCCAGACGGTGATTCGCACCTGCTCGCGGGCTACATGGCCTACTCGGGTGTGGGGCTACCGCAAGACCCAGACGTCGCCCTTGCTCATATCAAGACGAGCGCAGACCGCGGCAACGCCGACGCCATGTTCGAGCTCTACGTGCTGTTGTCGACCGGCGAAGGCATCGAACACGACGAGGCCGCAGCCATCGATTGGTGTCTGAAAGCCGCTGAGGCCGGCTCACGCCGGGCCATGTTCAACGTGGGTTCCTTTTACGCGACCGGAAACGCCAAGATCGAGCAGGACATCAATGAAACGGTCGTCTGGTACGAACGCGCTCGCGCGGGTGGACACGGTCGCGCCGCCGCAATGCTCGGCGTGATGTACGCCACCGCAGATGGCGTAGAGTTCGACGAAGAAAAAGCCAACGCCTATTTCGACGAAGCCGTCGAATTGGGCTTCGACGTCGACGAGTTTTTGAAGTCCATTGGCATGGCGTAACGGTGAGTTGTGAGCTGAGACCGGTCCGCAGGCCCTATCGCCTGCACTACGACTAACGACATGAGCATCATTTCTAGCCTCGGAAAACAAATATGAGCTTCCTGCCAACCGCCGACCCCGAATGCCCTTCTTGCGATTCGGATCATATCGACACCATCATCATTCCTCGGGCCCGTGATATCGGCGGATTCGAGGTCCGGCGCGCCCTGCCCGCCGTCGCCCGACAGATGGTCGGGCCCTTCATCTTCTTTGACCAAATGGGACCAGGCGAATTCCTGACAGGTCAAGGCATCGATGTCCGCCCGCACCCGCATATCGGCCTCGCCACGGTCACGTATCTGTACAAGGGCGAGTTTCAGCACCGTGATTCGTTGGGCACGAACCAGATGATTCATCCGGGCGATGTAAACTGGATGACAGCCGGCAAAGGCATCACACATTCCGAACGAACTTCAGCTGAAACTCGAAAGCACCCGTCCAGCCTGTTCGGAATTCAGACTTGGGTGGCGCTTCCCGACGACCACGAAGACACGGCCCCAGCGTTTGAACACGTGGGAAAGGACGCCCTACCCCTCATTGAAGACGGCGGCGCACAGGTCCGCCTGATCCTCGGAAACGCTTATGGAGAGAGGGCTCCCGTAAAAACACTCTCCGAATTGTTCTACGCCGACGTGGTATTATCGGCAGGTGTCTCATTGCCGCTGCCAGACAACCACGAAGATCGCGGAATCTACATTTCTGAAGGTGAAATCACGGTCTCGGGAACCAGATACGCGGCCGGCCAAATGCTGGTTTTTAAACCCGGAGACAAGATATCCGTTAAAGCCGGATCAACCGGTGCTCGCCTGATGATGCTGGGCGGCGCGACGCTGAACGGCCCCCGCTATATTTTCTGGAATTTTGTCGCGTCTTCCAAAGACAAGCTGGAAGCCGCCAAAGCCGCATGGAAAGAAGCCGACTTCGAAAACGGCCCATTTAAGCTGCCGCCCGACGACAACCAGGAATTCATCGAGTTATAGCTCGACATACGCGGCATCAACTAAATGGGCCCACAAGAGGCTCAACTCATCGCGTGACCTCATCCCCTACGCAGAATTGACTTCAACTCCGCCCGCGTGAATGATGAGACATTGGGCGCGACGACGGTCGCCTTCCAACCAGGCCTTGTTTATACGAGGTAAATTTTCGATTTTGGGGGATTCATAAAATGACATTTGAACTCGGTGCTTACATCGAAGCGATAGAGAAGGCTCGCGAACGCAAACGCGTTGAGCTCAGCCCAGAAGACCTGCGGGAAATCGTCGAGGATTTGGGTTGGAGTGAAGCCGATCTTGAAGCCCTTGACGCCGAGGTACAGGCTCATGTCGAGCGTGGAGCCAATTTTTCGGCCCATCAGTTATGGGACAAAGCAATTTTGGAATTGCGCCAAGCCCGTGCACTGGCGCCCACAGACTTCGAAGTCTGCACCGAACTCTCCAGGGCCCATTATGAACGTTTTCGCACCACCAACGACTTCAGAGATTTGGATTTTGTCGAGGAGCACGCGAAGCGATGTCTGTTCTTAGAGCCTGGACACACCCCATCCTACACATTATTGGCGGAAGCCGAAGCCGCCCGTAAGGCGCGGCGAAACAACAGAAAATTGATAGCGATATTCTTTGTCATTTTGGCCACGAATATTTATGTCGGCTTATTGATATTCACAGATTTGGCGTTCCCTGGAGGGAAGCTGGCGAGGGACTTCGTCAAGCATGACCTGCCAGAACTCATGACTCGAATAAGAGGACCTGTTGCCGTCGAAGAGGCGCCAACTGCTGTCATGGTGCCGGCTCCTGCCGAAAAGGCTCCTGACATCACCGGGGAGCTTGCAAGGGTTGAGCTTGCTTCCGGCGCGGTCTCCGACCCACCCACAAAAAATGATAACGCCCTAAAATCACAAGCATTTTCGACGCCTCCAAAAAGTGCCGAAAATGACAGTGACTCGCTCGACAAAATCCGCGGCGCTGACCTTTTCGAAAAGGCCTGCAACATGGGCAACGCCGATGCCTGCGCCGGCCTTGGGTGGAGCTTCTATCACGGTGAAGGGCGAGCTAAGGAGTTATTGCGGGGCAGCGATCTTTTCGAAAAAGCCTGCGATATGGGTTCGTCCTACGGCTGCATCAATCTTGGCTGGGCCTATTATCAAGGCCAAGGTCGGGCAAAGGATTGGGCTCGTGGCAGCGCCCTCTTTGAACAAGGTTGCAACATGGGCAACGCAGATGGCTGCGCTAATCTTGGCGGGAGTTACTCGACAGGTGAAGGTCGAATAAAGGATTTAGTTCAAGCTAATTCCCTCTACGAAAAAGCCTGCGATATGGGCAGCGCCAACTCCTGCGCCAACGTAGCGCGGCTCTATTATCAAGGTGAAGGCAGCGCCAAGGATGCATTGCGCGCAAGTGACTTTTACGAAAAGGCCTGCAATATGGGCTCGTCATTCGGCTGCAACGGCCTCGGATGGCTCTATTACCAAGGTGAGGGTCGAACAAAAGATCAAATTCTTGGCAGTGATTTTTTCGAAAGAGCCTGCAACATGGCCAACGCAGAAGCGTGTGCCAATCTTGGGGCGAGTCACGAAAACGGTGAAGGCCGAGTCAAAGACCTAGACCTTGCCAATAAGCTTTACGATAAAGCCTGTAATTTGGGCTCGTCATTCGGCTGCACCCGCCTTGGTTTTAATTATCAGAATAAAAAACAACCAGCTTCAAACCTCCCCACCAACAACAAGGCCGCTCAAGAAAAAGCTTGCGATTCGGGTGATGGCGTGGCCTGCACCGACATCAGCTTGAGCTATTATAATGGTGATGGGCGCGAGAAAAATCTAACCAAGGCGAGTGACTTTTTCGAAAAAGCCTGCGACTTGGGCAACAGTAACGCCTGTGCCAACCTTGCATTGAGCTATTATAAAGGCGAAGGCCGAACTCAAGATTTTTCGCGCGCGACCGACCTCTATGAAAAAACCTGCAATATGGGCAACAGCGACGCCTGCAGCAATGTTGGCCTTAGTTATCATTTGGGTGAAGGACGGCCTCAGGATTCAACCCGTTCCGGCGATTTTTTCGAAAAAGCCTGCAATATGGCCTCGGCCGCCGGCTGTTCCAACCTCGCATTTTTATACAAGAAAGGAACAGGCAGAATCCAGAACACGAATCGTGCAACTGAGCTTTTCCAAAAGGCCTGCAGTTTAGGTTATACGCAAGCCTGCGATAACTCGAAACCACTCAAATAGTTGAACGTATAGAGTTGCGGGCAGGGACGCCCGCGCACCATTTTACTCGACGGTGATTTGCGCGTTCTGACAGGGGAATGGAAACTCGCCAAGGCCGTCGGAAGCAGCGGAGCGAAACTCAGGGGCACCAAACTTCCCACCGCCCATGGCCTCTTCGTGCACGATGTCGCCAATCACGACACATTTCCCCGCTTCCTTTTCGAGGACGCTCGCCACCAATACCTCACGGCTGATGGGCTCTCCAGTCGTACTCCGGCTGACTTTCCAGGCCGTCTCGAGCACACGGAAATCAAGGATTTTTGTCTTCGGGAAAACGCCCTTCGCGACCTCGTGAAGCCGCGTCACCTCGCCCTTATCCTGCATGGCATTTCGGATGAGATAGGGGCCGACATTACTGGCAAACGCTGCCCGGCCAGCTGCGTCCACGGTCAGGGCGAGGTCTCCGGTCGCGAGGACCTGCGGCTCCATTTCGCCTCTGCAGCGCACCTGGAATTCAAACGCCAAAGAATGCTCGCCGTCGGCCAGCCCGTCGATGACTTTGAACAATTCCATCTCGGTGTTGGCCGCGGTAATACTGGACTTCATGCTTGGCCAAAAAACCTTACGTGAACCCCAAAGTGGTTGGTCGCCCGCACCGAATCGAATCGCGGTCCATTTTGTCCATTGCTCGGTGTCGAATTCTGCCCAATCAAGGGCTTGCTTTTCGCCGCCATCGACTCCCACGCGGAGCTGCCAGCGCGGGTAACCGCATTCCATGTTGAGGTCGGTGAAGTGGTTGGCCGCAGACTCCGAGAAGAACGCACGCGCAAAAATCACATCGCCAAGAGTAGCGGCGTCGCGCAGTTCAGTGGCAGCGGGAGCGTCCGCTGGAACTGCGGACTGTGAAAACACGATCTTGTCAGCATGCGCGCCATGAAGCTCACCCATAATGCCATCATCTTGGATACGCTGGTCTTTGGGTTTTTCCGATTCTTTTTGGAGGGTCGACAGGCCCGCGCAACCCGTCGAAGCCGCGATGACAAATACAAGAAATTGAGAACGTAACATGAAGGCACCCTTAAGAAATTCGATTGATAAGAGCCCGCAATCTAAGACCCTTTCCGCGCCTGTGCAAACTCAACACTGCGCTCGTCTTTTCCGCTGGTGACACGGAGCACCTGGAGCCTCAGGCATCGAGTCGACAGCTGCCCATCCTCTCGACAAAAAAAAACCGCACATATGTGCGGTTCTTGAAGTTCAAAAGCTGTCGGACAACTTGAAGCTCAGTTGCAGCCAGCACCCGTGGTCGTGTCCGTAATCAACGCAACGAAGTTCGAAGTTGCGCCAGTGGTATTAAACACCGATTCGCCTGACCCGGCGCCCAACGAGACTGTGCAGCTTGCCAAGTTGCTGTCATTTATGACCGCATCAGCGTCAGTGCAAAGCGATACTGAGTAGTCGTCTGCATCCGATCCGGATGGGCATTGTTGACCAAATTCGAACACGCGAATCTGCATGTTGTCCTCGATCGCCACAGGATCGCCGGCAGTGTCAAGGAAACGGACCGCAATGATTCCGCCACAACCGAGTGCGGTGACGTTGGTCTCAAGGAATTCTGGGCAAACATCTGCGAAGTCTGGTTGCGTCCCATCAAGGTTCGAACCGAGGTCGTAGCCGTTATCGGTAGAGTCGATTCCGTCGTAAGCGAGCATACCAAAACCAAGGTAATCGCCGGTGTCCGCTTCAAGACTGACGTAGACGATGTCGCTGCCTGGGTCGCCAGTAGCGGTGTTCGTCGAGTTATTCGTCGTGTTATTCGTCGAGTTGTTCGTCGAGTTATTCGTCGTGTTATTCGTCGTGTTGTTCGTCGAGTTGTTCGTCGTGTTGGTCGTCGAGTTATTCGTCGTGTTGGTCGTCGTGTTGTTCGTCGAGTTATTCGTCGTGTTGTTCGTCGAGTTATTCGTCGTGTTGTCATCATCGCCGCATGCGACAGCAGCCCCAGCGATAGCGAAGGTAAGCACAAGAATTTTAAGCATTTGAAGATTGTTCTTCATTTTCATTTCTCCCAAAGAGGCAAATTTGCAATCAGGCGATTACACCACGTCACTCAATTCGGCAAACTCGAAGAACGCATGAACTCGCCTGCGGCTGCACTTATGTCGAATACGACCTCCGAAAAATCTTCGGTCATCAGGAGTTACGCAGCAAAAGCCATGTTGGGAGTTCGCGCGCAAAATCCGCCTGCATTTCCTTCAAAATTCGGGCTTTATTTAGCGCTTCGCTTTTGGAGTAGTTTAAACACACAGGTCGTTTACTGGAATCCAAACTTGCCGCTTGGGTGCCTTACATATCAGCGGCGGCGGCTAAACCTGAGATAGACGCCGCATGAGCCATACTCCAATGAAGCGACAATTTCTCGCCTTCTGGATTCACCGAAGACAGCGACTCAGATGATTGATTGGTTAGGAGCACGCTTGTCGTCAACAAGTAACCAGCCGTTGCTCAACCGGTGGCGTGTTGGGGGGCGTCAAAACAGCATCAGCTGGCTAGTAAAGACTAATGCGTATGGGCAGCCTCAGCATCGGCATGCTCAGGCTGAGCTTCGTCTTCGTCGACAGAAAGATACTTGGCCGGGTCCGCAGCGAAGTCTTTTACGCATCCCTTACAGCAAAAATAATAAGTCTTCCCATCCACAATTGAACTGGGTGAAGTCTCGCTGATTGTAAAAACTTCTTTAGTCACCGGACATGTTGTGACGTCACCAATCGCTCGGGTTCCATCGTTTGGCAGCACATCACCGGTGGCCGTCGCAGGCCCCATATTTGGCTCGTCTCCTTCGTGATGTTCCTGGCTCATTACTTCCTGATTTTCAGGATCTGGCGATTGCTGAGATCCGCACGACAAGGTTCCTGCAATCAAGACAAATATTAGTGATTTCATCATAGTCTTCCTTTGGTTTTCTGCAGACGCCAGACTGGCGTCGCGGTTTTTCAAACGGCACTTTCAAATTGAATTAAATTCTCGTCAGATTTCAGCGTTTCGCAACCGCAATGCATTTAGGATGACGGAACCGAGCTCAGACTCATCGCAGCGGCAGCGAACATGGGCGAAAGCAAAATTCCGAAAAACGGATACAGAACACCCGCGGCGATCGGTATGCCGACGGTGTTGTAGGCAAACGCAAAAAACAGATTCTGACGGATATTCGCCATCGCCTTTCGTGACAGTTTGCGCGCACGAACGATGCCTCGCAGGTCGCCTTTCACGAGTGTCACTCCGGCACTTTCCATCGCAACATCCGTCCCAGTGCCCATCGCGATTCCCACATCGGCTCTTGCGAGCGCAGGCGCGTCGTTGATGCCGTCTTTTGCCAGCGATCCAAAACGCGATAGGAAAATGGACCACTATCGGATGAAGATTCTGAGCGTGGCTTAAGCCAGGAAAAAGGTCTTGCATCATGGTCTCCTCATAACCAAAACCTGACTCCCACGACCGCATTCAGCGAAGAAACATCGCCTCCGGCCGCATCGACAAGGTCAGCGGTCTCACCAAATTTACGAACCCAGCCCACACCCAAATAAGGAGCAAACTCGCGGGCGAATTCGTATCGAATTCTCAATTCTGTGTTCAGGTCGTTTAGGCCCTGACCGACACCAAATTCGGGCACGGCCTGCAAAGCTGCATTCACCTCGAAACTTGGCTCAATGATTAGTCGCTGGGTGATCCGGAGGTCTAAGCTCGCCTTAAAACGAGCAGAGAGGTCGCCGTCTTGAGAGACGAAGATCGAGGGTTCGAGCTCAAACCAATACGGGGCCAACCCGGTGATCCCCACAACGCCGAAAAAGCGCTGATTTCCGTCGGAACCTTCGAGCTCGCAGTCTGCCCGGGCGCCGATTTGAGCTTCCCAATACGGAGAAATCAGGCGGCTGTAGAGCACTTGCGCCTCGGTGCCGAAACCATCAAATGCCGTGGGGACTTCGCCTTCGCTTTTCAGCCAAAGTCGATTCCAGTCGTTGCCGACCCAAGCCATCAAATCCCAGCCGAAGTCGCCCTCGTCCTGGCCAGCATATTCGAGCTGGTCGACCATGAGCATGGTGTGGGTACTGGAGCCTCCCATCGCCATCGCTGACGACGAAAAGAGGCCAATTCCAAGTAAAAAGACCACTGAAAGAACGTTGCGAGCCCTCATGATTTCACCTGCAAGACTCGGAACATCCCAGCTTCCATGTGGTAGAGGATATGACAGTGAAACGCCCATCGACCGACTTCTTCGGCGTCAAACGCGAACGCGATGCGTTCGGCCGGATTTACACTCACCGTGTGTTTTAAGGGATTGCGGTCACAAGCGCCGACCTCGAGTTCGAAGAACATGCCGTGCAAGTGAATGGGGTGCGCCATCATGCTGTCGTTGATCAGCACGATTCGCACACGTTGACCGCGCCGAACCACGATATCAGGCATGTCTGGGTCGTACTGGACCCCGTCAAACGACCACATGTACCGCTCCATGTTGCCCGTCAGATGTAATTCGATAATTTTGTCCGGCTCTCGAGGCATTTTTCCCGGCAATGAACGACGTAAATCCGAATATTTCAGGACTCTCCATTTGGCGTCCCGGAGCCCAACCCCTGGGTCGTTGAAACGCGACGTCGCTTCTTCGGCCACCATCGAGTTGCCCGCGCCGTGAGTATTGTCATCATGAACAAAAACTGTTTTTGAGTCGTCGGCACATTCTTTGGGATTCTGATGTTTCATGGGGCCCATCTTCATCCCGTGCATCATGTGCATGCCTTCCATTCCCTTCATGTCCATGCCTTCCATGCCCGACATGTCCATGCCTTCCGTGCCCGTCATGTCCATGCCTTCCATCTTCATCCCCATGTCGACCACGGATAAGGTCGCCCGCGCCCGTCGGGCCGGAATTGGAGCCACCGCGGATTCCGAGGTCGCTAAGGTTCCAAGCGCATATCCGCTACGATCCATGGTCTCAGCAAAAATCGAATAGGCGTTTTTGGTGGGGGTGACAATCACGTCCAAAGTCTCGGCAATTGCTAACCGAAACTCGTCGGTCATCACCGGAGAAACCGCCTGACCGTCCGCATAAATCACAGACATCTCCAAGCCAGGAATTCTGACGTCGAAATAGGTCGCTGCTGATGCGTTGATGAAGCGCAATCGAATGCGTTCGCCCTTGGCAAACACGCCATGCCAGTTTTCTAACGGCGAGTGCCCATTCATCAAATAGGTATAAGTGGCGCCGGTGACGTCGGCGATATCCGTAGATTCCATGCGCATCGCGGCCCAATCCATCCTTGATGAAAGGTCGGCCCAAAACCCCTGTTTTCCGCTCCCTAGGTCAGATAATGTTGTCCGCTGGAAATTATAATACCCACCGTATTTTTTCAGATTGGACGAAATAGTTTCGGGATTTTCGAAGGTCCAATCCGATAATAAAATGGTGAATTCGCGGTCGTAGGGCTCCGATTCTGGGCCCGCCTTATCCACAATTAGCGCGCCAATCACGCCGGTCTGCTCCTGGAATCCACTGTGGCTGTGGTACCAATACGTCCCATTTTGGCGGACTGGAATTCGGTATTCGAACGTCTCACCTGGCGCAATTCCGTCGAAACTGATTCCTGGAACTCCATCCATTGAAGGCGGTACCAACATTCCATGCCAATGAATCGACGTAGGTTCATCCATGCGATTCGTGACACGAATGACAGCCTCTCGCCCTTCTTGAAGACGAATTTCTGGTCCAGGCACACCACCGTTGATCGTGGTTGCAGACGCCACTGAACCCGCGATTTGAATTCGCTGACGGGCAATTTCCAGTTGAATGGGTGCCTTTGAATTCAGAGGATCGTTGAAAATCCGCGTGGCTGTTGGGCCTGCACAACCCGGAATAAACTGAGCGCCCAACGCTGCACCCAAAAGTCCTTGCGTAAATGAACGTCTTGACACGCCATTCACAGGCTTACTCATGGTGATGGCCCATCTCGCCATGCCCGTGTTGCTGCAATTTCATTCCGCAGACGGCACATTTACCGTCGCCTGCTTCTGTTCGTGCGTAGTGCACCTTGCCGCCCATCGAGCACATCCACGCGCCGTCTGGAATCTGCTCAGGACTGACGGGCGGGTCGAATTTTGTCCCTTCAGCCGTCACAGCGACCGTTTCGGTCACCCTCGGTTTTTGAGGTGTCTCAGCGTGGGCTTCCGAAACGACTTCGATCGAAGTGTTCGAGCCTTCTTCAGATGTGTTGGTCGCCGTCTTGTCGCATGCGGGAAAAACTGCACTGACCAGTACTACCAATAGGAATGTCTTCATCGCTTGACCTCAGATCATGGTGTTGATTCACAACCACTACTGAGTGCAGGCTCTGTACCAATAATGCATTCCCCTTATTTATCAACTACATAATAAAAAGCCGACTCAGATTCCATGCCAATTGTAACCAATAGAGTTACAAAGATGAACCCGGCCGACCGATAAAAACCCGTAACACGCTATATTCTAACGCCTTATAAATGTATCTCCTCGCGTTACAGCGTGAGACCGAACGAGTCGCCTAAGACTTGGCTGCATCGCCCGAGTGGGCTTTGGCGAACTCAAGGTAGACCGGATCTTCGTCTTCAAAGATTTCGTCGCCCATGCTCTTGTACGCGTCGCTCAACAACTTGCCGGCTTTGGCCAACGCTTCTTCGTTATCGTCCCGATCGCCAATATTGAACTGCGATTGCCCCGCGCGGAGCAATAGGAAGGGCTCAAAATGACCATGAAGCTCGCCATGAATGCGTTGGGCTTCCTCAAAATTGGTCAGCGCTTCTTCGTATTGATGTTGGAAGAAGTACGCGTCCCCAATCGAAGCATAGACCAACGACGAGATTTCATAATTGTCGTGAGGCTTGGGAATCGGCTCCAGCGCACGCTGAAACGTGTCTAGCGCGCGTTCATTCTTGTCTTTGTCCAGAAGTTCGTTGCCCGTGTCGAGCAAGCGAACAACCTGATCGTAGAATGGTTTTGCGAGTCGTTTTGCTTTCTTCGTCATTTTCGTGCCGGTGTGCGGGTAAAGTTGGACGCCTTATCGCCGATTCTGGCTCTCAGCGGAATAGCAAAGCACTTTTAGGCCCGTGACACTCGGAACTCCGTGCCCTCGCCCGCTCCGAATTTTTCATTTTCATCCATTTTTGGGGTTGTCCGAGTCGCAAATCTGCGCGATACATTCGCCCCTCGCTACGGCGAGCACTCCGGCTTAGCTCAGTGGTAGAGCAATCGGCTGTTAACCGATCGGTCGCAAGTTCGAGCCTTGCAGCCGGAGCTTTAAAGGCCCAGTTCATCAGAACTGGGCCTTTTTTGTTTTGGCCTTCGGCCGGTTTCGGGTTTCAGGACGTCAGGTCTCAGCACTCGCTGTGATTGGTACGCGGGGCTTTGCGACTCAGAGCCGCAGTGCGTGGCGTACTTTCATCACTGTTCGCATGAGCCAGAATGGAACCTTGGGGATTCCACTTCCCACGGCCTTCTCGTAGCTGGGCCGGGCTTCGATCGACGCGATCCATTTTGTGACATGAGGGTAACGGTCGAGAGGAAAGCTGAGCTTTCGTAGGAGCTCCATGTTCGGGATCCATGCGATGTCCGCGAGGCTGTACGTGTCACCGGCGAGCCATGGTGTCCGGGAAAGCGCACTCTCCATCTCGGCAAGAATCTCGTGATTGAGCTGCTCCGCCTGCTCGACCTCCTCGGGCTTGAAACCGTCGAGGCTCTTCTGGTGGAACGCGATCAACTCCGCATCAGGCTGGATTTTCCGGTAGTGCTCCATGTCCTCGGCGCGCTTGGAACTCACACCCATCTTGCCGTACATGTAGGTCTTCATCGCCTTGATATGAAGTGATGCGGAGCGCTCGACCCAGTCTCGCATCAACTTCTCCGCCTCGGGGTCGGCTGGCGTGAACGAGGGCTGAGGGAACTTGTCTTCCAGGTAGTGGAGGATATCGTTTGATTCCGTGACGGGAACGCCATCGTCAATAATAGCCGGCACAAGGCCCTTGGGGTTGATCGCGAGGTACCAGTCCTGGAGGTTCTCTTGATTCCCCAAGTTGATCTCGTGGCTCGTCCAGGGAATCGACTTTTCTTCGAGGAGCAGCCGTACGCGCATCGAACAGTTGGAGAGCATGGCGTGGTAGACATGCAGTCCTCGTGTCGCTTCGGTGGGGGGCTTGGTGGAAAGAATGGGCATGATTCAGCTCCTGTGATTTCGGTGAGGTCTCAGTAGGGCTTCCGCCCGATAAAATTCCCCGGAGGGTCGTACTGACAGACCCATAGTTCGCCCGGGCCGCCGAACGCGGCGAGGTTATCGCAGCTGGTCGCGGCGCACCCGATGTGAACGGTGTCCCGCCACACGAGCTGCGTGTAGTGGCCGCAAACTCCTGAGCAGCTGTTGTTGTCGTAGGTGTAACTCGCCGCTTCGCCAGCCCAACTGTCGACGACCTGCTGCGGCGCGGTGCCACTGCCACTGCTGGCGAAGAGGTTCTCACCTGGACCGCTGTGCTCGAACTTGCATCGATCGGCCCACGCTTGTGCGCTGGCGGCGAGCTCGTCGTCCCACACAAGGTCCGGGATTGGAGTGCTGGGCGCTGGTGAGACGTTTTGTCGAACCACGTTGTGGGCGTCGAGCATCTCGTTGCCTGTTAACTCAACCTTGGTTCCCTCTCCACTGTTGCCGGGAGAGGCAGTCTCACCGCAACCGGCGACAACCAGTAGCAGTGCGGCGATCACTAAGATGTACATCGTTTTGTTCATGGGCTTGTTCCAAATCTAGGCACCGATATTTTCTCATCTACTTTCCGCAATATTGGAAGCCGGTCGAGGGCTCAGTCAACGTTGGATGTGTTGATCGATTTCGCGTACGACGACCCTCGAATGGCGACTGAGTACAGTTTGTGGCTTTTCACAGATAAGGGAGTAGATGCGGCGGGACTTCGAATCGCCCCGGTAAAAGACGGAGGATTGATGCCTTGCGGCAGCACTTCTTCGTGTCGAAAAACCACCGTTTTATCGATCGGTCGCTGGGCAAACAGCGGCACCGCAAAACCAACACCCAACACCATGACAGCGACGCCAAAAAATACACTGATTGTGAGCAACCCCAGCCCCGACAAAAACCTCCACAAGGCCTACAACAGCAAGAACCACGTTTGCGCCTGCATCCTCACGGTGATCGAATCGGCTCACTAATGGTCCCCAGAGGGCTTTTCCTGCTAAACTTCCTCCGTTTCCGACAGCTATCGTCTCTTCAGTCTTCAGATGAATAAGAGTCCGTGAACGATGACAGGAAGCTTACCAAACAGGCGGGCACAACCAACCTGACCACGCAGATAAAGAGCTGTGGGTTGCCACTGAATCGGGTTTATTTCGGCGAGACAAAAATGGCGAATGGGCCGAAAGCGAGCACCTTCCGCAACAGCGCTGTTTTGCACTTGCGGTGACACAAAGCGCGCTCTGGGTGGGCAATCAAACCAAGACCGGAGAAGTGCAGCTCTCGTGTTTTGGCGCTAGCGGCGTGGACCACTATACAAAGCAGCAATTAGGCATCGACCTGTCAGAGCTGATGCAGATATCAGTCGCAAAAGACGATAAAACCTGGGTGTTCGGAGGAAGTGACGTCACCTGCTTGGAAGCTAAACCGAGCCTGATTATTGGCCAAAAAGAGCTGGGCGATCGAATACGTTCGCTCACTCTGGATGAGGATGGTGGATGCTGGGTCTTGGGGCTCAAAGCGCTTGGTCGTCTTGCGCAAGACGGACA
>Ga0210026_1002012_pt1 | contig 18219 bp, 19 predicted proteins | sample CryGeymeta201509_FD_183977 | JGI IMG/M metagenome (GOLD analysis project Ga0210026, IMG submission 183977) | Groundwater microbial communities from Crystal Geyser aquifers in Utah, USA - Crystal Geyser metaG 2015-09 (SPAdes) (version 2) | ecosystem: Environmental > Aquatic > Deep subsurface >... | reverse complement strand
GTTGAGGTGGTCGGACAGGCGTTCCAGCAAGTCGCTGAGGAAGGGCGGGTAATGCGTGTCCGGCAGAAGCAGGGCGGGGCGGTCGATCAGGATTATAGGCGGCCGCTCGATGGCGGCTCGCAGCAGCTTGGCGACAAAGCGTTCCACAGGGTTGAGCTGCGGGTCGCGTTTCAGGGCGGCACTTTCCTGGCCGGTCAGGAGCAGGAGATCCCACGCCTGAGCGGAGGCGGTCTCGTAATCCAGGTTGTGGCGGTATTGCGGAATCAGCGCGATGTTGTCCAGCAGCGATAGGTTGGCGCGCAGCGGCATGTCCACCGAAACCAGCGGCTCGCTTTCCTGTTCGGCGAGCAGGGCACGGCGTTCGGCGTCGTCACGCAACCATTTCAGATGTATTTGAAGGCTAATTACATGCACTCCTCTGAAATCCGCATGGATATGGGCTTGGCGGGTATTTGCCAAAACTTTCCCATTATGTAGCCAAAACGATTTTGGCCCATTCTGACCCCCTAACGTCGCGGGAGGTGGCCGTTGTCGCCGAGTCCTTGTGGCCCGCGATGGACTGGGCGAAGTCCGCACCAGCCTGCGCGGTCCATACTCGGATAGACAGGGAACGAATCTCGTGGAATGAAGGCGGTTCCTTGCCGCCCTCCCAAAACTTCCCATCACGCCTGGCTACGGCGTCTCTCGCATCGGCGAATCGCTTGGTGATCCTGTCAAGAGCAACTGGGTCGCCGGGAAAAAATAGGAATTTCAACGCCATTTTTGAACAGTATCCTGAGCCATCGAGCCGTGGTCAATCACGGAAAGGGAGATAGCGTGGTCTGAAAACCCCATGCGGGAGTCCGTTGGATCGCGCCTGATGCCGTGGGAGCGGCTTTTCCTGTCGCTTGCACGACCTCAGGCGCGAGTTCCTCCAGGCGGGCGAGCGTGCTCGTCGGCCTTTGCCCCGGTCACCAGGCAATCCGCTGATCGAACTCGTAGTCCGGTGCCGGTTGAATTTTGGGATCGAACTGGCCGGGTTTGGCGCCCGGCATCTCCCACAGGGGCGGTCCGCGTGCCGGCAAGAGGCGACCGCGTCGCCTAGATGGGCGAGGATCTCGCGTATCGCCGCGCCGTCGGTGATGAAGGCGATGATCCGCATCTGGCCGCCGCACCGGGGACACACCAGCGGAAACACCTCGTAGATTCTGGCGATGAGCATGGCCCAAACCAGACGTGCGGCTTTCCGATGAAGCGGTTCGTCCATATCGTCATCCCCTGCGACCGACTGCACTTTCGGGGTGGCGAGGCGCGCCTCGGCTTCCGGTTGCGCCAGCGCCGTCACCACCGCCAGCGGCGCGAGTTGGCGCCAGCACGCCGACGTAACGATACCGGTGCTGGCACGGTGGCGGAATCAGCGCCGCCAGGCGGTCAAGCAGTTCCATCGGTGTCAGCACCAGGCTGACACAGCCGCCGGGACCGGGCTTGACGCTCTCGTAGACCAGACGCTCGGCGTCGATTTCGCGCAGCCGCACCAGTGCAAACGCCGGCCGGGCGCAGTATCGCAGCAGGCGTTCCAGACCGGCGCGGTCATGGGCCTCGGCAGCGGGTCTGTTCGTGCTGGCGCAACAAATCGTGGCCGGGCTGATGATGGGATTTTCGATTCACCTGATTTTTTCCGCGATCGAGATGGCGGGCGATATCGCCGGGATGCAGATGGGGTTGGGCTTAGCCAATTTCTTCGATCCGCAGAATGCCGGTTTCACCCCGCCCATCGCGCAATTACTCAGCATTCTGGTGGCGCTGTTATTCGTGGCGATGGACTTGCACTTGTATATGCTGGCGGCGTTGGCGGACAGCTTTCAATCGTTCCCGAACAGCAGCGCGCAGCTCACGGCGGGCGCATTCCTTACCGTTGCGGAATGGGGCGGCAGTCTGTTCGCTTACGCCCTGCAGTTGTGGCCGCCCCTGATTGCCGCCCTGCTCACCACCAATCTTGCACTCGGTATTCTCATCCGCAACGTTCCCTGTTGAGCCTTGCCTTCCAGCAAGCGCTCTAAACCGTGGGGCGCGTCATGCAACAACTGGGCGGTTATTACGATCGTCTTGAGGTCGTGCAATGGTGCGGAGAAAACTGCTGAACGCACAACCTGAATGTCCGGAAGAGTTCGCAGTCAGTCAGAGTGCCCAGGTATGAGGGACGGGTCCGCGGCCTTATGTGGAGCTCCACATAAGGCCGCGCTGCTGCCCGCCAAAAATCTTTTGCGGCTGACTCATGAGCGACAGATAGCTGACCTTCAATACTTGGTTTTTTCGATCTTCTCGCTGCCCGAACCGGCTGGCAAGAGAGTTGACCTTGCCCCGACCCCAACCAGCTCGCTGGTTAATGGTTGAGTTGCAGTGCCGCCAGCCGCGCGTAGAGCCCGCCTTGATTGCGCAGATCTTCCGGTGTACCGGTTTCCACGATCCTGCCTCGCTCTATCACGACGATCCGGTCGGCTTTTTGCACGGTGGCCAACCGGTGCGCGATTACCAGCGTCGTGCGCCCTTGCATGGCCGCACTGAGGCCTTGCTGCACCAGGATTTCCGATTCCGCATCGAGGGCGCTGGTGGCTTCATCGAGCAGCAGCAGCGGGGCGCCTTTCAGGATGGCACGGGCAATCGCAATTCGCTGGCGCTGGCCACCGGACAAGCGAGTGCCACGTTCCCCCAGGAAGGTCTGGTAGCCCTCGGGCAAACGGTCGATGAATTCGTCCACCAGCGCAGCCTTGGCTGCTTGCTGGACTTCCGCGTCGGTTGCAGTGGCGCGACCGTAACGGATGTTCTCCAGCATGTTGGCGGAAAAGATCACCGGGTCCTGTGGCACGATGGCGATGCCTTTACGCAGCTCATGCAGGCTCAGTTGGCGGATGTCCTGGCCGTTGATCCGGATGCAACCTTCCGATACGTCGTAATAACGCAGCAGGAGCTGGATCAGGCTGGTCTTGCCAGCGCCGGAAGGGCCGACCAGGGCGACGCTCTCGCCGGGGGCGATTTCCAGGCAGATGTCGTCCAGGGCATTGATTTGCGGGCGGGCCGGATAGCGGAAGGTGACGTGTTCAAAACGGATCGTCGCGCGCGCCGGCTGCACCGGTGTTTCCGGCTTGGGCGCTTCACGAATGGCCGATTCCGCGTGCAGCAGTTCAAGCAACCGCTCGGTCGCTCCGGCGGCACGCATCACGTCACCCCAGACTTCCGCCATGGTCCCGACACCGCCGGCCACCAATGCCGCGTACAGGACGAAGGAGGCCAGTTGGCCGCCGGTCAGCGTGCCTTCGGCCACCTGACGCGCGCCGATCCAGAGCACGAAGATGATCGTTCCCATCACGGCGGTGATGATCAAGGCGGTGAGCGCCGCCCGTACCCGGGTGCGCCGGATCGCGGTCACAAAGCTGGTTTCCGTGCGTTCGGCGAAGCGCCGGGCTTCCTGCGTTTCTTGCGTGTAAGCCTGCACTGTCGGCATGGCGTTGAGGATTTCGCCGGCCAGGGCCGAGGTGTCGGCGATGCGATCCTGGGATTCCCGCGAGAGCTTCTTGACCTTGTGGCCGATGGCGAGGATGGGCAGTGTCAGCAGGGCCATCAGCCCCAGGTTCAGGGAGAACAGATAGAGGCTGGTGACGGCCAGCATGATCATGCCGCCGACGAACTGGAACAGGCTGCGCAAACCCATCGAGATAGAACTGCCGACCACGGTCTGGATCAGCGTGGTGTCGCCGGTCAGCCGGGACAGCACTTCCCCGGTCTGCAAGGTTTCGAAGAATTGCGGTGACTGCGACAACACCCGTGCATAGACAGTACTGCGCAGATCCGCGGTCGCGCGTTCACCCACCCAGGACACCGTGTAATAGCGCGCCGAAACGGCCAGCGCCCAGAAACCCGCCAGGCCGAACAAGGCAATGAAATGCCCGTTCAGGCTCATTGCACCGAGCAGGCCGGCATTGGACTGTGCGCGGTTGCCGAAACCGAAATCGATGAGATCGCGAAAAGCCAGCGGCACCAGCAGGATGGTTGCGGAACCCAGGCACAACAGGATAAAGGCCAGCACGAGTCGCGCCCGGTAAGGCCGCAGGAACGGCCACAAGCCTTTCAGCGTCGACAGGGCGCGCGGGCTGGCAGGAGGGCTTTGTGTGACGGGGCGCATGCGCCATTGTCATTCATCTCGAAGCACCCAGAGCTAAAGGGTACTCGGGGTGAGCATCACGCCTGGCCATATGCGGTATCAATTCGAGGCGCGGCCTCGATAAACTTGAGCCATTGCAACCCGCCTACGGAAGTGCCATGCCCTTGAACCTAGATTCCTCAGTTGACCGCTCCCCAGCCCTTGTGAGGCCGCATGGATGCTGACGTTATCGCCTCCGGTTGCACTCACCATTTGGGTGGCGCCGCTACGCGCCCGATTGCACGGTTTCCGAGCCATCTAGCTGCGTTGCTCCTCCTTGCGGGCCCCGGCCCGCTGCGTCGTCGCGCCTTGCCAGATGGCTCGGAAACCGCACACTCGGGCGCGTTCAACTGAGGAATCTAGGTTTAACGTGAAACAAGCTCGCGCCTTCACTGTAGCGCCGGTTTCATCATCCGGGGTGGCCTCAATCCATGCCCGTTAGGGCCCGCCGGCTGTATTAAAGACGCCGGCATCCTTGCCGGCGCTACAGGTGCGCGCGGGAATGACGCTCAGGCCGCTTGCGCGTGAATGTGCGCGCCGATCCGCTTGATGCGGTTGTTATCGTCGACATAGACCAGCTTCGGCTCGAAGCTGGCCAGTTCGATTTCATTGAGGATGGCGTAAGTGGCGATGATCAGCACGTCGCCGACGGCGGCCTTGCGGGCGGCGGCGCCGTTTACCGAAATCATGCCGGAGCCGCGTTGGCCGCGGATGGCATAGGTGGCGAAGCGTTCGCCGTTGTTGACGTTGTAGATCTCGATCCGTTCGTACTCACGGATGTCAGCGGCTTCCAGCAGATTGTCGTCGATCGCGCAGGAGCCCTCGTATTCCAGCTCGGAGGCGGTAACGCGCGCGCGGTGCAGCTTGGATTTGAGCAGTGTGCGTTGCATGGCTGACAAGGCGATGTCGGATCGGGGCGCGATTATATTCCCTATTGCGTTGCAACAAAAAACCCACCCTGCCGGGTTTCAGGCCACGCGAACTTCGATGTTGTCGATCAGCCGCGTGGCGCCCAGGCGGGCGGCGGCGAGGATGACCAGATCGCGGGTCTCGGGCGCGGGGGCCAGCAGGTTGGCCTGGGCACGCACCGAGAAGTAATCCACCCGCCAACCATGCGCCGCAAGATCGTTGCTTGCCACCTGTTCGATGCCGGCGTAATCGCGTTCACCCGCGGCGATACGCGCCGCCACTTCGCGTAGCAGCCGAACCAGGCGCGGCGCTTCTTCCCGTTCCGCCGCCGAGAGGTAGCCATTGCGCGAGGACAGCGCCAGGCCATCCGCCGCGCGCGTGGTTTCCGCTTCAAGAACGCGGATCGGCAGGTTGAATTGGCGCACCAGGCCTTTCAGGATGAACAGTTGCTGGTAATCCTTCTTGCCGAAGATCGCCACTGCCGGCTGCACCATGTTGAACAGCTTCAGCACCACGGTGGCGACCCCGGAGAAATGGCCGGGCCGGAAGGCGCCGCACAACTCGGAGGCAATGGGGGGCTGCACCTGAAAGGTTTGCGGTTCCGGATACATCTCGTGCCCATCCGGGGCGAACACGAGGTCGCAGCCGGCGGCGTCGAGTTGCTCGCAATCGGCCGCCAGGGTGCGCGGGTAGCGCTGAAAATCCTCGCCCACGCCGAACTGGAGCGGGTTCACGAAAATGCTGGCGACCACCGGCCGGCCCAGCACCTTGATCTGCTCCACCAGCGCGATATGCCCGGCATGGAGGTTGCCCATCGTCGGCACGAACGCCGTTTCCCGCTGCCCGGCCAGGGCGGCGCGCAGTTCTGGGAGTGTGTGGAGGAGGTGCATGGGTGTCAAAAAACTCGTTGCTGTGATCCGGGTGGCATAGGGGCCGCGTGGCGCCTAATGCGCGGCATATTGTGGCAAACGCACTCAGGCATATTCAACAGGTTTGATTCGATGAAGGTGCCGAGCCTGCTCAGGCCATGAGACCAGATTTTGGCGAGTCCCCGCGTAGGTCCTGCCACTGCCTGTGTTGATGTTTCCATTCAGCCAGCCGACCAGTCGCTCCATCAGACCCTTCGCAAGAGGTTCATGCGGGTACAGGCCATGTGCTACGTTGATATGCCGCGCATCGCAGGTGTTGAGCGTGAATTGAGGTGGCCGGCGCGCCATATAGGTGCAGAGGATGGGTGCCGGCGCCTTGAGCCCCACCGACCACCATGCCAGATGCCGTTTGCTCCAGTAACCTGGCCACGATGTACACGGAAAAGCTCCCCAAGTTCGATAACGCCATCCGTGTTGGGAGCATTCGGACGAACGATGATCGACCAACGCGGCTCGGCGATTTCTCCCACGCGGAAGCAAGTAATTGCTGCTGTGGCCGCTATTCCAGGAAACGCCGCGACTGTTGGCTCCAGCACATGCAGTGCGATGCCGCCAAGTTCTTTGAGCAGGAGTCCGCGCAAGGCGGAGCCGTAATTCACGTCCATCCACTCTGCCGAAGTAATGAACGCACCCACATCGCCCTTCTTGGCAAGGAGGCAGGTTTGCAGGAAAAAATGCAGATGCAGGCCCGCCAGGGCGCTGGCCTTGATGCCAAAGTGAGCGAACCGCGATGCGTACCAGTCTTTCCAGGCCAGGGCGATTTCATGGTGGCGCACATAGGGTGGGTTGCCGATGAAGGCTGTCACGCCGACGTGGGGCGGCAAATTGATCTTGCGATAGTCATCGACCATCACCGTTACGCGTCCTGCCCAACCGCGCACGCTCAAGTTGGCGCGCAGCATCAGCGCGGCAAGTGGATCCATTTCAACGGCCTCAAGATGGGCATCTGGAAACATCTCTCCCGCTGCCAGAATGAAGCGGCCAGAGCCGGCGCCTGGATCGACGACACGGGTCGGAGTGCCTTGGCTGGCGAGCCAGGCCATCATTGAGCGCACGATGGGATGCGGCGTATAGACCGCCCCGGCGGCGCGTCGATCCTGGGCTGAACGAATCGTCGAGAAGGCATCGCCAAGCGGATCGCCCCCCGCAAGGATTTGGCTGCGCACGCCATCCACATCGCGCAAGTTGAGCGATACCGCCGGGCTTGTGCTAGCCAACTTGCATTCAGCGGCAGACAAACCGGCTTGCCAGCCCATCAAGGCCAAACACATCGCAATCAGGTCTTGTTCAGCCCACATGGTCTGGCTCGCCATTATTCTTCGGGCGTCGTTGAGTGGCGGTGGGAGCGGCAGGTCGAACAGGGAAGCTTGCGGGGCGTCCAGCATGGTCATCAGAAGCTGTGTTCCCGCCCGGGAAACTCGCCCCCCTTCACCGCGGCGACATAGCCGCTTACCGCGTTGGCGATATTCCAGGCACCTTCCATGAAGTCCTTGGCGAAGCGCGGCGGTTTTTCAGTGAGGCCAAGCAGATCGTTGAGCACCAATACCTGGCCATTGCAGTCGGGGCCGGCGCCGATGCCGATGCTGGGGATGCCGAGACGCTGGGTGGCTTCCCCGGCGAGCACGGCGGGAATGGATTCCAGCACCAGCATTTGCGCGCCGGCGTTTTCCAGGTCTTCCGCATCCTCGATCAGGCGAGCGGCGGCGCTACCCTCGCGCGCCTGGCTGCGGTAGCCGGTGGTGTTGACCGATTGCGGCAGCAGCCCGAGGTGGCCGCATACCGGGATGCCGCGTTGGACCAGGAAGCGCACGCTCTCGACCATCACCGCGCCGCCTTCCAGCTTGACCATGTTGGCGCCCACCGTGAGCAGTCTGGCGGCAGCCGCGAAGGCTTGTTGCGGGCTTTGCTGATAGGCGCCGAACGGCAGATCGGCGACGATGAAGGCGCGCCCGTTGGCGCCGCGCGCCACCGCTTCGGTGTGATAGGCCATCTGCTCCAGGGTGACGGCCAGGGTGGTGCCGTGGCCCTGCACGGTCATGCCGAGGGAATCGCCCACCAGCAGGATATCGACGCCGTTGTCGGTGAGCAGGCGGGCAAAGCTGGCGTCGTAGCAGGTGAGGGCGGCGAGCTTCTCGCCTTTCTCGACCCGGGCCATCAGTTGCGGCAGAAACATGATCACATTCCCTTATTGAAGAATTCGCCGTAGGCGCGCGCCGTTTCGGTCCGACTGCCAGCTTCAGGCGGCGTTCAGATCATCACGGGGCAGCCGGCGCGGCATCGCGCCGGTTGAGTTGGCCACTGAGTTGGCCACTATCACGGCCAGGCAGTCGGCAACACTGCCCTTGCCGGGAATGAGCTGCCCCGGGGCGATGTCGTGCATCGGCTGGAGCACGAAGGCGCGTTCGTACATGCGCGGATGCGGCAGGCTGAGGCCGGGTTCGTGCAGCACCAGGCCGTCGTAGAGCAACAAGTCGAGGTCGAGGGTGCGCGGCGCATTTTTGAAGTCGCGGCGGCGGCCGTGGCGCGCTTCGATTTCCAGCAGGGCTTCGAGCAGCGCGCGTGGCGCAAGGCGGGTGGTGATCAGTGCGACCGCGTTGACGAAATCGGGCTGCGCGGCATAACCCTCCGCTGCCGAGAGATACAGCGCGGAACGCGCGGTGAGGCGAGTATTTGGCAGGCGCGCCAGTTCGTCCAAGGCCTGCTCGACCTGCGCCGCCGGGTTGCCCAGATTGGCGCCCAGGGCGATGAATGCCCGCATTTCAGTCGCCTTCCGCGGGGCTGGCATTGGACGGTTTGCGCCGTTTGCGGCGCCGGCGCTGGGTGTCTGTGCTCTGCGCCGGCAGCAGCATTTCCGCGCGTTCGGCTTCGCCGGCATCCTGGAAGCGGCCCCACCAGTCCGCCAGTTCCTGGCTGGCATCGCCACTTTCGGCGCGGATCATAAGGAAATCGTAGGCGGCGGATAGACGCGGGTGGCTGAGCAGGCGAAACGGGCGGGCCCCGGCGCGCTGCTCGAAGCGGCTTTGCAATGACCAGATTTCCTTGATCATGCCGTCGAGGCGGCGCGGGAAGGCCAGCGCGCGGCGCTGCCGTTCCAAGGCGGTGTCCATCGCCTCGAACAGCGCGGATTGCTCGGGCAAGCCGCGCGTGCGGTTCTTCCGCAATTCCTCGCGCATGTCGAACCACAGCAGGCTGGCCAACATGAAGGCGGGCGAAGCGGAATGGCCCTGGCGAATACGCAAGTCGGTGTCGTGCAGGGCGCAGTGCAGGAATTTTTGCCGCGCCGGGTCATCCAGGAGGGCGTCCAGCATGGGCAACACGCCGTGGTGCAGGCCTTCCGCGCGCAATTGCTTCACCCCCCGCTCGGCGTGGCCGGAAAGCAGCAGCTTCATCATTTCGTCGAACAGGCGCGAAGGCGGGATGCGCGCCAGCATGGCGGCCAGTTCGGCGATCGGCGCGCGGGTGGCCGGGTCGATGTGGAATTCCAGCTTGGCCGCGAAGCGAGCCGCCCGCAGCATGCGCACCGGGTCTTCGCGGTAACGCTGGGCCGGGTCGCCGATCATGCGTAGCACCTTTTTCCGCGCGTCGGCGACGCCGCCATGCCATTCCCAGACTTCCTGTTTTTCCGGGTCGTAATACAGGGCGTTGATCGTGAAATCACGGCGAGCGGCGTCTTCTTCCTGTGAGCCAAAGACGTTGTCGCGCAGCAGCATTCCGTCGGCGGAGGTGACCCGGGCATCGTCTTCCTCGTCTTCCGCCAGTGGGGTTGCGGCGCGGAAGGTGGTGACTTCGATCAGGTCCGGGCCGCAATAGACGTGCACGATCTGGAACCGGCGGCCGATGACCCGCGAGCGGCGGAACAGGCGGCGGATTTCATCAGGGGTGGCATTGGTGGCGACGTCATAGTCTTTAGGCGTGCCGCCCAGCAGAAGATCGCGCACCGCGCCACCCACCACGAAGGCGGCATAGCCTTCGCGCGCCAGGGTATCGGTGACCTTGAGCGCGCAACTGTGGATTTGCTCGCGTCGGATGCCATGTTTGTCGAGCGGCAGAATGCGTGGCCCGGTGGCAGTTTTCTTTCCTAATACCTTGTTGATCAGGCGGCGGATCATCGGCGCCGGGTTCCTTTCAGAATGGTCGGTTACAGAAAGCGGCGAATTATCCTTGATTCCTCAGTTGAACGCGCCCGTGTGTGCGGCTGGCGTGCCGGCTGGCAAGGCGCAACGACGCGCATGGCCGTTCCCTGCAAGGATAAGCAGGGACTTGGCCGCCGTCTTTTGGCGGCTTAGTCCTTCGCTTAGTAGTTTCATCAGGCGCAACGCAGGCAGACGGCACGCCAGCCGTGCAATCGGGTGCGTAGCGGGTTCACCCAAATGGCGAGGCCTGGCAAAGGCCGCACGGCCTGCATTCATGAAGCGGTTCGAGGGCTGAGGAGCGGTCAACTGAGGAATTGGAGATTATATGCTGGCTTGCCCGAGAGGGGCTTGCAGGCTACATTACCGCGCGTTTTCGGGTGTTCAAGGAATCCTGTGTTAGCTCTCATCGAAGCTGCTGGCTGGCCCATCTGGCCGCTTATCATCGCCTCCATTCTGTCCCTGGCCATCATTTTCGAGCGTTTCTATACCCTGCGCCGTGTCACGGTGATCCCCCCGGGCTTGCTCGACCAAACGATCGACAATCTGCGCCGCCACGGCGCCAATCCCGATCTGCTGCGCGCGCTGGCCGAAGGCTCCGCCATGGGACGCATTCTGGCCGCCGGGGTACGCAACATCGGCGCTACCCGCGAGGTGATGAAGGAATCCCTGGAAGAAGCCGGGCGCGCCGTCGGCCATGATCTGGAACACTATCTTTCCACCCTCGGCACCATCGCCTCGGTGGCGCCGCTCATGGGGTTGTTCGGCACCGTGGTTGGCATGATCGAAATCTTCGGCTCGCAATCGCCCACGGGAGGCAACCCCGCGGTCCTCGCGCACGGCATCTCGGTGGCGCTCTACAACACCGCCCTCGGCCTGATCGTCGCCATCCCCAGCATGATCTTCTACCGCTTTTTCCGCAGCCGGGTGGATGCCCTGCTGGTGGACATGGAGCAGCAGGCGATCAAGCTGGTGGAGATCGTTCACGGCGAGCGCAAATGAACTTCTCGCCCGACCGCCGCCGCGACGCGCCGGAGATCAACCTGATTCCGTTGATTGACGTGCTGCTGGTGATCCTGATCTTCCTCATGGTGACCACCACCTATGCGCGTTTTTCCGAGTTGCAGATCAACCTGCCACAAGCCAAGGGCGACAGCGCCAAGGAAATGCCCGCGCAGATCACGGTGAATGTCGATGACCGCGGCAGTTATTCGGTCAACAGCACCGGTGTGGCCTATGCCGGAGTCGACTCGCTGGTGCGGGCGCTGAAAACGGCGGCGGGGCGGCAGCCCGACCCAGTCATCGTCATTTCCGCAGATGCCCAGGCCACCCATCAATCGGTGATCCGCGTGATGGATGCGGCGCGGCGCGCGGGTTACCCGCGGGTGACCTTCGTGACGCAAAGCCCCACCCAGGAGTGAACAAGCTGCTGGAAAGCTGCTGGTACAGCCACTGTCGCATCCGCTTCCTGCTGGTTCCTCTGAGCCTGATCTTCTTCCTGTTGGTCGCTTGCCGCCGCCTGGCCTATCGCGTTGGCCTGTTCCGAGTGCGGCGCCTGCCCGTGCCGGTCATCGTGGTGGGCAATCTCGGCGTCGGCGGCAGTGGCAAGACCCCGCTCACCTTGCGCATCGCGCAATGGCTGGCCGAACTCGGTTACCACCCCGGCATCATCAGCCGCGGTTATGGCGGACGTGCCCGCGCGGCCATGCCCGTGCGGGCGGACAGCGATCCCGCGCGGGTCGGCGATGAGCCGGTGCTCCTGGCGCGGCGCGCCGCCTGTCCGGTGTGGATCGGCCGCAAGCGGGTGGAGGCGGGACGGCAATTGCTGGCTTGCCACCCGGAAGTGGATGTCCTCGTCGCCGACGACGGTTTGCAGCATTACGCGCTCGATCGCGATATGGAAATTGTCGTGGTGGATGGCCTGCGCGGTTTTGGCAATGGTTGGTTGCTGCCGGCCGGTCCGCTACGCGAGCCGATCAAGCGCCTCGCCACGGTGGATGGGGTGGTGGTCAACGGCGGCAATCCCGCCGATTTCAACCTGCCGCCACCCCGCTTCGCCATGCGTCTTTCCGGGGCAACCTTCCGCAACCTGCGCGACCCCACGCAGACCACCGTCGCCGCGGATTTCGCCAAACGGCGGGTTCACGCACTGGCGGGCATCGGCCATCCACCCCGTTTCTTCGATCACCTGGCGGGCCTCGGGGTGAACGCCATCCCACACGCCTTCCCGGATCACTATGTCTACACGGCGAACGATCTGCCCGCCGGCACCTTGCTCATGACTGAGAAAGACGCCGTCAAATGTGCCGCCTTCGCCCCTCCGGATGCCTGGTTCCTGGCGGTTGACGCCATCCTTCCGCCAGGACTAAAAACCCTCATCGACCACACTCTGAAGGCCCGCCATGGACCCCAAACTGCTTGAAATCCTCGTCTGCCCCCTGTGCAAAGGCCCGCTGGTTTACCAGAAGGACCGGAACGAAAACGAATTGATTTGCAAGGCGGATCGCCTCGCCTTTCCTATCCGCGACGGCATCCCGGTTATGTTGGAAGAAGAAGCGCGGCGCCTGGCCGCGACTGAAGAAATCACCTGAGTTCCAATGGCCACGCGCTTTCCCCTGCAATCCTTGCTGGATCATTCCCGGCACCGCTGGCACGCGGCGGAGCGCCTGTTGCTTATGCTTAAGCGCAAGGAAGAAGCCGCGCGCCAGCGGCGGGATGAACTGCAAGGCTACAAACGCGACTATGAACAGCGCCTCACCGGGGAAGCCGGTTCGCGCGGCATGGCAATCCACCTCCTGCGCGATTACCACACCTTCCTTGGCAAACTCGAAGTTGCCATCCGCCACCAGGAAGACGAAGTCGCCCAGGCGACCGCGCGTTGGCAAGGCGCGCATGACAACTGGCTGGCCCTGCGCCAGAAGGTGAAAGCCTACGAAGCTCTGGCCGAACGCCACCGCGACCAGGAACGCCAGCGCGAGGAAAAACGCGACCAACGCGTGACCGACGAACAGGCCGCGCGCCGTCATGTGCCTTAGCAGCCTGTCGGACTTTGGAATCGTCGGCTGCAAACCGACCGCGGCGGTCCATTTTTCACCGGCTTTTTGCCCCATGGCTGGGCTATGCGGCGGCAAATCCGGCAAAAACTGGCCTCGCTCGGGCCGTTTCTCGTTTTTCGACGACCAAAGTCCGACAGGCTGCTAGGTGAAGCTCTGAGGCGCCGGCGAAAGCGCGAGTGCTGGCGTTGTTTGCTCACCCTCGGAGCCGCTGATAAAGCCCCTACCTTTCGCTATCCGGGCGGGTAGGGGGGGATTCAAGTTTGACCCGATTACTCGGGTATTGCATACTTTCAAGACTTATTCGTCCTGAATCGCTTCATGTTCAATCATCTGCGGGAAGACATACGCGTCGTATTCGACCGGGATCCGGCGGCACGCACCTTTTTCGAGGTGCTCACCACTTATCCTGGCCTGCACGCGATTCTCTGGCACCGCCTGTCGCATCGGCTGTGGAACGCCGGATTCAAGTGGCTGGCGCGCGTGTCCAGCCATCTGGCGCGCTGCTTCACCGGGATCGAGATTCATCCGGGCGCTTGCATCGGCCGCCGCGTGTTCATTGACCACGGCATGGGCGTAGTGGTGGGCGAGACTGCCATCGTCGGCGATGACTGCACGCTGTATCACGGCGTCACCCTGGGCGGCACCTCGTGGAACAAGGGCAAGCGCCACCCCACGCTTGAAGCCGGGGTCATTGTCGGCGCCGGCGCCAAGATTCTCGGTCCCATCACCCTGGGCGCGGGCGCCAAGGTGGGTTCGAACGCGGTGGTGGTCAAGGATGTGCCGGCCGGGGCTACGGCGATTGGCATTCCGGCGCGCATCCTCGATTCCGAACAGGACAAGATGCGCGAGGAAGCCGCCAAGAAGCTGGGCTTCTCCGCCTATGCGGTATCCAGCGACATGAACGACCCGGTGGTGAAGGCCATCCACGGCCTGGTGGGCCACTCCGCGCTGACCGACCAGCGCATCGAGTGGATCATCGCCGAATTGAAACGCCTGGGGGGAGGCGCCGAGGATGAAAAAGAAGGCGGTAAAACCGATGATCATTTCGATCCAGCCTACCTGAACAAAATTGTCGATTAACTCTCTATATAATACTTGACCAAAATAATCGGGATTAGTAGAGTGTTGGCGTCTTCCATCAAACATCGAGGTTCACCATGCGCTTGACCACCAAAGGACGTTTCGCGGTAACCGCGATGATTGACCTGGGGCTGCGGCACCAGCGTGGCCCCATTACCCTGGCGGGTATCAGCGAGCGCCAGCGCATTTCCCTGTCATACCTGGAACAGTTGTTCGGGCGCCTGCGCCGCCAGGGTATTGTCGACAGTGTGCGTGGCCCCGGTGGCGGCTATACCCTGGCCAGGCCGATGGGTGAAATCTCGGTGGCGGCGATCATCCGTGCCGTGGATGAGCCGATCGACGCCACCCAGTGCGGTGGCCTGGGCAATTGCCACGATGACCGCGAATGCATGACCCACGAGTTGTGGACGAGCTTGAACACGCGTATCTACGACTACCTGGACTCGGTATCGCTGGGAGATCTGGTCACCAAGCAATTGGCAAAACAGGCGGAAGAAGATGCGGCCCCGCGCAAGGAAACCCGCCGGGTGATCGGCTCGGCGGAAATCAAGGCCGCATTTTGACGACCGGCGACACACGCTAGACGGAGCATGATTGATATGGTCAAAACCCCCATTTACCTCGACTACTCGGCGACCACGCCGGTGGACCCGCGCGTGGCCGCGAAGATGATGCCCTACCTCACCGAGGTGTTCGGCAACCCGGCCTCACGCTCCCACGTGTTCGGCTGGGATGCCGGCGATGCGGTGGAAGAGGCGCGCGGCCACGTTGCGGCACTGGTGAACGCCGACCCCAAGGAAATCGTCTGGACTTCTGGCGCCACCGAGTCCGACAACCTCGCCATCAAGGGCGCGGCGCATTTCTACCAGGGCAAGGGCCGCCATCTGATCACGGTGAGGACCGAGCACAAGGCGGTGCTGGATACCTGTCGTGAGCTGGAACGCGAAGGCTATGAAGTCACCTACCTGGGAGTGCGGCCCAATGGCCTGATCGACCTGGAAGAACTCAAGGCCGCGATCCGCCCCGATACCATCCTGGTTTCGGTGATGTTCGTGAACAACGAGATCGGCGTCATCCAGGACATTCCGGCCATCGCTGAGCTGTGCCGTGCCAGGGGCATCCTGTTCCATGTCGATGCGGCACAGGCGACTGGCAAGGTGGAAATCGACCTGTCCAAACTGAAGGTCGACCTCATGTCCTTTTCCGCGCACAAGACCTACGGACCGAAAGGGATCGGGGCGCTGTATGTGCGGCGCAAACCGCGCGTGCGCCTGGAAGCGCAGATGCACGGTGGGGGCCATGAGCGGGGCATGCGTTCTGGCACCCTGGCCACCCACCAGATCGTCGGCATGGGCGAAGCCTTCCGCCTCGCCCGGTTGGAAATGGGCGCGGAAACCGAGCGCATCCGGTTCTTGCGCGACAAGCTCTGGAAAGGCTTGCAGGACCTCGAGGAGGTCCACCTGAACGGCGATTTCGAACGCCGCATCGCCGGCAACCTCAACGTCAGCTTCAACTTCGTCGAGGGCGAGAGCCTGATCATGGCGATCAAGGATCTGGCCGTATCGAGCGGTTCCGCCTGCACCTCGGCCAGCCTGGAACCGTCCTATGTGCTCAAGGCGCTGGGGCGCAACGACGAACTGGCGCACAGTTCCATCCGCTTTACCATCGGCCGCTTCACCACCGAAGCGGAGATCGACTACACCATCAAGCTGTTGCACGAAAAGATCGGCAAGCTGCGCGAAATGTCGCCGCTGTGGGAGATGTACAAAGACGGTATCGACCTCAATACGGTGCAATGGGCTGCCCACTGAAGATAGACAGGTAAGGAGAAAAAAATGGCATACAGCGAACAAGTTCTCGACCACTACGAAAACCCCCGCAACGTCGGCGGCTTCGACAAGAATGAGGGGGGGGTCGGCACCGGCATGGTGGGCGCGCCAGCCTGCGGCGACGTGATGAAGTTGCAGATCAAGGTGAACGATCAGGGCATCATCGAGGATGCCAAGTTCAAGACCTATGGCTGCGGCTCGGCGATCGCCTCCTCGTCCCTGGTGACCGAATGGGTCAAGGGCAAGACCCTGGACGAGGCGATGAACCTCAGGAATACCCAGATCGCCGAGGAACTGGCCTTGCCGCCAGTGAAGATCCACTGCTCCATTCTGGCGGAAGACGCCATCAAGGCGGCGGTGGCGGATTACAAACAGAAGCATGGCAACATGGCCGGCAGCGAGGAGTACACCGCCTGCAATCCGCCGGTTGCCTCCTGAGGAGTTGACCATGGCTGTCACCCTCTCTGAACGCGCCGCCACCCACATCAAGAATTTTCTGGCCAAACGCGGCTCCGGGCTGGGCCTCAAGCTTGGCGTGCGTACCTCCGGTTGCTCCGGCATGGCCTACAAGCTGGAATTCGTCGATAGCGAAGACCCGGAAGACAGCAAGTTCGAGTGCCACGGCGTCACCCTTTATGTCGACCCCAAGAGCTTGTCCTACCTGGAAGGCACGGAACTGGATTTCGTGCGCGAAGGGCTGAATGAAGGCTTCAAGTTCAACAACCCCAACGTCAAGTCGCAGTGCGGCTGTGGCGAATCGTTCAACGTGTAGCGCCGGCGCCGCGCCGGCATTTCATGCTCGACTTCTCCCGCAACCATTTCGAACTGCTCGGCCTGCCCGTCTCCTACGCGCTGGATTCCGCGCGCCTGGATCAGGCCTATCGCGACCTCCAGGCGGAAGTTCATCCGGACAAGTTCGCCCATGCCTTCGATGCCGAGCAGCGGCTGTCCATGCAGTGGGCAACCCGGGTGAACGAGGCTTATCAGACGCTGCGCCACCCCTTCGATCGCGCCAACTATCTGCTGCAATTACAGGGCATCCACGCGATGGATGCGAATAACACGTCCATGCCGATGGATTTTCTGGTGCGGCAGATGGCATGGCGCGAGCAACTGGAAGCCGCGAAAGCCGCGCAAGACGCCGCGGCGCTGGATCGCCTGGAGAAGACCTTGAATACCGAAGTGCGCGAATTCCAGGCGTTGTTGGCGGAAGAAATCGACCAGCAGCGGAATTACCCCCTGGCCGCCGATACCCTGCGCAAACTGCGCTTCACCGACAAGTTGCTGGCCGATGTCGGCGCCGCCTACGAGGAATTGGGGTGAGGGGTGAGGCATAAGGGGGCGCGTCGTCTTACCCCTTACGCCTCACTTCTTACGCCTCACGAAACATGGCTCTCCTGCAAATCTCCGAACCAGGCCTTTCCACCGCGCCACACCAGCACCGGCTGGCGGTGGGTATCGATCTGGGCACCACCAATTCCCTGGTTGCCACGGTGCGCAACGGCGTCGCCGTGGTGCTCAACGATGCCCACGGCCACGGCCTGTTGCCCTCGGTGGTGCGTTATCTGAAGAATGGGGTGACCCAGGTTGGCCATGGCGCCCAGCGCCAAGCCGCGGAAGACCCCTACAACACGATCATCTCGGCCAAGCGTTTCATGGGGCGCGGCATCAAGGACATCCCGGACCTGGCTACCATGCCCTATCAGTTCATCAATGCGCCGGGCATGGTGCAGATCAAAACGGTCGCCGGGGTGAAAAGCCCGGTCGAAATCTCCGCCGAAATCCTCAAAGTGTTGAGGGCGCGCGCCGAGGCCAGCCTGGGTGGCGAACTGGTCGGCGCGGTCATCACCGTGCCGGCCTATTTCGACGACGCGCAGCGCCAGGCCACCAAGGATGCCGCGCGCCTGGCCGGGCTCAACGTGCTGCGCTTGCTCAACGAACCCACCGCCGCCGCCATCGCCTACGGCCTCGACAATGCCGCCGAAGGCCTTTACGCGGTGTACGACCTGGGTGGCGGCACCTTCGATATTTCCATTCTCAAACTCACCCGTGGCGTCTTCGAAGTGCTCGCCACCAACGGCGATTCCGCCCTCGGCGGCGATGACTTTG
>Ga0210026_1002001_pt1 | contig 18322 bp, 10 predicted proteins | sample CryGeymeta201509_FD_183977 | JGI IMG/M metagenome (GOLD analysis project Ga0210026, IMG submission 183977) | Groundwater microbial communities from Crystal Geyser aquifers in Utah, USA - Crystal Geyser metaG 2015-09 (SPAdes) (version 2) | ecosystem: Environmental > Aquatic > Deep subsurface >... | reverse complement strand
TTTGTGTTCATGGAAAATCTCGAAATCATTTTCGTAAGACATTTTTATAGTCGTTACGTTTAATAAACACTAAATAAAACAAAAAGGAAAAGGTGCTGTTATGAAAAATCTTTTACAAAGATTTGTGCTTTTGATTGCTTTGTTCATACTGTCTTCATCATTCTCCTACTCACAGGTAGGCTGGTGGAAATTTGACAATCCAAACAATTTAACCGCTGCTGAAGCAGGTTACGGAAGTGATCTTGTGTTGACCGGAACGGTCTCCGCAGTAGTGGGTCCAACGGAAGCTAATGGTGCTGTTAGAGTTCCGGTCGGAAGTTATTTTAAGTGTAATCATGGATTAACTCCAACAGGCGGCGGACTAAAAGTTAACACCTACACACTTCTTATTGATTTCAAAATTTCTGCTGCGATGTGGCATAATTTTATTCAAACTGACTCCTTACCCGGTGGAAGCGATGGCGATTTTTTCATTAAACCGACAGGCGAAATGGGAACATCCGGAGCCGGATACTCAACTTTTACCGCTACGGTTGATACATGGTACAGATTGGCAATAACTATTGAAAATGGTGTGCAAAATAAATCTTATATCAATGGACAATTAATAAAAGACTGGAGCGCTTATGATATTGATACCCGATATGCTCTTTTCCCATGGATTTATTTCTTTGCTGATGACGATGGTGATGATGGTGAAATTGATGTGGCTGAAATTGCTATGTGGGACCATGCTCTTTCCGCTTCTGAAGTTTTAGCCTTCGGAAGTGTTGGTGGGACATTACCTGTTGAACTGAGTTCTTTTAACGCAGTTCAGTTAAAAGGAAGTGTCGTTCTTAATTGGGAAACCGCGTCAGAAAAAAACAACAGCGGATTCACCATTGAAAGAAAAAGCGAAATCGAAAACTGGAAATCACTTGGCTTTGTTCCCGGTTACGGCACTTCAACTGAAAAACATAACTATTCTTATACCGATCAATCAATTGGTTCCGGTAAATATTCTTATAGATTAAAACAAATGGATCATAACGGTACGTTTGAATACTCACAAGTTATTGAAGTTTTATTTACTCCGTCTGAGTTCAAAATGTATAACAACTATCCAAATCCATTTAATCCTTCAACTGTTATTGCGTATGACCTTCCGGCAGATGCATTTGTCACTTTGAAGGTTTATAACACAACGGGTGAACAGGTTGCCGAATTAGTTAATGAATATCAGGTTTCCGGAAAATATAACAAAAGTTTTAATACATCATCTGTAAGCAGTTCTTTACCAAGCGGTATTTACTTTGCCGAATTACGTGCGAACGAAAAAGTTCAAAGAATTAAAATGCTGCTGTTAAAATAAAGAGTAACTTTCTCAACGGTTGTCTTGGGTTTTTCTTTTCGAAAGTCTAAGACAACCGTCTCATTTTAAAATACCTCAAACGAGGGATTGAGGGAATTACTCACCCGGTATATGTTTACAATTAGGAGTAATTTCTTCTTTCAATCACTAACGATCATCAATATTTTTTTAGGTGCAGAATGAAACGGATTTCAATTTTTACTTTGTTTTTTATACTCGTTTGTAATACGGTTTTTTATTCACAGGCTCCTGAACGTAAAGGCTGGTGGAAATTCGATAATGCCGATTCTCCTTTAAAAGCTGAAGTAGGATATGGAAATGATTTAGAATTAGTCGGAACTCATCAAGTTGTTGATGGACCCGATGTAAATAACAACGCTGTAAAAATTGGGGCAGGAAGCCGCTATAAAATGTTTCATGGAATAGCACCGAACGGCGGCGGGACAAAGGTAAATGAATACACACTCGAATTCGATTTCCGCGTTTCCGTGTTTGCCGGATGGCATTGTTTCTTTCAAACCGATCCAACAAACGGATCGGATGGAGATTGTTTCATCAACACTTCCGGAAGTATAGGCGTTTGGGCAACAGGATATTCTCCCCATCCCATTAATATAAATGAATGGTACAAATTAGTTGTTTCGGTTAAGAACGGAACACAATATAAATATTATTTAGATGGGCAATTATTCCATGACGGGACAATTCAAGCGATAGACAGCAGGTTTTCACTTGATAGTTTGCTGCTTGTTTTTGCCGATGAAGATGGTGAAGACGGTGAAATTGAGTGTGCAGAACTTGCAATTTGGGATCGTGTGCTTACCTCCGCAGAAATCTTTTCTTTGGGAAGCTTTCATGACATTGATACGACTTCTCCTAATAGTCCAGGGGATTTAGTCGTCGTTCCCGGCACCTATCAAAATCTGATTTTGTGGACAGATGTGCCTGGTGAAGATGGTGAAGTTTATGATATCTATTATTCGGAAAAGCCGATAACCGATATTGCTCAAGCTGAAATACTTAAATTGGGTGTTGCAGAGAATTTGCAAAATGTCGAACAAATTCTTCGATCTGCAGTTACCGACCAGGATTTGACCTATTATTATGCTGTACTTTGTAAAGACTATGCCGGGAATTATTCTACGCCTGCTTACTTAAACACTCCTACCACAAACAAAGGAAAAGGTGTTCCCACTATCGCCAAAACAGCTCCGGTTAATTTCATTGCCGATGGAGATTTAACAGAATGGACAAATGTCCCTGAGATCAGAATCCTTCGCTCTGAAGGAACCGGCTTCGATGCTCCGAGTGGTTTGCATGACGGAGACGCTGACTATAGCGTCATAGCTTATTTAGCGGTAGATAACGATAATCTTTATTTTGCTGCGGATGTTACCGATGATATTTATAGCTGGAAGCAAAGAGATGACCCATGGATGAACGATGCCATTAATTTTTACATCGGTTTGTTCGATTCTCACACCACTAATTTCTCAGTTTATAAACGTGGCGCAACTCCGCATTATCAAATTCTTTTTGATGAAGAAAAAGTTACTACCGGTTATAGCGACAGCTTATTATTTCCCGGCACAAATTATTTCTTCGGGCAAAAAGCCCTTACCCCCGGCTATCTCATCGAAGCCAAAATTTCATTCATTGATTTAGCCCAAAAACGTAATTTCGACTATGGAGGTGATAAAGATAGTGTTTTCCATCCTGTAGAAGGAATGAAAATTCCGATAGATTTCTCTTGTAACGATGCTGATGCTTCTGGTGAGAGAGAATTAGTATTCTGTTATTCTCCTTATAATGAAGATCAGTCATGGATTTATCCTTCTCGCTGGTTGTGGACGTGGATAGGGAATAAGATGAATGTTGATCCAAATGGAATTGGGGAAGGATTGGTTGCAGCTAATTACCGGCTGGAACAAAACTATCCGAATCCGTTCAACCCTTCAACGATGATTACTTATTCTCTTCAAAATCCTGAGTTGGTTACATTGAAAGTATTTGATGTTCTTGGACGAGAAGTTTCAACTTTAATAAATCAATACCAGACAGCGGGAAGCCATACGGTAAACTTTAATGCCGCTAATCTACCAAGTGGAATTTACTTCTACAAAATAAAAGCCGGTTCTTTTCAGAACATTAAGAAATTGATGCTATTGAAATAGATAGCAATCGAAAGCAACCGATTAAACAAGAATTTTTTATCAACCTTTAAATTTGGATTTCTATGAAGCAGGTCTCAATTTTTTATGTACTTTTTATTTTGATATTCAGTTCATCATTGTATTCGCAGGTTTCCACACGCAAAGGCTGGTGGAAGTTTGACGATGCAGCGAATCCGCTAAAAGTCGAGTCGAGCTTTGGAAATGATTTGCAGTTGATCGGAACTCATCAAACGATTGATGGACCGGAAGCCGGCAACAACGCAGTAAAAATTGGTGCCGGAAGTTATTACAAATTGACTCACGGAATTGCGCCGAACGGCGGCGGTGTTCTTGTAAATGATTACTCAATTCAAATTGATTTTCGTGTCCCCGCAATTGACGGCTGGAGATGCTTCTTCCAGATTAGTCCCGCAAACAATAGTGACGGAGATTGTTTCATCAACACAGCCGGAAATATTGGAACAGCCGCAACAGGGTATTCCTCTTATGCGGTTAAAGCAAATGAATGGTACCGGTTTGTCCTCTCGGTAAAGAACGGAGTTCAGTACAATACGTATTTAGATGGACAGTTGCTGCGTAACGGAACAGTCCAAACTGTTGATGGACGATTTGCGCTTGATAGTTTACTCCTTGTATTTGCTGATGAAGATGGAGAAGATAAAGAGATTGATTGCGCAGAACTTGCAATCTGGGATCATCACCTAACCGGAAGTGAGATAAGTTCATTAGGCGGTTACGGACACGAAGTAACCGGTCCCGGGACAAAACAATTAATCCTTGTTCCTTTTCTCAATGAACCCACAACAAATTCGGTTTATGTCTGCTGGCATGACACTTCAGCTGCCACTGCAAAAGTTGAATACGGAACAACACCCTCGTTGGGGCAATCAGTTTCCGGCACAAGTGAAATCATTGGAGAACCTTACCGTTGGCATTCTGTAAAATTATCTGGGCTTCAACCTTACACCGAGTATTATTATAAAGCGGTCAGCGGAAGCGGTTCTTCTGAAGTTTACTCTTTCAGGACATTACCCGATAGTAGTTCGCAAGGCAAGATCAGATTTTTATTGCTAAGCGATACACACAGCACCGACACCACGATGGCGGTGAAAGTGATTAAAGAGGCAAAAAAGAAAATTCAGCAGCTCTACGGAAATGACATACAGAATCAACTAAATTTTGTTTTACATTCAGGCGATTTAGTTGTTGACGGAAACAACATTGTACAATGGACTGATGAATTTTTTGCTCCGATGGCTCCGGTCTCTCCATATATTCCGTTTATGACAATTACCGGAAACCATGAAGCCGAAAGTCAAAATTATTATAAATATATGCACTATGACGAAGTCTCTCCTGTGCCTGCTGTTGCTGAAAAATTTTGGTCGTTTAGAGCGGCGAATACTTTGTTCATTGGCTTGAACTCGAATGCTATTACCACAATAGGATCACTTCAAAAAATCTTGGTTGATCAGATGTTGGTGAAAGCTGAAGCCGATACTTCCATTGATTTTGTTTTTGTTATCTCTCACCATATGGTTGTAACTGAATTATGGGGTGAAGGAATTACTTTTGATGGTGGACCAAACTATATGAAAACTCAAATCTATCCTCTTTTAAAAAAATATTCTAAAGTAGTCCAACACTCTTACGGACATACACATGGATTTGAAAGAGGAACGGTTGAGTCCGAATCGCTCAATCCTCGGGGCGATTTCAGAATGGTCTGCGGCGGCGGCGGCGGCGGCGCAACCGACCGATGGGGTGCATATAAGAATATGGATTTTCCGGAAATCCAAATTACTCTTGATGACTACTTTTATCAGATTATAGAAATTGATCCGGCAAAACAAACATTTGAAGCATCTATGTACAGTTTAGGAAATGGAAGTAAAAGCCGTGACTCTGAGTTGCGGGATCATTGGTACAGAAAAGTTAATCAGCCGGCTCCGGGAAATCCCGTTACTTCTGCGCCGACCGTTGATACAAGCAAAGTCATTTTCAATACTTCGCCAATAAGTGGCGATTCTTTAATGACCGTAAAAATTCAAGCTGCGGATAACGAAAGTTTTATTTCATCAACACTAGATACAATGGTGCATTGGATAGATTTATACGGTGGTGCAGATGCAAGTTTTAATCCAATTGATTTGAACAGCGGGATAGATTTAACCAAATTGTCGTTCAGCAGTAAACGATTTGATGCAAGCAAACAATATTATTATCGTGTAAAATACCGCGACCATAATTTGAAATGGTCTGGTTGGTCTAATAGCACTACCTTTAATGTTGCTACCGATATTAAAGATAACACTATTCCAACGGTTTATGCTTTGGATCAGAATTTCCCGAATCCATTCAATCCTGTCACAAAGATAAATTACCAGCTGCCGAAAAACAGTTTTGTAATGCTGATCGTTTATGACGTTTTAGGAAAACAGGTTGCTTCTTTGGTAAATGAAGAACAAGCTGCCGGAGTTTATCAAACAACTTTTGATGGCAGCGGGTTGAGCAGCGGAATTTATTTCTATAAAATTCAAGCCGGAGATTTTGTTGAAACAAAAAAACTCGTTCTGATGAAATGAGTCCCTTTGATAGAGGTATATGCGAAATAACAAAATCTTTATGTTATCAATAACAGGAAGAAGTTGAAATGAAAAGGAAACTATCAACTATAAGAATCGTTTTTATAGTTGTCTTTTGTCTTATTTCAGAAGCGTTCGGTATTAAAACAATAACTGCGGATAATCCAAATTTTCAATACACGGGAAGGATTGACTTTTCAATTCCCGGACAGCCGACGATCTTCTGGCCAGGCACTTTCATTAGGGCAAATTTTGAAGGACCTTTACTCCTCATTATGTTGGATGATAAAACCGGGCAATCTTTTTATGATGTTTTTATTGATGAAGATTATGAACATCCTCATTTGATTGATTGTCTCGCAGGGAGTAAAATCTATGTGGTAACCGGTTCGCTAAAGGATACTGTTCACAACCTCCTCATTTTTCGTCGAACCGAGGCGTCCACAGGTCCTACTAAATTCTTAGGAATTCAGATCAACGATGGAAAGACATTAGTCACTCCTCCGGCAAGACCCAAACACAAAATATTATTTTACGGCGATTCGATTACATGCGGATATGGGGATGAAGCTCCCGATAACGGCGCTGATGACAACCTGACACAAGAGAATAATTTTTTAGCCTATGGCGCGGTAGCTTCTCGTTTATTGAACGCCGATTATATGTGTATTGCAAAAAGCGGAATTGGTATTATGATTAGCTGGTTTAATATGGTTATGTCTGATTATTATTATCGTCTCAATCCCGATAGTTCAACAAGTTACTATGATTTTAGTCAGTTCACTCCCGATGTAGTAGGAATAAATCTTTTCCAGAATGATAGCTGGCTATTGAGTACCATGGATTCGTCTAAAATTACTAACGCATACATAGATTTTGTACGGGAGATACGACTTCATCATCCCGATGCATTCATTGTTTGTTCGTTGGGAAGTATGGACGCTACAAAAGCAGGTTCGCGTTGGCCCGGTTTTATTGATGAAGCTGTAAAATATTTACGGGAGATTGATAACGACACCAACATCGGAACCTACTTTTTTCCATATGATCCAGCATGGAGTAAACATCCTCGCGTGCGGCATCATGAAGTAATGGGACAAAACCTCGCCTCTTATATTAACGATAAAATGGGATGGACAACCGGGGTTGAAAATGATTCCTATGCACAACCGCCAAATAATTTCCAGCTTTCACAGAACTATCCAAATCCTTTTAATCCTACCACAGTTATTAATTATCAATCAGCGGGCGTCGGTCATGTAACTTTAAAAGTTTTTGATATCCTTGGTGACGAAGTAGCAATCCTTGTTAATGAAGAGCAGTCCGCTGGAGCTTATCAGATTACTTTCAACACTCAACTACCTACTAACCACCAACCGCTCTCAAGCGGCGTTTATTTTTATCAACTGAGAGTGGGGAGTTTTGTACAAACGAAAAAGATGGTAGTTCTAAAATAATTTTCTTGTTGTTAGTTGTGTAACAAGCACCACAAGCCTCTCTTCGGAGAGGCTTGTTGGATTAATCATTATTCTTAAATTCATTTACTACTTTCATTCAGCTATTTTTCTTCATTCAATTGTACTTCAAGTAATTTTTTTCTAGACACATGCTTACTAAGAATGCTCTTATCAAATGCATTTAGCAGGCGGAAAATATTTTACTAACTCACATTACGCAAAAGACAGAAGCAGTGTCTTAATCGTGATCTTTATCTTTTTCTTAATATGCGTTGACTGCTTAAAAACGAGTAAGATTACGATTATGATTATGATTAAGTCACCTTACGCAGAATTTGTAATACGAAGCGGTAGCTTCGTAAAAAACAAGCATTTTATCGAAGCTTCGCTTCGATTTACAATATAATTTCTCACTTTTGCGTAACGTGAGTGATTAAGATGATTGTTTGATTTGCTACTATGTAACGTACATTAATAATTTAGTATATTTGTATCAAGTTATTAGAGATTAATATGAAATCAAAACTTATCATTCTTCTCACTGTTATAATTCTAACGTTTACAATTTTTCTTCTTGTTGGACTCCATAATTCTGCTAAAAAGGAAGTAGTTCAGCGGTTCCAATCCCGGCAGCTTTTTACCGCCCGGCAGTTATCCAAAGAGCTTGAAACCTGCCTCCGAGACGAATCCCGCGCAGTTGAGATCCTTTCTACTTTACCCGTTTTGAAAAATAAAAAAACAGATGCGGCTGCCAAAGCTGTTCAAGAATATTTTGAGTATCTGAAAAAAGATCATGTAAAATCCATTAGTATCTATGATGAAAAAGGAACGATCATTTACTCGACCTTGAAAGACGCTATTGCTTCCGACCAAAGTGATACAAAATTTTTTGCTTGGGCAGCACAGAGAAAAAATAAAGGTTATCAATTTATAATTGAAGATGTGCCGCAGACCTTTGCACAATCGAGTAAAAATTCTTCTTTTCAAGTGATGATCGTTGCTCCAGTTTATGGCGAATCTCCCAGCAACTTTATCGGTCTTGTTTCTGTCGTTGTGGACTTAGATGATATTCTTACGTCATTTTTTCGCGCTGATAGTTCTCATACCAGCAAAGAAAATGCATGGCTTATAGACAAAGACGGAACCGTGTTATATCAAGCCGAGCATCCGGAAATGATGATGTTTAATGTGCATCAACAGGATGAATCATGTCTCGAATGTCATACTTCGTTTAAGTATGTTGAAACAATTCTTGCCAAACCCACTGGCACAACAGCATATCAATTAAAAGAAAGTTCTGAAAAATTATCAAGCTTTTTTACGCTCAACTACAAAAATATTTCATGGAAAGTTGTTGTTAATACTCCTCTTAATGAGGTTACTGATTTTGTTGATAAAAATAGTCTCCAAACAGTAGCGCTTATCGTAGTTATCTCACTTATATTACTCATAAGTTCCTTTTTGCTATTACGCAGTAACCGGTTGAAAGCAAAAGCTGAAACCGAAGCGGAAAAACTTCGCGGACAACAAGCGTTTAATTTGATTTTGGAGAGCGCAGGCGAAGGTATCTTTGGGCTTGACTTAAATGGCAATCACACTTTTGTTAACCCGAAAGCTGCAGAATTGCTTGGTTTTAAAATTGAGGAATTAATTGGCAAACATAGCCATACCTTATGGCACCATACCCGACCAAACGGTGAACCGTATCCCGGCAAAGAATGTCATATCTATGCAACACTTCACGAAGGGATTTCCCATACCGGCGAGGAATATTTTTGGCGAAAAGATGGAACAGGTTTTCCGGTTGATTTTAGCACGACACCAGTTTTAGAAAATGATAAAGTTATTGGAGCTGTTGTAATATTCCGCGATATCACCGAGCGTAAAAAGATGGAAATTTCTCTCCTTCAGCAGCTCAACTTTTCTAAGGCATTAAATGAAATAGCAAACATAATAGTTTCATCGGAAGACAGCAGCGCTATTTTAGAAAAAACAACGGACATCCTTGGAGAAGCACTTAGTGTTGCCCGTTGTTTGATTTACGATGCTAATTTCACTACTAATAAACTAACCGCTTTTAGCGAAAGGTTAGACCCAAAATCTTCTGATATTAAACCAACCAAAGGTGTTTATCCGATTGATGTTTTCATCAGTGGCATCACTGAAATGAGAAAAACCAAACAATATTTAACAAGCCACTTTGATAACATAAATCCCGTTTTGTTAAAAGATCATTCCGATAAAATATTACACGAGCAAATGAGTATTAAAAGCGCTCTCTGGTATCCATTCGCTTTTTACCCAGATGGATACCACATTTTAGTGCTTAATGAAACCCATCATAAAAGAGAATGGACAAATGAAGAAGTTAATTTTCTTGATTCTGTTAGCTACCAGGTTAGCATTGCGTTGGAAAAAATTCGCCTTCTTGAGGCAAAAAAACATTCAGATGAAGAAATTAAAATGCTTGCCACTTCTCTTAAAAGAATAAATGAATGTGTCAGTATTACCGATAATGAAAACACCATCCTTTTTGTGAACGAAGCATTTCTAAAAACGTATGGATATAGTGAAGAAGAAGTTCTGGGAAAAAACATAACGATCGTTAGTTCATTAAATAGTCCTCTGAAAGCAGTTGGTGAAGTACTGCCCGCAACGCTGCAAGGGGGGTGGAATGGCGAACTTATAAATCGTCGAAAAGACGGAAGCGAATTTCCCATTTATCTTTCTACGACAATTATTGAAAAAAAAGATGGGAAGCCGGAGTATCTTATCGGAATAGCGATAGACATTACCGAACGAAAACAAGCCGAACGAGAACTTATTAAAGCGAAGGAAAAAGCCGAAAACGCTAACAGCGTTAAAGACGGGTTTATCCAAAATATTTCTCACGAGATCAGAACCCCGTTAAACGGTATTTTGGGAATGACGAGTGTTATAAAAGAAATTTTTTCCCCATACATCACGGAAGAAGAAGCCACGTTCTTTGAAGCAATTGACAAATCCAGCCGGCGAATAATAAGAACCGTTGATATGATTTTAAACTTTTCAAGGCTGCAATCAAACGACTTTACTATTGCTCCCCAGGAAATAAATCTCTCATCAATTTGTGAAAAACTTTGTGCGGAATTTCAGGAAGCCGCAAAACAAGCGTCTCTTGAATTAACTTACGAAGATAACTTGGGAGACGTAATTCTCTATGCAGACGAATACACGGTAACACATTCGATTTCTGATTTACTAGATAACGCCATAAGGTTTACTAAGAAAGGATTTGTAAAAGTTTCTCTTTTCGCTGGAACGAACAATGAAGTAAAACTTGAAATAAAAGACAGCGGCATCGGGATAAAGGAAGCATATCTTGAACATCTTTTTGAACCCTATAGGCAGGAAGATATGGGTTATAGCAGGGCTTATGAAGGAGTTGGACTCGGTCTTCCGCTGGCAAAGAAATTTCTTGAACTGAACAACGCAAGCATTTCGGTTGTAAGTAAAAAAGGTGAAGGAACAACTTTTACGGTTGCGTTCGTCAAAACGATGAATCCGAAAAAAGAAATTGCGGTACCGAAAAAAATCATTAACAATAGTATACCAGCTGTAAGAGAAAGAAATGAAACGGTTCTAATCGTTGAAGATGATTTAATAAACCGGAATATGATAACCAGATTTTTAAAAGGATACTATCATTCATTAAGTGTAAGTTCCTCCGATGAAGCGCTTCACACCTTAAAAACAAATAGCGTTGATATCATTTTGATGGATATTTCAATTCGAGGATCAAAGAACGGGTTGGAATTAACTGAAGAGTTAAAGGCATTAAAAGAATATCAACTAATACCGGTAATCGCGGTAACTGCGCATGCATTTGATCAGGACAGAAAAAACGCATCAGAGGCAGGCTGCGATGCGTTTTTACCCAAACCATTTACGAAAGAATCGTTGCTGCAAATAATTGGAAAGTTCATTTAATCTTGAAACAGTTATCAGATTTCGAATAAGAGTAAAGGCAACCTAAAAATATTTTATTCCAATTAGTGAACAGGTAATTCTCCGGTACACGAGGAACAACAAACGTTAAGATATGGTAGCAAGTTTGCCACAACAAACAACCCACCGGTCACGAAACGAAAAATTTATTTCTTCATTGCGCGTATTTTTGCAGTCTTGTGTTTTGTATAAGATAAGAAATGCCTTGCGCGCATTGTTTCCATCTATCAAAGGAATGTGTAACAAGATAAGCTTTAACATCATTTTCGCGGTTGCTCATCTTGATAAGTTTTAGAGAAATAGCTCAAAAGAAAGCATATCTCCAAAAATTTTTTACTTCGCAAAGCCTTTCTTTTCCATTTGCCCCCAATGCCTCTTTCCAGTAAAATATTCGAACATTCCTCTAAAACGCCACCAGGTAGTTAACTGCCGGTATCCAAAATTTTCTAAAAAAGCCGCTGCCATCAAGGTTAGAAGTTGGGATAGTTTAGGATATCGTTGAAATGAAAGTTCTTCTAAAATTACTGAAAGTACAGACAATACTACTCCGTACAAAATAGCGGTGGTTAGAAAAGCCACCGCAAAGGAGAGAGTAACGAAACCAAAAGAAAAGGAAATTATGAAAAAAAAGTAGCCAAAAATTTCTATTACCGGTCCAAGCATTTCAAACAGTGCAAAGTAAGGAAACACGAGCATTCCGATCCATCCGTATGCGGGGTTCATAAATAATTTTTTATGAAGAAGAATACTATCAACCGTTCCCTTTTGCCAGCGCATCCGTTGACTGCGGAGTACCTTAAAAGTTTCCGGCGCTTCCGTCCAGCAAACCGGGTCAGGGATAAAAGTTATACGCAACTTTGGATTTTCCTTTCGCAATTTTCTGTGCATCCTTACAATAATTTCCATATCCTCACCGATACAGCCTGCGCGGTAACCATCAATTTTAATCAGAGCGTCGCGTGAGAAGCAGCTAAACGCACCGGAAATAATTAAAATTCCGTTGAGTACATCAAATCCGTTTCGCCCGAATAAAAAAGCCCGCAAATATTCAACAACTTGAAAACGGGCAAGCCAGGATTTTGAAAGTCCAACATCAACAATATTTCCATGAAGAATGTTGGAGCCATTCGCAATCCGGATGGTGCCGCCGACCGCTATGACATTTTCGTCTTCCATAAAGGGACGCACAATTTTCAACAGGCAATCGCGTTCTAAAACGGAGTCGGCATCAATTACTGCTATTAACGGACTCTTGGCAAGGTTAATTCCTGCGTTAATGGCATCAGCTTTTCCCCCGTTCACTTTGTCTATGACAATCAAATTCGGATATTCAGAGGACATGTAAACTGAACGGATCTGTTGGGATTTCAGTTTATAAAAAGGAGTGAACGAAACCTGACGAATAGAAAAATTCTCAAATAATTTCTGAAGCGTGTTATCTGTTGACCCATCATTTACAACAACTAATTGAAAGTCCGGGTATTCAAGCTGAAGGAGCGATTTTAAACTTTCTACGATTCCGTTTTCTTCGTTGTACGCCGGAACTATAACAGAAATGGCTTTATAGTTTGTCAGCTTAAAGACTCTTTTGAGATCAAGATATTTTATTGTCCGGTTATACCTTATCATCTTAAAAAAAGCAACGATGTTCAGGATGATATAGATTGAACAGATCAAGAGGAAATAAAAAAGGATCAGTGCGTTAAATCCCCAAACGATATAGCTAATAATTTCCATTTTAACTCTTGATGCTTCGTTCGCTAAGAACCATTCTTACAATAGCGGCAGCCCGGTCTTTCAAATTGCCGTACGCAAATTGGGAAATTTTTTCTTCGCTGCCGGGAATTAATATCATCAGCGTGGTCACTGCGTTATACTGAACTTCATATTCTGAATCGTACATCCGATCCCAAATTCTTTGTTCGAAAGAACTATCCCCTAAAACAGCCAGCGCTTTTAATACTTCTGCCCGGATTTCTGCTTTTGGGCTATTGATTAGTGCGCGGAGGGCGTTGGCGGCTTTAAGAAATTCGATAGAAGTAAAGTACTTAATGCTTTCAATTGTCACTTCTTTATTTTGACTATAGACAGCTATTTTTAAAACAATTTCGCCGGCCGGATAGTATTTGAAATGACGAAAAAGTGTGATAGTGATACTTTGTATTAATGCGTTTTTTTCTTTTTTTAAATTTTGAAGAAGCACCTCGCAGATATCACTCGAAAATTCAGACATGATTACCAGCAAGGAATCTTTTGAAACAAATTTAAAACGATAGGCATTCCGAAAGATTTCGAAGACAACCTCAATATCGTTCAATCGAGCCAAGGCTAAAGCAGAACTTAAGAAGACGGAAGCGTTTTGACTTCGCAATTTTTTGCGTAAAATATTTCGAGCGGCGCTGGATTTTGCCAAGCCCAAAAAATATGCCGCTTCATTAATTTTTCTTGGTGAACCTGACTTTAACCGGGAAATAAGAAAAGGCTGTATTTTAGTTTGATTTATAAGAGCAGATAGCCTATCGAAATCGTCCCCTTTGAGCATGAGGAGAAATTCACGTAGGTAATGTAAAAGATAGCGATATTTTCGCCGCTGGATTTTTTTGATTAACAATTCCGGTTTTTCATTATTTTCAAGGTAGTTAAAAACTCTTTCCTCCCAAACAGCAATAAACTTTTGCTTTTGTTTTGCCCTGTAACCGTGAAGCAGGCGTAAGAGCACAACTTGAACAACAAGGAGATAAACCAGGGTTAACAAAGAAAAAATAGTTAAGGCGAGGAACCCAAAAATATCTAAGTGAATAAACAAAAATAACTCCATGACAAATAAATATTCCCGCCAGTTGTAAGCCGAGTAGTTGACATAAAGCTCCGGGAAATTATCGCATTTTCAAAATATTTTTTATACGAAGCACAAGTTCAGCAGAAGCAAAAGGTTTTAAGATGTAATCAATTGCGCCAAGCTGCAGCCCTTTAACCACATATTCTTCATGGGCATTAGCGGTAAGTAAAACGACGGGAATGTTTGCAATGCTTGGATTACTTTTAATCTCCTTTAGAACAGTTAACCCGTCTTTTACCGGCATCATAATGTCAAGCAAAACTAAGTCAGGTTTAAAATTTATAACTCCTTCAGTCACTCCTTCACCGGTGGCGAAATGAATTAACGTAAACCCTTCTTTCTCAAGTTTAAATTTTAAGAGCTGGGCTATGTGCATAGTATCTTCAGCGAAAATAATAGTTTTCTGATTATTCATAAAGGGTATGTGTCCGTCTTCCTAAAATAATTTTTTATTACTCAACAATTTGTTAGTTTCACAAAAACTTCTTTTAAATTTAACAAAATTTCTTGAATGGCATGTAATGATTTCATTTAAAAAACTTATTCGTGGCAAGACCGGCAGATATTATCTGCTTCTGCTCTACCTGGCAGGAGTTACCGGTTTTGTTGTTGGTTCCCTTTTATTCTGGGGTCCTATACGCTGGACTGTAGATTATTTCCAGGAAGAGGGAGCGTCGGAAGAGACGGAAAGCTTTGTTATTAAAGTTTTTATTGTGCTCATCCTACTCTTGGCAGGGGCGATTTCTTTTTTTATTTCAAGACGATATTGGGAATCCGAGAAGAAAAGTAAAAAGTGGATGATCTACGTACCAACACTATTTTTTGTTGGAGTTATATTTTTGTGGATGAATCCCCAATTAACTCCGGGAAGAGGAATGCGGACAGAAAACATCTCCCTGGCGCGTATTTCTTTTGTATTCGGTCCTTATCCTTCTAAAGAGCAGATCATTCAATTGAAAAAAGAGAATTATACGGGAATAATATCCCTGTTGCATCCGGCAGTTGTTCCTTTTGAGCCTAAATTAATTTATGAAGAAGATGCTGCGGCAAAAGAGGCCGGTATCGAAGTAATTCATGCATCTATGATGCCCTGGGTAAGTCAAAATATCTCTTCTCTTGAGACCATAAAAAAATTACTCGTTGAAGGGAAAGGAAAATATTATGTCCACTGCTATCTGGGTAAAGACAGGGTGAATGTTGTAAGGAGGATTATTGAAAGCCAAAATGTGGCGGTTGATGCCTCTCATGTTAGCACTTACCGAACACTGAATGAAATTAATAACTTTGCCGAAGGTCCGCTTTTTTATCTTGGGAAAGCTGTCTATTTATTACCTCATCCTTCTGAAGAAGAATGTTTGGGATACTTACTCTCCGGCTATGCTAAATATGTTGTTTCTTTAATTGATAACAAAAATTTCGAAAATTTGGAAATTACGAAAAATGATAGCGCTTTGTATTCCGCATATGCTATGGGCTTTAATCATCATCCGTTCGATCTGGTACATTTTGATTATATAAAGTTGAATGAAATTCTTGATTCAGTAAATTTTCTCCCTAAACCATTAGCTTTACTAGTAAAGACAACCAGGGCGGCGGAAACGGGGATGTTGGTTCAAGCAATTAAATCAACTTTTGCAATTAACAGACTGAAAATTGAGAACATTTTTAAACCGGGAAAAATAGAGCGGATGTATCCGAATATTTTTTATGGTAATGTGCCGGACGTGCAACAAAGAAAGGAATTATTTTTAAACGGTATTCAAAATCTCGTTTTTCTTTCCGCAAAAACAAACCCTGCGCAAATCGGGAATGATAGCGGAATAAAAACACATTTCTTAAAGGACAATGGAAAACTTGATTCATTATTATTTAACGGCACCTGGTATCTTTGCGGAGCGACTCTTGAACAAGCCGCAAAACGATTCTCTTATTAAAACGAAAGTTATATGAGCAGACTGTTTTACAGAACGAGGGAAGACCTATTCTTTTTTTTGAAAGAAACATCTAAGAGGTTTTCCCAGCTCACAATTTCATCAATATCTCTTTTTTTTGCGGTAAGAGTGTTTGAGTACATTTTTATTTCTCATCTGCAAAATCTGCCGGTTAATGGTTTGGAACTTGCGGCATCCGGAATATTCTACGATATAATTTTTCTGCTTAAAATTTGCGGTTATGCAGCAGTTCCATTTTTTCTAATTAGTTTTTACAAATCTAAAATTGCCGAAATTATTTTTATTTCAATTTCTACTTTACTGTTGCTCGGTAATCTTCTGCTCATTTTTTATTATTCAAAATCGTTAATCCCACTCGGTGCAGATTTGTTTGGTTATTCAGTTGAAGAAATTGTCCACACTGTACAAGCTTCCGGCGGAGTTAATTTGCTTATGCTGCTGCCGGTTCTTGTATTGATTCTATTTGTTCTTCTCGTCTTCCGGTACAGCGGAAAAATTCCTTTGCCAAAGTCCTTGGTCTCTTTTTTCTTCGTAATAATTTTCATCTCATTTTTTGTTTATACTGATTTTATTCCGACCACTAAGGAATATCAGACCGATCTTGAGTTTTATACCGTTATCAACAAACTTCAATTCTTCAGCGAAAAAACAATTCCCTATGTATTGAATGAAGAAGATGAAATAATTGCAGGAAATTATTTTATTGATGCCGATCTTGATCAACAAAATACGTTTACCTATGTGGACAAAAACTATCCGTTTTTGCGGATAGATAGCAGTAAAAATGTTCTCGGAAATTTCTTTCAAACTTCAAATGAACTTCCGAATTTTGTTTTTATTATTACGGAAAGCCTTGGCAGGTCTTACAGCGGTGAAGGAGCGTCTGAAGGCAGTTTTACACCGTTTTTAGATTCACTTGCCGGGCAAAGCTTAAACTGGAAAAATTTTCTCAGTACCAGCGGGAGAACCTTTGCCGTTTTTTCTTCTCTCTTTGGTTCGCTTCCGTTTGCCGAAAAAGGATTCTTAGAGTTAGGAGAAAAAATGCCGCAGCACTTTTCGTTCATCTCTTTTCTAAAACAGTTGGGTTATCGCACTTCATTCTTCCATGGCGGAGATGTACATTTTGATAACATGGATGTTTTCTTCAAAAGGCAAAATATAGATTTTATTTTAAGTGATAAAAACTTCGGCGGCGGATATCAAAAAATGCCCGCCGGTGTTAACGGATTTTCATGGGGATATGGCGATAAAGAATTATTCAAACACAGTTTGGAAATTATCTCTCAACAAAACAAATCTCCACGGGTGGATATTTTTTTGACGCTTTCGATGCATGACCCCTTCTTAGTTGAAGGGCAAGAATATTATAGAAACAAAGTACGCGCAAAATTACACTCAATGACTCTTTCTCTTCAGCAAAAAGAAGAATATGGAAAATATATTGACATGTATGCAACGGTGATGTACACGGATGACGCGTTCAAATATTTTTTTGATGAGTTTAGAAAAAGGCCCAAGTTCAAGAATACTATTTTTATTATCACCGGCGATCACCGGATGCCGGAAATACCCATTAAAACCAAGCTCGACCGATTTCATGTGCCGTTCTTAATTTATTCTCCGTTGCTAAAAAGAAGGGAATCTTTTTCCTCCGTTTCAACACATTTTGATGTTCTCCCTTCGTTGATGGCTCTCTTACGTGAAAATTATAAAGTTGAAACTCCGAAGTATGTAACCTGGCTTGGGAGCGGAGTAGATACGGCGAACAACTTTCGCAATATTCACTCCACTCCATTGATGAGAAATAAAAACGAACTTCCTGACTATCTTAGCGAAAAATATTTTCTTGCGGATGAAGAAGTTTTCGAAGTCTATGACAATTTTATTCTCGTGAAAATAAAAAATGATGTCGTCCAAAGCCGCCTTCAAAATTATTTAAGCGAATTCAAACTTAAGAACAAAATAATGCTTCAGACA
>Ga0210026_1001984_pt1 | contig 18462 bp, 10 predicted proteins | sample CryGeymeta201509_FD_183977 | JGI IMG/M metagenome (GOLD analysis project Ga0210026, IMG submission 183977) | Groundwater microbial communities from Crystal Geyser aquifers in Utah, USA - Crystal Geyser metaG 2015-09 (SPAdes) (version 2) | ecosystem: Environmental > Aquatic > Deep subsurface >... | reverse complement strand
GCTGATGGAGCGCACTGACGAAAGCACTTACGTCACCGGTCATCAAATCTGGCAGTACCAGATCGAGTGGCAAGACCACCGTGTTGAACGCAATGGCTACCTGTTTTTTGGTGCGCCAAACGATCGGCCAACCGCCCAGCCCGAGCGTGATTTTTACGTTTACTTCATTCAACCGTTCGAGCCACCGCGTTTTCGCGATGAGAACAAATCCGACGAAGTATTTATCCGACTCAAGGGCAAAGACGAGGCCATCAAACGCCATCTTGCTTTTTACGCGGCTGCGCAAGACTTGGCCTCGACCGCCAGCGGTGGCGCAAAGGCTGTCTACCTTGACAAGGCGAAGGACGCTTTAAAAGAAATGAGCAAGTGGCTTCAGGAAAAGCAGATGACTGCCTTCGAGGTCACTTACCAGGGCAAGTCCAAAACACTGCAGGATTGGGCTAAAGGGGTCAACATCCGCGACCGGCTGCGTCTGGGCTCTGAGGAACGCGCCAATTTCCGCGACATCGTCAACGTTGTCTCCGGCCTTGCACTCAATCAGCAGTTTGCAGAGGCTTCTCCGGAATACCCAACATTCACCCTGCTTGTGACTGAACAAAACCGCAAGTTATTGGTTGGCAATGCACTGAAGGCCTTGGCTGGTGGCACTCGAACCAAAGACGCCAACGCAGTGCTCGACGCTCTGGAAATGCTGGACGGCGACCGCATCGAGCCCGGTCGTTCACGGTACGCACAAGAGGTTTTGAGTCGGTTGAAAGCGAAGGGCCATGGTCAGGTTTTAAACCGCGTTGAGCTCTTGAACGGGCAGACTGATGTGGAATACTTTCATCCGGTGAAATTCCGGCTGGAGCCCGACCTGTTGATCACGGTGCTGGGTAGCTTGGTTTATTCGGGCGACATCGTGCTCGCGATCACCGGCGACAAAATTGACTCTGGAAAAATCACCCTTCTTGCCGAACGCGGCCTCGAAGACCTCAAGCAGTTCAAACATGTTGAAGCACCGAAAGAGATCAACGTTGCCGTCCTGCGGTCGTTGTTCGAACTGCTCGGCCTGTCACCAGGTCTGGCGCAACTGGCCACGCAAGGCTCCGAGGAACCAGTCAAGCAACTTCTCGAAGCCGTTTCCAAGCTTGTCGGTCGTGTTTTGACGGCAGGTACGGATTTGCAAGGCAAGCTCACTTTCTGGGGCAAGCCGCTGCTCACGGACGTCGAAATCCTTGACTGGCGCACCCGCCTGGAAGCGCTCAAAGCCTTCACCGAGGGACTGACCCCGTACAACACGGTCGGAAAACTGAAGAACTTGCGCATTGGCTCCGACGACATCGACGCCCAGAAAAAGAACCTTGAAGTTTTGGCCTCTGTGGAAAAGCTGCTGGACCTGGTAACCGAGTTGGGCAGTACCGCAGCCTACCTTTCGCAAGCCGAGATGGTGCTGTCAAGCGATCACGCGTGGGTTAAGCAGGCGCAGAGCGCTCGCAAGGACATTCTGGACAAACTCGCTTTAGATCGCAATGCGCAAAATGGCGCTGAATACCGGCAAACGCTCACCCAGCTCAAGAAGGCTTACCTTAACGCTTATGTCGCCCAGCACAGCAAGGCACGCCTGGGCGTGACTGAGGACAAAACCAAGACTGCCTTGCGCAAAGATTCCCGTCTGGTCGCCATGCGTGCCTTAGCCGGCATCTCCCTCATGCCCACCAGCCAACTCACTGCGTTTGACGACAAGCTCGACAAGCTCAAGAGTTGTGCCTCTTTGGTGGAGTCGGAGCTTTCTGCAAGCCCTTATTGCCCACACTGCAGCTTTCGACCCGCCAATGAACAAGGCGACTTCATTCCGGGAGCCAATGTGCTTAAGCAACTGGATGAGGAGCTTGACCGGTTGCTTGAGGGCTGGCAGCAAACCTTACTTGACAATCTGGAAGATCCAATGATTCAGGCCAACCTGGACCTGCTTAAGGCATCCGCCCGAGAGCTGATAAAGAAGTTTGTTGCATCAAAGAAGCTGGCCGACCCCGTGACGCCGAACTTCGTTAGTGCCGTCCAGGAGGCACTCTCAGGGCTTGAAAAGATCGCTGTCAGCGGCGAAGTCATCAAGGCGGCTCTTCTGCAAGGCGGATCCCCGGCCACGCCGGAGGACCTCCGCAAGCGGTTCGAAATCTTCCTAAATGACCGCTGCAAGGGCAAGGACGCCAGCAAGCTGCGGTTCGTGGTGGAGTAATGCAATGACTTTGCAAAAGAATAGGGTGCAGCGGCCATGAGCAACATATTAAAAGTCAGAGATGACTGTGCGCCCATCTACTTTGAAGCCGCTGCTGAAGCCGGCAAGTTCAAACTCTGCGAAGGATCCGAAGCCACATGGCTAAACCAGACCGAAACCTTCGGTATTAGAGACCTACGGAGTCGCATCGAGCCCTGGCTGACCGCTTTATTTCAATCTGAACATCTTTCGTTATTAGCTGGCTCGGGACTGACCCATGCAGTTCATTACTTGGCGGCAGATAAGGCTGCGGCTGGCATGGATGAAGTAAATTTATCAAGCTTCAAGGATGAGATCGCAAGGGCGGCAAAAGAGGCCGCACAAAAGGCGGGGCGAGAAACAGGTAACCTCGAAGATCAGCTTCGCGCTGCTAATGAATTGCTACGCGGGTTGGAGATACTTGGCAAGTCAACAGAAGCCGAAACACTGCGCACTGAGCTGACCGCCACGTTAGAAGCCTTTGCAAGGTCCATCCTGGAAACCGAATCCGGAATTGCGACAGCGGCTGAGGACAAACGCGAGCAAGCGTTCAACATTTTGGTAACCTTTTTGATGAGCTTCGCCAGCCGCACCGGAGTGCGTGATCGGCTGAATATCTTCACAACAAACTACGACCGACTGATTGAAGCAGGTGCCGAACTCGCGGGATTGCACTTGCTGGATCGCTTCCTCGGGACCCTCATGCCAATCTTTCGCTCGTCGCGACTGGATCTGGACATGCACTACAACCCACCAGGCATTCGCGGCGAACCGCGCTATCTGGAAGGAGTAACCCGCTTTACCAAGTTGCATGGCTCGGTGGATTGGATACAGGCCGATAGAGACATTCGCCGCATTGGATTACCCTTTGGCGTTGAGGATGTTGCGCCTTATCTGCATGCGCCTGAACTCAATGGCGGCGATGCCCATAAGTTGATGATTTATCCGAATGCAGCCAAAGACAGGGAGACGTCAGACTACCCCTATGTGGAACTGTTCCGCGACCTCGCTGCCGCCGTATGTCGCCCCAATAGCGCTTTGATAACTTATGGCTACAGCTTTGGTGATGAGCACATTAACCGCGTAATACGCGACATGCTTACAGTCCCGTCCACTCATCTGGTTGTGATTGCTTACAGTGATCCGCTTGGCCGCATCATGCAGACCTACCAAGAGCTAGGACGCCCCTCACAGATTAGTCTTTTAATTGGTTCTGCGCTGGCGAATTTAAAAATTCTGACCGAAAGCTTCCTGCCCAAGGCCGCAATCGACAAAACGACCTTCCGTATGGCCGAGCTTCTTAAGCAGCGTTTTGGGACCAGAGACATTCCCTTGCCTGTCTCAGCTTCAGCCGGTAGTGATTTTGACGGGGCAGACCTGGCATGAGCTTTTCACCCCTTGCCTATGCCGATTCTTTGCGTATCGGCAGCATCGACTTTGTTTCACCCGATGAAATCAAAGTGCTGCTGGACATTGAAGCGCCCGAAAACCTCGCGCTGAATACTGGCACACCAAGGCCGTTCCCGCGCATTAATGGTTACGTGTTGGTGCCCAGTGAAACGGGTTATCTGGTCGCGCAGGTGGAATGGATCACCATTGAGCGCTCTCAATATCCAAAGCGCAAAGGCCTGCAGGACTTCGGTCTCGTCGATTTGCCCTATCCGCTTCGAAAGATGAACCTCAATCCGCTAGGAGGCCTGTTTTACGAAGGTGAGAGCGCTGGCAAAGAGATTTACATTTTCCGGCGCGGCGTAGAAGCCTACCCAACAGTGGGGGCACCAGTGCTGTTGCCAACCCAAACCCAATTGCGCGCCATCGTCGAATCTGGCGAAAATCGCCGGGTAAAGATCGGGATCAGCCCATTAGCTGCCAACGCTGAAGTCAAGATTGATCCCGATCGCCTGTTTGGGCGTCATCTGGCAGTGCTGGGTAACACTGGCAGCGGCAAATCTTGCTCGGTCGCCGGGTTAATCCGTTGGTCGATGGAAGCAGCCCGGAAAGCTCGTGGCGGAGCAGACCCCAACGCCCGTTTTATCGTGCTCGACCCCAATGGCGAGTATTCCAGAGCTTTTGACGGCTTGGGTAATGTACGAGTGTTCGCTGTCGAGCCGAAACCCGACAGCGGCATTGAACAACTTCATGTCCCGCTCTGGTTCTGGAACAGCACAGAGTGGAGTGCGTTTACCCAGGCTAGTGAACGTGCTCAACGACCAGTGCTTCGGCGAGCTTTACGCGAGATGCGCAGCGGCGCTGACATCGCAGAAGATCCTGCTTTTATATTGCGAAGGAAAATTAGCTCAATACTGATTACGCTTAAAGCACAAGTCAGGAATGGTGAAACCTATGAAGGCTGGAAGTTTGGCCCCAAACTCCCCATCTTCATAGAAGATATGGAAGCTTATTCACGCGAGTTCTCTGATCACCGCACGAATATAGAGTACCTGAGGGATCAAATACAGGCATTACTCAACCGGCCTCAACAAACTTTCCGAAAGCAGAATGGGCAAACCGGGTATAACGATTTTCCTGCTTCAGCAGTGGAAATCGTTATCACGAATTTTCAAGACTATCTTAAAAGCATTGGTGGAATCGTTTACCAAGCTGGCCCAAATGAAGATGCGCCGTTACGGTTTAACGGCGCACAATTTGCGGATCACTTGGAGAGTATGGCTAATCAGGGGAACAACTCACAGTTCTTTGATTACCTCATCATGCGTATCCGAACTATGTTGTCGGACACAAGGATCAGCCAAATTACAACAGATTCAGATCAAGTAAGTTTGCATGACTGGTTGGCCAACACCATCGGCGACAACCAAGCTTCCAACGGCACTGTGACCGTCATCGACCTGTCGTTGGTCCCCGCCGAAGTCGTACATATTGTCACTGCGGTTATTGCCCGTATGACGCTGGAAGCGTTACAGCGTTATCGCAAGCTCAATCAGGGCAAAACTTTGCCCACCGTTCTTGTGATGGAAGAAGCGCACACTTTCATCAAGCGCTACCAGGACGACACCGAGAACCAGAATGCTGCGGCCATTTGTTGCCAAGTTTTCGAAAAAATCGCACGCGAAGGGCGCAAGTTCGGCCTGGGATTGGTGCTCTCCTCCCAGCGTCCCAGCGAGCTATCGCCCACCGTGCTGTCGCAATGCAACAGCTTCCTGCTGCATCGCATCAGCAACGACCGCGACCAGGAGTTGGTGCATAAACTGGTTCCCGACAATCTGCGTGGTCTGCTGCGCGATCTGCCGTCGCTGCCTTCGCGACATGCCATCCTGCTAGGCTGGGCATCTGAGCTTCCGGTGCTGGTGCAGATGAACGCCTTGCCCGAAGGCCAACGGCCTAAATCAGACGATCCGGATTTCTGGGCGGTGTGGTCAGGCAAGCAAGTGGACGCAACTGGTCAGGAAAATCCAGTAGAGCGCAGTGTAAATTGGAAGGCTATTTCCGACGATTGGCAGCAAATATCGCAGCCAAATGACAGCGATGCTTCTGAAAACGGAAATACCAACTAGATGGCCAAGGCAAGCGGCTTCGCCGTACTCCTATCTAAAAACCGGATGACCGCATTCCTCGAATGCTTTGCGGAAGATCGGTCATTTGCCGAGCCAGTGGCGGACTTTCAGCACAGCAGAAACGTGCCGCTGGTCTGCTTCATCGTCTGTGCGCGCAAGGTTACGCACCTTGGCCTGGGCCGACGGGGCACTCGTGCAGGTACTGGGCTGAGCCGTTTGAACCTTGATCGAGTTGAAGAGCTCTCGGCACCCTTGTCGGTTCAGCGAATCATCAATCGCCTGCCAAAGCGCAATGCCGCTTCCGTGCGAAAGCGTTTCGAATTAGGTGGCATGCTGACCGATAAGGGCTTTACCGTCGTCACTGAGACGATTCGACAACTCGCACCTCTGGCCAACTCGATCCTGGAGAAGTTTAGCCAAGCCAAAACAGAGCGTATTCAGCGTCTTTCACCCAAAACCAAAGCCAACTTGGCGCAACAGAAAGAAGCCGTTCTCACGGCATTGTCGATTGCAGGCTTAAGCCGCAACCCCGTTCAAGAGTGGTCACCACCAGATGGGGCTCCGGTGTCGTTCCTTGAAGGATTGCCTAGTGCTCGACTGCGTGAAGACCCGATGGTGGTTCATGACCTGATGCATCTTCCTGGTTTTGACATCATCAAGACTTACCCATACAACGCAGCGGTATTCGAATCAGAAGCGACGTCTGAACGACTCACTGTCATCCTTGCCAACAGGCTTCCACTGGAAGAGCAAACCGGTACCGATCTCATCTATTTCAACGAAACGTTCCAGAGCTTTGTCATGGTCCAGTACAAAGCGATGGAACGTGAAGACGGATCGAATGGTTCACCACAAGCGGTTTTTCGGTTACCGAATCCCCAGCTTGCAGAAGAGATCACGCGGATGGATGCGTTGATGGCAGCTATACAGGCTTGTCCGGCCAACACTGCACATGATGGGTTTCGTTTGACAGAAAATCCTTTTTCCCTGAAATTGTGCTCCCGACTGGTCTTCAATCCAGATGACATTGGATTGGTGCCTGGCATGTATCTGCCACTCGATTATTGGAAACTGCTGACCCAAAGTCCTGGCATCCAAGGCCCGCGTGATGGTCTTCGCATCACATACGAAAACGTTGGACGCCATTTTGATAACTCCGCTTTTACAACAATCGTGTCCAAGGCCTGGGTGGGAACTAAGCCAGCACAGTCCGCTGTATTAAGAGAAGCCATACGCCAAACACTTGAAACAGGGAAGGCTGTCGCCATCGCGGTAAAACCCAGAAAAATGGATGGCGTTGCTATCAACGAACTGATTGACCAAAGCGATATCACGCGCAATGGGGATGGGACGGTTCGATGATTGCTACCACTGGCAGTGACATCTTTATGACCTTTCCCGAGCCACAGCGCGAGGCAGTCTTTTTGCGTCGACCGCAACGTTTTTTGGCAAAAATGTCACTACCTGAAGGGGCGGAAGAGCTCGTCTACTGTGCAAACTCCGGCGCCATGACTGGTTGTCTGACTTCTGGCATGACCGCGCTCCTTTGGGATAGCGCGGACCCGGAAAGAAAACGTCGGTACACATGGCGAGCTGTTAAGTTTGAGGGGGGCTGGATCGGCACTGACACACATCTTGCAAACCGCATCGTTGAGGAAGCCTTAAGGTTGAAATTGGTGCCGGGGCTTGAGAACTATTGCATTTTGGTGCGCGAGCAACTGCTAGAAGTAGGTTTCCGTGTGGACTTTGTTCTTACCGGGCCCCAAGGTGATTGTTTGGTCGAAGTGAAGAGCGCTACCGTCGTTGAAGGTGGAGTAGCTCGCTTCCCTGACTCTGTTACCCCAAGAGGGGTAAAACACCTTAAAGCACTTAAGAGTCAGGCACTGGCAGGCAAGCGCTCAGTCCTTCTTTTTCTTATCCAGCGAGCTGATGCACACAGTTTTGTGGTGAGCAATTCTTATGATCCAGCGTATGCGGAGGCTTTCGAGGATGCTGTTGCGTCTGGCGTTGAAGTGATTTCGCTAGCAGTCGCAGTTAGTCCTGCAGGATTTGGGATACCCAAAATTCTTCCCTACGCCCGCGATTCAATGGCGTCAATCAACACAAATAAGTGAACTTTGGATTTACAACACATGAATGATTTTTTCACCAAACAAAGCAAAGATTATGGGCCGGTTGAATGCTTCGGTCAGACATTTTCCAGCGACGAAGTACGCCGTGAGCATTTTTTAAAGTTATTGGCGGAGAAGTTGAAAGACCCAGCCTTTCGTAAGACCGAAGGCTTTCCACTTGGAACCGACGATGCCATACTGGCAATGTCTAATCCACCTTACTACACAGCCTGCCCAAACCCCTTCCTTGAAGACTTCGTGCGCCACTACGGCAAGTCTTATGACCCCGGTGTGAAGTACAGCCGCGAGCCGCAGACGATCGACGTTTCGGTGGGCAAGACAGACGCACTCTATAAAGCTCACTCATATCACACCAAGGTGCCGCACCTTGCTATCGTGCCTTCGATTTTGCACTACACAGAACCGGGTGACATTGTGTTGGACGGTTTTGGCGGCTCCGGCATGACAGGCGTTGCGGCACAGTGGTGCGGATCGGCACCACCTGCCTATCGTCATGAATTGGAAACTGAATGGAAGAAGCAAAACAAGGCTGCTCCGAGCTGGGGTGCTCGTCGCGTGATCCTTAACGACTTGTCTCCGGCTGCGACATTCATTGCCGCGAACTACAACACGCCGGTGGATGTTGATGCTTTTTCAAAGGCAGGAAAGCAATTGCTTAAAGATGTAGAAAAAGAAATTGGTTGGATGTATGAGACTCGACATTCCGATGGTAAGACCATTGGTCGTATTGAATATACAGTATGGAGTGAAGTGCTAAGTTGCAACTCCTGTTCCGGCGAAGTTGTGTTTACTGAAGCCGCACTGGACATGGAAACATACCGTGTCGATGACGTAATAACTTGTCCGCATTGTGGATCGAAGGCAAACAAAGAGCAGATGGATCTAGTATTTGAATCTTATATTGATTCAGTCACAGGTGAAATATCAAAACGACCTAAACGCGCCGCATTTCTAATTCAATACAAGATTGGCAAGAGCAGGTATTCAAAAAAGGCAGATGATGCTGACCATGCACTATTGAGAAAGATTGAGAACCTGCCCACTCCAAAAGAAGTTCCCCTATTTTCTCTGCCAGACTCGCAAATGACTCGTGTTGGCAGGATGAAAACAACCAATACGGTCACGGTTCCAAGCCTTTTTCTCCCAAGATCCTCGCATGCAATTGCATGCCTATGGCGTTTAGCCAACGCCAACGGTGACTCTCGCATTCGTCAGATGTTGTTGTTTATGGTGGAACAAGCAATTTGGGGGCTTTCTGTACTTAATAGGTATCAACCAATCCAGCAGGGCAGACCCGGCGGGTCGCAAGTTAATCGACAATTAACAGGTGTTTTGTATGTCCCTTCACAGCATGCCGAATGTAGCCCTGAATACAACCTTGGAGGTAAGTTAGATCGACTAATAAAAGCGTTTGGTACATTTCGGCCAGAAATTGGGAAATCGATCGTTACTGTTGGCTCTGCAGCAAAGCTTGGGGTATCAAGTAATTCAATTGACTATATTTTTACAGACCCGCCCTTTGGAGAGAACATCTACTATGCTGATCTCAATATTCTAGTTGAGGCATGGCATCGAGTTCTTACTGACACGAAACTAGAAGCGATCGTTGATCGAGTAAGGCAAAAGGGTATTCCGGAGTACCAGCACCTAATGCAGCGCTGTTTTGCCGAGTATTACCGAGTCCTCAAACCCGGTCGATGGATGACGGTGGTGTTCTCGAATAGCCGCGCCGCCGTCTGGAACGCAATCCAAGTGGCTCTTCAGCAAGTCGGATTTGTCGTGGCTGAGGTTACGGCCCTAGACAAGGTACAAGGCAGCTTCCAGCAAGTGATGTCCACAAATGCAGTAAAACAGGACCTAGTAATTTCTGCATACAAGCCTAACGGTGGTCTTGAGGAGCGTTTTGATCGACGTGGGGCTACTACCGATTCAGCATGGGACTTCGTGCAGACGCATTTGAAGCAGTTGCCGGTAGTGAAGGTAACCTCCGGCTATCCACAGGAACTTTTGAACATCGTCGAGCGCGACCCGCGTCGCATCTACGACCGAATGGCGTCCTGGTTCATTCGCCACGGCACGATGGTGCCGATCTCAACGCCCGAGTTCCTGGCGGAACTGCCGATACGATTCCGTGAGACGGATGGCATGGTGTTCCTGCCCGAGCAACTGGTCGAATACGAGAAGACGCGGGTGCGCATTCCCCAAGTCGCGCAAGCGGAGTTGTTCGTTTCTGACGAGCGCAGTGCCATCGACTGGCTGACCAACTTTTTGCTCAAGCGACCCTCTACCCGCTCGGAAATCCACCCGGAGTACATGCCGCAGATTGGCTCGGCCAAACGCAAGGGCGAGATCATCCCAGAATTGGATGCGTTACTGGAAGATAACTTCCTTCAATATGACGGTGATGGTGACGTACCCAATCAGATTTCCAACTACTTGTCGAAAAACTTCCATGACTGCCGGGGTTTGGAGAAGAGTGACTCAGTCATGAAATCAAGGGCTAAGGATCGCTGGTACGTGCCTGATCCAAACAAGGCGCAAGACTTGGAGAAGAAACGCGAGAAGACACTGCTCAAAGAGTTCGAGACCTACAAGGCATTCACTGGTCGCAAGATCAAGGAGTCCAGGCTGGAAGTCTTACGTGCGGGCTTTCGTGCGGCATGGTCCATCAAGGACTACGCAACCATCCTCAGCGTGGCCCTTAAGCTGCCAGATGAGACGCTCCAAGAAGACGAAAAGCTGCTGCTCTGGTACGACCAGGCTCTGACACGCACCGAGGCCGGCGCCTGATGGGTGAAGTTGGTCACGCCTCAGTTGGCCATGCTGTCGGTGCCTGGTGCTGGCATGTCCGTCACGCCACACCCTGCCGTGTGGTGGACAGGCAAGACATCTGGGGCGAAAGCGCGTATCGCGTTTGGTTGCCAACCAAAGACGCGATTGTGCGTGCTCGCTCGTTTGACCTGACTCAACTGGACAGCATTCAGCCCTCAGCAGACATCATTCTTCACACGGCTGCAGCTGCCAAGCTGCTGGACGCGATGGAAGACAACTTGCTGCTGGCACCAATCCAGTCCAGCGTGGTTCCGCTGCCCCATCAGTTGTATGCGCTCAACCGCGCCATGAGCCTGCATCGCATCCGCTACCTGCTGGCGGACGAAGTGGGCTTGGGCAAGACGATTGAGGCGGGGTTGATTCTGCGCGAACTCAAATTGCGTGGCATGGCCCAGCGGGTGCTGGTGGTGGCACCAAAAGGCTTGGTCCGCCAGTGGCAGGCGGAAATGCGTCTGCACTTTGGTGAAAAGCTGCAATACATTGACCCTGCCGAGCTTGCTGCTTTTCGGCAATGGCGCAACGATGAAGAAAACCTTTGGCGCATGCACGACCAGGTGATCTGCTCACTGGATTCGGTCAAGCCGATCGAAAGCCGGAAAGGCTGGAGCCTGGAGCAGCTGAATAACTACAACCGTGAACGCTTTGAAGATCTGATTTCGGCCTCGTGGGATCTGGTGATCATCGACGAGTCGCACCGCATGGGTGGCAGTACCGAGCAGGTAGCGCGCTACAAACTTGGTGCTGCACTGGCCGAAGCGGCTCCGTACCTGTTGTTGCTGTCGGCTACACCGCACCAGGGTAAGACGGATCAGTTTCTTCGCCTGATGCAGTTGATTGACAGGGAGTCTTTCCCTGATGAGGGCAGTGTGAGCCGCGATCGCGTTCGTCCATTTGTGATTCGGACAGAAAAGCTCAACGCCATCGACGCGGAAGGTCAGGCACTGTTCAAGCCCCGTATGACGAGGCTGCAGCCGGTTGCATGGCAGGCACGGCACGGTGCCCAGCAGCGCTTGTATGAGGCTGTCACCGACTATGTGCGCCACGGCTACAACCAGGCGTTGGCAGCTAAGCAGCGCCACATTGGCTTTTTGATGATCCTGATGCAGCGGCTGGTCACGTCCAGCACCGCTGCCATTCGAACCACCCTTGAGAGGCGACAGGCCCTACTCAATGAGCCACAGCCGCAAGTGCCGCTGTTCGACGCAGCCGATATGGATGAATGGGCCGAACTCGATGGCCAAACCCAAGTTGACATTGCGGTTCAAACTTCAGGCTGGGTTCAAGAAAAAGCTGAGGTGGACTTGCTGCTGACCCTGGCGCGAGAAACTGAAGCTCAGGGCACAGATGCAAAGGCTGAAGCCCTGCTGGAGTTGATTTACAAGCTGCAGCAAGAAGAAAACGACCCCACCCTGAAGGTTTTGATCTTCACGGAGTTCGTACCAACACAGGCCATGCTGGCTGGTTTTCTGGAAAGCCGTGGCTTCTCTGTGGCCTTGCTCAACGGCAGCATGGACCTAGATACACGTGCAAAAGCGCAACAGGTCTTCGCGCAGGAGGTTCGAATTTTGGTGTCGACCGATGCTGGCGGTGAAGGTTTGAATCTGCAGTTCTGCCATGTGATTGTTAACTTTGACATGCCTTGGAACCCCATGCGCATTGAGCAGCGCATTGGTCGCGTGGACCGTATCGGCCAGCGCCATGTGGTACGCGCCATCAACTTTGTGCTGGAAGACACGGTGGAACACCGGGTTCGGCAGGTGCTGGAGAGCAAACTCGAAGTCATTGCGCAGGAGTTTGGTGTTGATAAGGCCTCCGATGTGATGGATTCTGCCGATGCCGAGCCGATCTTTGATGAATTATTCCTGCAAGGTCTTCAGGATCCTGCTTCGATTGAAAAGGCTTGTGATGCTGTGATCGATCAGGTGCGTAACAAGGTTGCCGACGAGAGGAAGAACAGCGAGCTGCTGACAGACGCGCATGCTTTGGATGCCGATGCCGCACGCAAGTGGCGTGATCACCCTGCACAGTTTTGGCTGGAGCGCGCCATCACCACCGGTTTGCCTGCACGCGGTGGCAGTGCCGTGAAGTCTGGAGATTTGTGGCGCGTCAAGTGGACGGACGGCAGCGAGTCGTCGCAGGTTTGCTTTGATGCCCGCACGGCAGAGCAAAACCCGAGTTTGGAATGGGTCACCTTGGAGGACCCTCGCACCAGGGCGGTGATCAGCGAGCTCTCGCGCTGCGTCTCTGGTCAGCCCTTGCCCGTGCTCCAGATCAGCGGTCTGCCCGAATCGGTTCATGGCGTCTGGTCCTTGTGGGAGATCAGCTTGTCAGCTGAGGGCTTTAAACGCAAGCGGTTTCTGCCTGTGTTTGCGACCGATGATGGACGCACCTTTATACCTACCGCCAAGCGCATTTGGGACCTGCTGTTAACAGAGTCAATCGAAATCAAAGGAACCACGACTGCAGAACAAGCGGCAAGCTGGTTTGATACATCTCTAGCAGCCGCAAAAAACCAGGGTGAGCGGATGTTTGCAGAAATGCTTGGTGAGCACCGCACGGGGCTCAAGGAAGATCGTGAACGTGCACTTTATGCCTTTGATGCGCGAAGTAAGGCCATCGGGCGAATTGGTTTGCCCGCTGTGCGTGAACATCGCCGCAAACGGCTCAATGCTGAGCACCAATCGCGTCTTGCCGTTTTGGACGAAGCGCAAGCCAGCGTTCCAGACCTGAACGCCGTTCTGATGATTCGGGTGGGACCACCATGAGCCAATGGATTGACCACATTCTTAAAGAGTTTCCTGAAGACGTCGCGCGTCTGTGGATTGCTGCTGACCCCGACGACGTCTTATTAGATGAACAGGTGCTCGCCAGGTTGCGGGAACGAGGCTTTGAGTTGATGACGTTTGAAGATTCAGTCGCCTTCCGGGCTGAGTATGAAAATCGTTATCGGAGTGCCTGGGATGAGGGGAAGGCAGGACCTGCCAAAGCGCTGATATTGCACTTGCGTGGTATCAATACCAGTGAGTTGCCGTGGGATTACCTCAAGCAGGCAAGGCTCGTCAGCTTGAGCTTGGCCAACGTCTTCCCAAAGTTCAGCTATCCGGTTCTGCGACAGATTGGCGCAGAGCACCACGAGGCCCTTTTTGCCGCTCAGGCAAGGCACGCCTCTCAAGTGCATGGCGAAGCTGCAACCAAAGAGTTCATCCTGACGCACATTTTCAGGATCAGCCCGCATCTGTTGTCGCGGCCTGAGGATTTTTGGCGTGAACTTTTACGCTTGCACTATCGAGACGCTGGCCTACCGGTGGTTCTGGCGGAACATGTTGCCCATGTACTCAGTGATCAGGCTGTGCTCAAGGGTCTGCCAATAGCTGAACTGTTTTCATCCAAGAGCGTTTTGCTTCGACTGGTTCAGGAGGCTTGGTATCGGTATTTATCGGGTTTGGGCATCCACGGGACTCGAATTGGAGAAGAATCGGCCCTTGTGCATTTTGGCAAAATGGACGTTCCGTTTGAGCACCCAGACGTGCGGGTGATCATCGACGCCATGTTTTTGGATGGGCTGCTCCATCCACTCGCAGTACAAAGCCCACCGTCAAGCGTCCCAGATTGGGCGCGAGTTGGCATCATCCAAGACCCATTTGCCTTGCGCAACCTGGTAGCGGCAGGCCTTAAGGGCATTCTCCAATCAATTCCAACGTTGGAGTCTTCTTACCGAGACTGGGCCAGCTTGTCACGCCGGTTTGGCGAAGTCATCGCCCGTTTCCATGCTTTGGATTCCGTGCGCGCAGAAGGTCTGAAAGTCGCAATCGCAGAGGTACAGTCTGCCGCCGACGAGCACCTGCGGCAATGGGTGGCCAAACACTACGCAGACTTGCCTTCGCTGCCTGTGGTCAAAGGGCCGGTCATGGTGCACCACGTACCGCGCTACCTGGCAATGCGGCGTGCTGCGGGTGAGTTAAAAGTCGCATTGCTTGTTTTTGATGGTCTGGCTGTGGACCAGTGGGTTCTGATCCGCGAGACCCTGGCGCGGCGAGCTCCAAAACTTGGGTTCGAGGAGAGTGCGTGCTTTGCCTGGCTTCCGACCTTGACGTCGGTGTCCCGACAGGCGCTTTTCTCCGGGCTCAAACCCCGTGAATTTGCGGACACCATTGAAACGACTGCACCCGAACCGGCCCAATGGTCACGGTTTTGGCAAGACCAAGGGCTGCGAGCCAATGAGGTCTTTTACCGCAAAGGCATCAAACGCAATGACCAATTGGCTGAGCTGGATGCTGCCTTGTCTGGCCCGTCGCTCAAGGTTGCGGGCCTTGTGGTGGATACAGTGGATGAGATCGTGCATGGTGCCGTGCTTGGTAAGCGTGGCATTGCCAACCAGATTGAAGGCTGGTGCGAAACGGGGTTCCTGGAGCGGTTGTTCATGCTACTTATCGACAAGGGTTTCCACATCTATCTGACAGCCGATCACGGGAATGTCGAAGCCATTGGCCAGGGACGCCCAAATCAAGGGGTGGCACCTGAAATGCGTGGTGAACGCGTACGAACGTACCGAAGCGAGACGTTGGTGGCGGAGTCTGCCGCCGCTCAGCCGAACACATTCCGGCTGGATATCGCTGGTTTACCGGCGAATTTCATGGCTTTATTCGCAGGTGGACGCACCGCCTTTTTGCCCCAGGGCGAACCAGCTGTCGTACATGGTGGCATCTCAGTCGAAGAGTTGCTGGTGCCGTTTGTCAAAGTGCTGAAGGCTGAAATTGAAAAATAATGCAAACCGTTTTTTAATTGGGTTTGACCGCTACGTTCAGTTGGACTGGTGTGCCGCTGCGCTTGAAGTGGCAACTGGCGTGAAGACTGTAGAGCAAGCCAAGGAAGAAATTGCCAGCACTCTGACGGGCATCGACTCCAGAAGAAAAACGTTTGATATCTTGAAGCGGTTATGGATTTCGCCTTTGCCATCGTATTCGAACTTTGTTGAACGCGGCATTGAGCTATTCAAGCAACAAGGCCCGAGGTCTGTTGCCCCACTGAGCTGGGGCTGCGCAATGGTGACATATCCATTTTTTGGGCACACGTCAGAAATTACCGGACGCTTGATCGCCATGCAGGGCGACTGCACCATCAAGGAGATTCAACGACGCATGGCCGAGATTTATGGTGACAGGGAAAGTGTTAGCCGAGCTGTGTCACGTGTGCTGCAGTCACAAGAGAATTGGGGCGTGCTTGAGCGTGTAGAGAACGGAAAACGTTTGATTCGAAAACAAGCCAGGAGCATTGGCAATGAAAAAGTGGCCTTGTGGCTGATCGAAGCTGCGCTGAGGTTTCATGGCAAAGCGATCGCGACCCCCACGTTGCCGACGCTGTCTGTGCTGTACCCCTTCTCGTTCGACCAATCGTTGGCCTACATCGTTTCAAAAAGCCCCATGCTGGAACTTCGGTCAGAGGGCGCGAATCAGCAGTTTGTTGCGCTACGCGGAGTGATATGAATCAGCAGATCAGATCCGCACCTTGGAGCTGATTATGTTGAAGCCAAACTTGTTGAGGTTGAAATCATTTTGCACGTCAAGCGAAGCGCGACGCTGCTGTTGATCCGGGGTCTCGGGGCAACGCCCTGAGCAGGGGGCCGCTGCCAAGTTTTTTGCTAAGCAGAAAACGTGGGCACAAGGCCCTTACCCTGCACAGTGAGTCTCTGCTACTCCCACGCTGCTGGTGAATTGATTCGCCTGTCAGTACGCCTGTCATTGCATTTTGGTTTGGCTGTCAATTTGCGTATCGGCAGCTCGTGCGGCCGTTATTGATTCGCCTGTCAGCTCGCGTGTCGCACGCATTGTGTCGCCTGTCGCAACGCCTGTCACACCACAACTTGCGCCCTGTCGGTATGGTGATCATGCACAGCATCAGCTCGGAAATCGACTCAATTCTTCGAGAAGAAATTGAACTTGCCCAAAAGGATGACCCCGCGCTGATCGTGCGGTCTGCCTATGAGGTTATTGAAGATTTTTTGAGTCAGGGTATGTCGCTGGAGCGCATTGCTGCCGCCCTCCAAAAAAATGACATCAAGGTCACCAAAGGGCACCTGGTGCGGCATCTTGGGATCGTCCGTGAAGAACGCGGACTGAAGCCATTGAAAAGAGGCCGAAAGCTCAAGCCTTCCTCCACCAGAACTGGTTTAACTCGCCCCCCGCTTGAGTTGGAAGAACCGCTAGCGATGGATGCATCTCAGGCAAGTCAAGAAAAAACAAAAACGGAAGTTAATCGAACCAGTGCGAGTCAAACCCAATTTCCTGACGAAATAATAAAACTCAAGTTCATTCAAATCAATGGCGAACTCGTTGATGTTACAAGAATGAATATTGACGACTATCTAACTGTTTCAAAGACACTTCCCGAAAACGGAAAAATCCCAGCCGGGATGTTCGAAGTAATTGCCGCCGAAAACAGAATACGGGGAATGTATGAACGCGCATTATCTCAATATGACGAAGCAATTGCCAAATGGAAGTCTGGCCAATAGTTTGTCGGTGTGAATTTTTAAACAACCAAAAGGATAATCATGATCAAATCATATTTTGTTGACGGTGATAAAGGTGGTGTGGGTAAAAGCTTTGTGTCCCGCTGCCTGGTGGATAGTTTTATCAATCATGAAGTTTCTGGCATGCCAAAAATTGATAAATTGATTGTCATTGATGCAGACCCCATGAATCCTGATGTGGTGTGCGACAACGGATATAAAACTGAGGTCGTCAATGACATCCAGATTATTGGACTGCAACGCCCCATCAAATCAGAAGACGACTGGCTGAATCTGATCAATGAATTGGCGGAAACCCAGATCAATGAAACGGACGAAATTCGTCTTGTCTTTTCCTTGCCGTCTGCGGCCGGCCTTTACATCACGGAGTCGGTTTTAAGCCTGATGGCATTGATGAATCCGACACCCATTTGGGTGATGGGTATCGATGCGTCGAGCACCAATCAACTTGAAACCCGCGTGGGCAGGAGTCCCGTGTTTTACCAAGATGGCGTGGTGCTGATCAATTTGAAGCATGGCGCAGGGAAGTCTTTTGAGTTTTGGGACAAATCAAGAATCAGGAAGAGCCTGCTGTCAGGCGAAGATTATTCATGGACCGAGCTGGAGCTGCCGGCCATGATGCCGCGCGCGGCTGAGTTGATTGGCTCCATGCCCTTGCACACGGTGATTGAAAAGGGCAACGTGGTCGGGTCGGGTGTGGCCATTGGCACGCGCACGGTCGCGCAAACATACCGTGGCATTGTTGGCCGCAAGCTGGCATCCCTGGAGTCGTCAAGATGAGTGATGTTGATGAGAATGAGCGGCGTGTCAGCAACCAAATCACTGGGGTCGTCGCTGCTGTGCCGCGGGCGGCACCGTCCCCTGCGCCTGCACGGCGCCCTGGCACCTTGATTGATGAATTGACGGCTCGGCTTGCGCCTGCGGGCCTGCCTTCTGACGTGCAAAACATCGTTGATGTGGCGGTCCGGGCGGGCATGGGCGAAAGTGATCCCAACTGGATCTGGCTCTTGCCCGTGTTATTGCGCCAGGTGCCAGCTGCAGCCATGCGCATTGAATTTGAAGCGCTGTCGGGCGCGCTGGTCAAAGGTTCCCCAGGCCAGGCAAAGGGACCCAGTCACGATGATGAAAATCTTGAGTCGATTGTGTCGATGATGACGGCCATGCGAGGGGAACTGCAAAAGTTTCCGCGCCGTGTCGGTGAGACTTTGAAACCTGCGG
>Ga0210026_1001980_pt1 | contig 18539 bp, 18 predicted proteins | sample CryGeymeta201509_FD_183977 | JGI IMG/M metagenome (GOLD analysis project Ga0210026, IMG submission 183977) | Groundwater microbial communities from Crystal Geyser aquifers in Utah, USA - Crystal Geyser metaG 2015-09 (SPAdes) (version 2) | ecosystem: Environmental > Aquatic > Deep subsurface >... | reverse complement strand
AGCGGCATAAGTAAAGCATAATTAATTACTTAAATATACGAAATTAAACTACATTAAACCCTTGTTAATTTAGGATTAATTGGTATTTTATTGAGTGAGTTTTTTCACAGACTGACGTTACAAGCAAGTGTAAAAACCCAAAGTCTCCGAAAAAACAGACACGGGTAACACGAAATGGAAGAATAAAAAAAGAAAACTTGACGACTAAGAAAACATACCGACAGACACATAAGCCGACACGCAAAGATTTAATTTTTGCCCTACGCATATTTTTTGTTTTTCTGCCTACGCGCAATTGGCACATTGGTTTTGCTCCTACGCTCAAAGCCGACCCTCCAGCAAAACCAAAGAGCCAATTTTTCCTTCCCACTTTAAAATCGTACTTTCGAAAATTGTGAGACAACTCAAATCCATATTGCTGCTTTTTATAATAGGAATGACAATTCTTCCTTGGCAGTTGATGTGTATTGCTCATCCATTCGGACACGACCATCATGAACACAATGGACCAAGTCCCTGCGAACTTCGTAGAATGGTACTCCAACAACCAGGAGAACATTTGCTTCCTCCAATGGATTGTGAGCATATTTCAGACGCAACAGACGACTATAGTCAAACTCAAACAGAAAGAATTGTCCCGACCATACAATTAATTGCTGTTGCTGCGGTAGTTTTTGACTTGGTTCGCTTTGAAATAACAGAGCAACCGTTTTTAATTCCTCCCGAACCCCATTGCCGTTCAGCAACGCTGCTTTCGGACAGCCCACTTCGTGGACCCCCTTTGGTTTAATAACCTTTCTTACAGATTGGAATAGCTTTCTATTCCCTTTCTAATAAGAAGGGCTTTTCTGTTTATGCCTGTTTCATTGGTCTTTGATAAATGAAATGGGCTTCAATGCTTTATGCGTTGGTCAAAAACAATTTATTAAACCAAAGAACAAATTATGATTAAAATATCTTTTAAGAATCCGTATTTGGTGCTTGTATTTGCCATAATAGTGGCAGTATTGGCGGGAGTTCTTATCCCAAGGATGCCGGTGGACATCCTTCCTCAATTTAAAAAATCCGCTATGCAGATTATTACCCTTTATCCAGGAATGCCTGCCGAAGTTGTTGAAAAAGACATTACCAGCCGTATGGAGCGGTGGACGGGACAATCGCCCGGAATCGAAAAACAACTTTCAAAAAGTATAATGGGCGTGAGTGTCGTAACCAACTTTTACGGTGAAGACATTGACCCTGCAGAAGCAATGGCGAATTCATCTTCTTATGCGGTGAGTGATATGTATTATCAGCCTCCGGGAACAATGCCACCAATGATTCAACCCTTCGACCCGACAGCTTCCAAACCCCTGATGTTGCTTACAGTAAGTAGTGATACCCGAAGCGGTAAAGACTTGTATGATGTCGCTTACCTGAATCTTCGACAAATGTTGAGCGGTGTGGAAGGTATTGTTGCTCCTGCTGCTTATGGTGGTTCGCTCAGAATGGTTTACGTGTACGTTGACCCTGAAAAAATGGAATCATTGGGCATTTCACAAACACAGGTAATGGAAGCCATTCAGAAAAACACCACAATGATTCCGTCAGGGGTCGCCAATATTGGTAATGTCAATTATGGTGTGGATGCCAAAGGGCTGATTGTTGATGTAAAGGACTTTGACGACATTGTAATTACCTACAAAAATGGGAATCCTATTTACATCAAGGACATTGGACAAACCAAAGATGCATCTGCCATTCAAACCAACATTGCACGGGTTGACGGAAAGGAACAGGTTTATCTACCCATTTTCAAACGACCAGGAGCAAATACCATTGCCTCGGTAGAAGCGGTCAAAAAAGCCTTGCCGGGCTTGAAAGAAAGAATGCCAGATGATGTAAAACTCAATGTCATTTTCGACCAATCATCATACGTGCGTAATTCTATTTCAGGACTGCAAAATGCAGGATTGGGCGGTTTGATTTTGGTGGTCATTGTCCTGATTCTCTTTCTTGGGAATTTCAGGTCTTCTTTAATTGTGGCTATTAGTTTGCCTTTATCGGTATTGTTTGCTTTTATCGTTCTGTATATCACAGGTCAAGCCATTAATAGCATTACGCTTGGTGGATTGGCTTTGGTTTTAGGGCTTTTAGTGGACAATTCCATTGTGGTGTTGGAAAACATTGACCGACACTTAAAAATGGGCAAAGATTCATTTTCTGCTGCTAAAGATGCAGCCTTGGAAGTTGCCAATCCGGTTTTGGCTTCTACTTTGGTGATAATAGTCGTGTTTTTTCCTGTGCTTTTTTTAACGGGAATTACAAAATTTCTATTCTCGCCATTGGCAATCACCGTAGCGGGTGCAATGATTGGCTCGTACATTTTCGCCTTGACCCTAATCCCGATAATGACTGCTTTTTTCTTTAAAAATCAGTTACCAAACTCAGATAAAAGACCAAATAAAAACGCACTCGGATTTTTCCAACGATTCATTGACAGATTGGGCGTGAAATACCAAAACAGTCTTTCAAAAACCCTAAAGTATCGTTGGCCTGTTTTGGGAATTACAGTTTTACTCTTGGTTTCTTCTTTGTTTTTATTAAAAAACACAGGCTATGAGTTATTTCCACAATCGGACGTAGGTCAAATGGAGATCACTGTCCGTATGGAATCCGGCACTCGCTTGGAAGATGCCAACGAAACCATTGCTGAAATGGAACAAGTTATCCGTGAAGAAACAGGAGATGATTTGGAACAGCTTGTCGCAAACATTGGTGTGTTCTACGATTTACCCGCTGCGTACACTCCAAATTCGGGAACACAAGATGCCTTCATTGGCGTGCAGTTAAAGGAAAATCACGAAATCAGCACATTTGAATATGCTTCCAGACTGAGAAAAAAACTGCACGAAAAATTTCCGGGCATTGAATTGAGTTTCAATACAGGTGGAATGATTACGGCTGCCTTGAACGAAGGAAAGCCCGCTCCCATTGATGTTCAAATAAAAGGAAATGATTTGAAAGTATTACGTGAAATTTCAGAGAAAATACGTGATACTATCTCGACACTTTCTGCTACCCGTGATGTGCGTGTTTTGCAACGGATTGACCAGCCTTCCAAGAACATTGACATAGATAGAATTAAAGCAGCCGAATTAGGAATTGAACCTGTGGAAGCTATTAAAAATATGGTTTCAGCCCTCAATTCATCCGTTACTTTTCAGAAAGCGTTTTGGATAGATGAACGAAACGGCAACCATTATTATGTTGGAGTTACTTATCCTGAAAGTGAAATAGATAACCGTTTTGTCTTGGAAAATGTGGGGGTGAACAGCTCGCTTTCAGAAAGAACAATTCCCTTTCGGAATTTCTCCAAAATAACGGACGGAACGAATCCTGTGGAAATCAATCATCACAATTTGACAAGGGCATTTAATGTCTATGCCAATGTGGAAGGAAAAGACATAGGAAGGGTTTCAGATGAAATCCAAAACATCATTGACGGGATGGAAATTCCACCAGGCTATGAAGTCAATTTTGAAGGAGAAGTTGCCATTATCAAAGAATCTTTTGGCGGACTTGGTTTAGGGTTGGCTTTGGCAGCCATATTATCCTTTTTGATAATCACGCCTTTATTTCGGTCATTCCGAAAACCGTTGATTATCATTTTGGCTTTCCCTTTCGGATTGATTGGTGTTGGCTTTTTAATGTGGATTACGGGAACGTATTTAAGCATTCAGTCCATAATGGGCATCATTATGATGGTGGGTATTTCCGTTTCCTATGGAAATATTTTGGTGGACAGAATCAATGCTTTGATGAATGAAGGCAAGCAAAAGCAAGCTGCCATTATCGAAGGTTCGTCAGACCGTTTCCGACCTGTATTAATGACGGCATCTACGACAATTTTAGGATTGTTGCCTACTGCTTTGGCGACCAGTCCGGGTTCGGAAGCCAATGTTCCGCTTGCCATTGCGGTAATCGGTGGAACATTTATGGCAACCCTCATCACCCTTTACATCATCCCAATATTTTATTCACTAATCGCTAAAACAGAAAAACAATGAATACTTTAATAAATATAAAATCAATAGCAGTATTCGCTGTACTGCTCACAACGCTTATTTCCTGCAACAATCAGGAGAAAGGAACTGAACAAACAACTGCGAACGACAAAACCCAAAAAGTAGAAGTCGTAAAACCTCAAAAGCGGTCGTTCATTGCAGAAATATTGATTACAGGAACTGCAAGACCCAATCAAATCACCACTCTTTACGCAATGGAAAGCGGAATGCTGATGCAAATGCGAAAAGACATTGGCGATAGGGTAAAACAAGGTGAAATACTTGCTGTATTGGAAAATCCGGAACTGCTTCAACAGCAGATGAAATGGCAAGCTGAAACCAAAGCAAAAAAATCCAACTACGAACGCTTGAATTCAGTTTACGAGAAAACCCCTGCGTTAACCAACATTCAAATGGTGGAGAATGCAGAAGCGGAATACCTTTCTGCCAAAGCCAATTTGAATGGCGTTAACAATCGAATTAGCTTCTTGACAGTTAAAGCTCCTTTTTCAGGCACCATCACCAAACGCTTTGTGGATAAGGGATCAATGATTCAAAGCGGATTAAGCCAAAGTAATCCGCAAGCATTGTTTGAGTTACAAGAAATCAATCCCATTCGCTTGACCATTCCTGTTCCTGAATCGGATGCTGTGGGTATTCAAAAAGGAATGGATGTGGAAGTAACCTTGCCCGAATTATCTGGCAAATCTTTTATGGCAAAAGTGAGCCGTACATCCAATGTGCTTGACCCAATGTCCAAAACAATGCAAGTGGAAATTGATTTGGAAAACCCTGATGGCAAAATCCTTTCGGGGATGTACGCTAAAGTCTTAATGCAAATAGAAAGCAGGGAAAACATCCTGTCATTGCCAATGATAGCCAAAGTGAGTCATAAAAATGAAGATTATGTGCTTGCTGTAGTAGATGGCAAAGTCAAAAGACTGCCTGTAAAAATTGGATTATCCAATCAAGACTACTTTGAAGTTTTGAATGATGAAATCACATCTGAAACACAGGTGATTGTACAAGGAAAAGGGTTGGTGAAACCAGACCAAATTGTTGAACCGATATTAAAACAAGAATAATGAAGAATTTGAAATATAGATTAAACGGAATTTGGCTAATATCATTCGTCTTTCTTTTGATAGTAGCCAACACAAATCAATTAATTGCACAAGACACCATTCCTATAAATTTGGAAAAAGTATTGGAATTAGGCGGTGCAGATAATTTAACCATCAAAGAATACAAGGAGCGACAGGAACTTTCATTGGCAGAACTCTCAAAAGCAAAGGAATGGTGGCTGCCTGAAATTTATGCAGGAGCACAGACCCATCAACTTTGGGGTGCAGCAATGAATACAGACGGTCGTTTTTTCTTGGATGTGAACCGCCAAAACCTTTGGGGTGGTTTAGGACTGAATGCGAATTGGGATTTTGCAGACGGCATTTACAATGCTAAATCTGCCAATCTCAGAAGTCAGGCAAGCCAGTATATGACACAGGCAGAACGGAATCAGCAATTACTGAAAATGATTGATGCATATTACGATTTGATGACTGCACAACTCAACTACAATGCGTATCAAAAATTGGTTATTCAATCGGATAGCATTGTACAACAGATCCAAATTCAGGTTGAAGGTGGTTTGCGTTATGAATCTGAATTGCTCTTGGCAAAAAGCAACAAAAATCACTTACAAGTGGAAATGCTCAATGCCAAAAAAGAATACAACAACGCTTCGGCAGCATTGAAAAAACTGCTCAATATTGAGCAAAATGTAAAATTGGCGAGTGTAGATGAATCTTTGCTACCATTGGATTTTACAGCAGAGTTGGAAATGGTAGAAGACTCAGCTTATCTAAACCGTACGGAGATAAAAGCCAACGAAATAAATTTTCGGGCATTGGAAATAGAACGTAAAAAGTACACCACAGGCTTATTTATTCCTGAATTGAATATAGGTACTTATGGCTCTTATTTTGGACGGATAAACGGGAATGTTTCACCAATGTTCCCAGCTCAATATCCCGAGACACAACAGCTATATCCAACAAGTGCGTTGAACGTTTCATTAATGTGGAAAATTCCTTTAGGAGCTTTCACCTATCAGGGAGACAAAAAGTCCTATGACAGTAAAATGCGACTTAATCAAATTGAAGCAGAGCAATTTAAAGTTCAAATCAATGAAGAAATTGCCAATGCCACTTCCGATTTACAATTAGGGAAAGAACAAATTGAAATCGCTAAAGAAGGTTTGGATTTTACTACAGAAGCATTAAACCAAAGCATTGAAAGGCAAAAATTAGGAACGGCAATACCTTTTGAAGTCTTTCAGGCACAACAATTTTTCCTGCAAGCACAATTGGATTATTTAAAAGCAATTAGTGCTTACAATAAAGCCCAATATGCTTTGAAAGTGGCGAAGGGGGAGAATTTGTAGAGGCTTATTAAGCTCTGAACAAATGTATTTTAGAATTTGCTTAAATAAGAAAATTGACTATATTTGTACACATGGAAAACAACTCTTGCATAAGACAACAAGCGGACATTAAGCAAATAAACCGTTGCAAAGACCGCGTTTCAGAACTGAATGGTTCGTTTGACTATTTGTCGAACGGACTTGAATTGGCGGGAAATAACGTAAGACTGAAAATCCTGTTTCTTCTTTATGAAGAGAAGCAACTCTGCGTTTGTGATTTAAGCGATATTCTCGGTATGACCATTTCGGCAGTTTCACAACACCTGCGAAAACTCAAAGACAGAAAACTTATTGAAACAGAAAGGCAAGCACAGACAATTTTCTATTCGTTGACAAAGGAATATGAAAAAATGCTCAATCCGTTTTTTAAAATACTTGAAGAAAATAAAATCTTGGAAGCCGTATGAAAAAAGACAATAAATTAATCGGTGCAGGACTTCTCACCGCTATAGCTGCTTCGCTTTGTTGCATTACCCCTGTTTTAGCTCTCGTAGCAGGAACAAGCGGACTTGCTTCAGCTTTTTCTTGGCTCGAACCTTTCCGACCCTATTTTATCGGATTGACAATTTTGGTACTTGGCTTTGCTTGGTATAAAAAATTGAAACCGAAAAAAGAAATCGACTGCAATTGTGAAACAGACGAAAAGCCAAAATTTATTCAGAGCAAGAAGTTTTTAGGAATTGTAACAGCATTTGCAATCATAATGCTTGCCTTTCCTTACTACGCCCATATTTTCTATCCCAAGACAGAAAAACAAATAATTGTAGTTGACAAATCAAATGTTCAGACCGTTGAATTCTCTATTAGTGGTATGACTTGTTCAGGTTGTGCAGAACTCGTAAATCACGAAGTGAATAAACTTTCAGGAATACTAAAATCAACCGCTTCATACGAGAACGGAAATGCAATTGTAGAATTTGACAACTCAAAGACCGACATTGCAGAAATTGAAAAAGCAATTAACTCTACAGGCTATACTGTAACCGACAAAAAAGATAAATAAAATGGAAGTCATACTACAATCAACAATCACTTGCCCAAACTGCGGACACCAAAAAGAAGAAACAATGCCGACAGACGCTTGCCAATATTTTTATGAGTGTGAAAATTGCAAGACCGTTTTAAAACCACAACAAGGTGATTGCTGTGTTTATTGCAGTTACGGAAGTGAAAAATGCCCATCTATTCAGGAGAAAAATTGTTGTAAATAAAAAGCCAATCGCACACTTGCAAGCACATTGCCAAAGCCACACGAGCCAACGCTGCAACCAAAGCTTTGTCAAAGAGCTTGCAAGTCCCTGCCCAGAAAAAGAAAAACAAAAAATTTCCCTACGCTTCGCAAAAATTAAATCTGCCTACCCACAGACCGACAAACGAACATTGACACAAGAGAAGAATTATGGCGACATTTACTTAACAGACAGACCAATCGACAAGGAAGAAGAAACCACTGCTTACAACATTGTATAAGAGCAATAGTGGGTGAAGTGGTAAATTCAAGGTCTGTGCATTTAATAAACTTTTGTGGTGGCGGACAAGTAATCGCCTTGAAATCCGCTACTGCTCTTATACTTGACCGTTGGGCAACATTCAAAAGCCCACTGCACAAACAGCACATTTGGTTTTTGCCAACACACAAAGCCAACGCTAAAAAACCAAAAGATCTTGCCCTTTCCCACTCCACGAAAAAGAAATATTTTAGAATTCAAAACATTTTCATATATTTGCTGAATATTGGCAAGTTTAAAAACGACAAATATAATAATGGCAACATTTGGTGAGTTTATAAGGTCTGAAAGAGACAAAAAGGGTTTAAATCAAAGTGATTTCGGTCAAAAAGTAGGAGTCATTATGACTGATATAAGCAAAATTGAAAACGGACATAAAAAATTTCCTTATGTAAATCTTCAAAGACTTGCCGACTTTTTAAATAAAGATATTGAAGAATTAAAAAACTTATACGTTGCAGATATATTGGTTGAAGAAGTTCATAAATACAATTGTTCGGATACTGTTTTTACAGTTGCATAATCTCAATCAAAATATCTAAGAAACAAGAATATAAAACAGGGTGAATTAGAATTGTAAAAATGGCAAAAAAAAGAAAAAACGAATCCAAAGTTGATATTGACCTTTTCAACTATTTGTCAAATACCAAGAAGTATTTCAATTCTTGGGAGACAAAGAAAACGTCCAATTCCTACGTTCAGAATGTTTTAGATACTTCTAGTAAAGGTGGGACAGGTTTTCGAGGAGAGCCTGACTTAATTTATATAAATGAAAATGAAAATAAAAAAATATTAATTCTTGTTGAGAACAAAGATTCAATTGGCGACCACGAATCGAAAAACAGAAATAAACCTAAAGATTTTGCCGTAGATGGAGTAATTCATTACACTTCATTCTTTCTTGAAGAAAATCTTGACAAAATAAATTCTTCATTAAAGAAACACTTTAAAAATTGGTCAATAATTGGCATTGCATTTTCAGGTGATATAAATGATGAATACAATCATTTAGTAACAACCTTTATAATTTCAGATAATGAAATAAAAGACATTGAAACGAAAGAAATTCTTGACGAAGAAGATTATTTAGCATTTTTTGAAAATATTGATATTGAAAGTATCTCGAAGAATATTTCGAAATCCTCAAGTGAAATCAATAGAATTCTTAGAACATTAGATTCTCAAAAAAGACCAATTCTTTTAAGTGCCTTGATGATTTGTCTTTACGATAAAGATAATGTTGCCAATGACTTTAAAAGAAGTTACAGTAATTGGTCAAAAGCTAACATTATTAGAAACATTCCAACTACAATACTTGATATTCTTACAAACGAAAGCATTGATGTTGACAAAATAAACATTCTAATAAACGAACTTGCTTTTATTACGACAGATAATGACTTAAACTCGTCCGACATACTAAAAGATATTCTCAAAGAATTAGAAAACAATGTAATTCCACTATTCAACAAAAAAACGAACTATGATATAATTGGAAAATTTTACGAAGAATTTTTGAGATACGCAGGAGTTGCCAATGTTAAAAAAGGTATTGTTTTAACACCAAGTCACATTACAAAACTATTCACTGAACTAGTAGATTTCCGTACAAATGATGTAATATTTGACACCTGCTGTGGAACAGGTGCATTTTTAATATCAGGAATGAATAAGTTGGTTAAAGAAATTGAAAGTTCTAATCTCACCAATAAAAAAGAAAGAATTGAAACTTTGAAGCAAAATCAATTGGTAGGTTTTGAAAATAGCAGTACAATGTACTCTCTTGCAATTTCAAATATGCTTTTCAGAGGTGATGGAAAATCAAGAATTTATCACGTTGATGCTTTTTCCCCAAAAGCATCAGATATACTTCAAAATTTAAAGAAAGAAGGTATTATACCTACTATTGGTTTCATCAATCCCCCATATGGTGGAAAGGATAATAATACAAATCCAACTAAAAAAGAGATTCAATTTCTTGAGTCTCTCTTAGACAATGTAAGCAGGTTTGGAGTAATTATAGCACCTCTTTCCACATATTTCAAGGATGACATTATTCGGAATAGAATATTGTCGAAACATACATTAAAATATGTTATTAATATGCCAGGAGAATTGTTTCAGCCCAATGCTTCAACACATACAGCTGTTGCAGTTTTCGAAACTAATTTACCTCATAATAATAAGGAAGTTGTTTTCTATAATTTAGAAGATGACGGTTTTATACTTTCAAAAAACAGAGGTAGAACTGATGTGCTTAATAAATGGAATCCAATAAAAAAAGCGGTACTAAATAAAATAATCAATGCAAAATCTCTTCAAGATAACTTAACCTTAGTTCAAACCAAAATTTCTTCAAATGATGAATGGATAATTCAAGCTCATTCAAAAACAGATTATCACCACTTAAATGAAAAATCATTTATAAAAAGTATCAAGCAATATCTCATTTTTTCTTTAAAATTTAAGTTGAATCTTTTGAACAAAGACATTGATGAAATTACATTACTTGAGCTTTTAGATGATAGTATTAAAAGAGAACCACAAATTCAAAAATCTTCAGTAAAATTTGATTTTAGTACTTGGCAAGAATTTAACTTCTATGATGTTTTTAAATTTCAAAGAGGTAAGAGATTAACAAAACTTGACCAAAATGATGGTGGAATAGCTTACATATCTTCAACAAAAGAAAATAATGGAATTGATAATTATATTTCTCCACCCGATTATATGTCGGTCTACAATAATGCTATGACAATTAACAATAGTGGAAGTGTTGGGTATGTGTTCTATCACAACTATGATTTTGTAGCTTCTGACCATTGTACAGTCATTTCTATTCTTGACGAAAAAATAGAGTTAAATGAATACATAGCAATATTCCTAAAACCAGTCATTGAATCAATTAAACCTAAATATAATTTTGCGAGAGAAATAAGTGATTACAGATTGAATAAGGAAAAAATATCATTACCTGTTGACAAAAAAGGAAATCCAGATTGGTCTTATATGGAAGAATACATTAAATCATTACCCTATTCTTCTTCACTATAATGTCCACGCTAAAAGACATACACATTTGCAATTCGCACCAGCCAACGCTCAAGCCAAAAATTGCAAAAGAGTGTGTCTTTGCCAATGCTGACAGACGACCGAAAAAGAACACCGAACGCACAACAGCGTGTATAAGAAATAGCGGGTTTAGTGCTAAATCAAAGGTCTGTGCTTTTAACAAAAGTCAGTGCCAAACTGAAAGTGAAATGCTTTTAAAACCGCTACTTCTCATACACGCAAAACGTTGTAGTGCATTAAAAAACAAACTATGCAGAAATTAGATTTTACAGAAGCAATAAACTCTTTAAAGGATAAATTAAAGTCTGAATCAATTATCTCCTTTGTGGATGCCATACCTAAAAATGGACAAGTAAATACGAATGGACTCACCCCTTTGATTATTGAATCAAAATCTAATTACGATAAAATCTCCACCGATTCAGAAGAATACAATATTTCAAAAGTTATAAATGGTGAGTCAATATATGATCAAGGTTTTATAACCATCCTTATTAATCAGACAATTCAAACGACCTTAAATAAGCAGCAAAAAGTTCACTTGCTGACTAATTCTAATCTAAGTGAGTTCTACAATTTTCACTATTCAGTTATTCAATGTTCTAAGGTAGCGAATGAAATTTTATTCTCAACTGATCAATCTAACTTCGCTAATAATGAAGATGTAATCATATTTAGAATCTTAGTTGGAAAAGAAAATTTCGATTTGCAGGCGTTTGGTAAGATCTTCAAGCTTATTGATGAACTTATTCAAATACTAAAAAAGATACATGAACCAGACAATGAGGAAAGCCCAAAAGTAGTGCTACTTGATTCAGGAAGTGACTCAAACCTTGGTGTAAAATCTTCCGTTCAGATTGCAACTTCATTGTTCCAAATATTCAAGGAAGTATGGGATTGGATTTTGAACAGGAAATTTTATAAAAGCAAACTGAGAAATGACGCTATGCTTGAAAATTTAAGTGTTTTCAATGCAATTAAAGAGTCTGAAGATAGTGGAGCTATTGACGAAAAAACAGCCAAAATTTATAGAGAAACAATCTTACGCAGGACAGAAGACCTTTTAGAGCTTAAAGTACTACCGAAAAAGCTTGTTGAAAGTAAAACCGAAATATCAAGTGGAAAAGTCCTTTCTGAATATCGTGAGACAAGACTATTAGAGTCTAATAACGATGAAGAGAAATAAAAACGCACTACAACAGCACCTAAGAAAACATGGGGCGTGCAGTGGTTTCCGCAAGCTTAGTTTTTCATGGCTATATTTGTCGTAGCCTGACAGTGAAAAGCTTCGAAACGCCCCACGTCTCTTAGCTGCGACACGTTGTGCTTCATTATGACAAACTGCTAACCAATGATAAAATTCTATAGAAAAATTAGACAAAATATGTTGACTGAAAACAAATTCAGTAAGTATCTGATTTATGCCGTTGGTGAAATTATTCTTGTCGTTATCGGAATTTTGATTGCATTGAGTTTAAATAATTGGAATCAAAAAAAATCAGACCGCGAAAGTGAAAAGCAATATATTTTTTCATTGATTGAAGATGCAAAAACAGATTTATCAAATTTCAATAATGCAATCATCGTTAATGAAGAACGCATTAAAATTCTAGATTCACTTGCCTCAATGTGCTTTAACTATAATGAGAAAGAGGGAAAAGACCCAGAGCTTATCATGCAAAATAATAAAGCATATAAGCATCCAGTTTTTGTTACTTATACAGATAGAACCCTAGCACAATTAAAAAATACTGGTAATATTGGGTTAATAACGGATAAATCTATCGTGAATGCTATTGTAGAATATGAAGGTTATTTTGAGAAACTAACCAATCAACAAGTGTGGTACGAAAGTGCTCTTAATAATTTAATTGAAAGCGGAATTCCAGTTTTTAATTTTAAGTACAAACCAAAAAAAGGCGAAAATTTTGATGAGACCGCAAAATTAAATACTACAAACAAACAATTAATCATTGAATTAGGGAATAGGGCAATAATGTATTCCTCTATTACCGAATATTATTTAAGATTACTAAAAGAAGGGCAAAAAAGATCAATTGAACTTATTAAAATTTTAGATAAGAATAATGAAAAAAAATAACGAAAGCACAACAGCGTGTATAAGAAATAGCGGGTTTAGTGCTAAATCAAAGGTCAGTGCTTTTAATAAAAGTCAGTGCCAAACTGAAAGTGAAGTGCTTTTTAATCCGCTACTTCTCATACACGCAAAACGTTGGCGTTAATTTGAAAAAAGTGAGACTACTCTTATCAATCATACTGACATTTTTAATCTTTCCGATTTTCGGACAGGACTTCGAAATTGTGAAATCGGACAGCATCGTTGATAAACTGAAAATTGATAGCTTTAAGATTGTCGAGACATATACTCTTGACAATTTCGACTACTATGTTGGATGGTATGAAACCACAAACCAAAAAGACTACGGACTAAGATTATATGTTTACAATCCGAACGGAAGTCTAATTTACAAGTCCAATGGTTTTATGGACAGTTACACTCACAGCTTGACCTTTTTTAAGTCGGACAAACATCCTGAACAAACCATAATACTTGGACATAGTAGTAACGAGTATTCTTGGGGAAACGAAGTTTATTTACTCGAAAACGGAAAATTCAATCATATTGGACTACTTGATGTTGGAACTTTTGACTCAATGGATATGCCTTGGGATATTTCTAGTCACACGCAAATTTGGTCTAAATCAGACGGATTAAGATTTACTTTTAGTTACGACTCATTGACTTATAATCCAGGTGGGAAGAATGAAAGAATACTGAAAAAAGAACAGATTGAATACAAATACGAAGACGGACAATTGAAAGAAAAAATAAAAAACTAACGCCAACAACGCATATAGCTTATGGCGGGTGAACGGCTACCAGCAAGGTTTTCGCTCCGTAGTCAGCTTTGGTTTCGGTGGACAGGAAAGTGCTTCGAAACCGCCACAAGCCATATGCAAACCGTTACAAACAATTTAAACCAAACTTTACGCAATGAAAAAAACTTTACTTATTGGATTAATATTACTGTTTTCATATAATGTTTTTTCTCAAGATAAAATCGGAGTTTTTGCTGGAATTAACGGTTCCTCATTATCTGATGGATTTTTAAAATCAGGTTATTTAGGTAGTAATTCATTTAGTTTCCACATTGGAGGATTATATGAATTACGATTAACAGAAAAAATTACCTTCAGACCAAAACTTTTATTTTCTCAACAAGGAGACAGAGAAGATTTTGATGATAATATTAGATATGAAACTTCGTATCTAAATATTCCTCTTGACTTTAAATTTTTCAATAAACCATATTTGCTATTTGGACCCCAAGTTGGTTTTCTAATTGATACTAAAAAGAAAGAATTTGATTTTGGCGACTTAAAAACTCTAGATTATGGACTGAATTTAGGAGTAGGAATTGACATCAAAGACTTTTTTATTGAATTTAATGTGTATCAAGGTTTAAATAAACTAATAGAAGTGGAATTTAAACAATCAAACCCATTCAGAGATATAGATATTAAAGCAACTAACACGGTTGTACAATTGAGTCTTGGATATAATTTCAACATTTAACAACACATAAAATTTAATCAAACCATAACTTATGAAAAAACAGAATTTACTGCTTGCGATTATAATTGGATTTTTAAGTTTAGCTTGTTCGTCAGACAACAATGATGAACCTCAATTATCGATTAAGGATTTACTAACTCAAGGTAGTCCTTGGACTTTTAACCATTATGAAATGATTAATATCATTGATGCAGGAAGTTCTAATTTCACTCAAACTGACATTCAGAATGATGTAAATTCTAGAGAAAACGGAACAGTAATTACATTTAATCAAAATGGAACAGGTTCAGTATTTATCCCAAACGAAGGAACTGACAATTGGGATTGGGAAATAATAAATGGAAATCAATTAAAGTTAACATTTGATGGTATAAATTCGGATATTTTAGAAAATTTAAATGTTTCTTCTAATCAACTTATTATAGAAACAGAAAGTGTATCTTATGATGAAGATGTACAATATGAAGTTTTACACAATGGAAAATACTACTATGAATAAAAAAACTGTTTGTAACACCGTATAAAAATAATGCTTAGTTTAGTGCTTAATCAAGGGTTAGTGCGTTTTGCTAGCTTCTGATTTTCCTTCGGAAAATCCTCGCACACAAAACCGCACTATTCTTATACAATCACGTTGTAAAACATTTACGAAATGAAAATAGCATACAAAAAGAAACATTTAAATGTGAATTTGATTTTAGGACTTATTTGGTTGGTTTGGTTCTTTGTTGGAGTATTTGGAAAAGAAGAACCGAATTGGACTGACTATGGTTGGATTTTCATTTCACTTATGTATTTGGGTCTATATTTTTACCAAAAGAATTACAAATATTTGACTATTGAAAACGGAATTATAAACGTGAACGGACCGTTTGGGAAAAAACTAAATCTGACTGAAATAAAGCGGATTAAAAAGTTTGCGGGAGATTATATCCTAAAAGCGGACAAAAATGAACTAACAATTAACACGCAGATTATTGACCCAAACTCTCTCGCTGAATTAAACACGGAATTGGAAAAACTGAATGTGGAATGGAATTAAAAAACGTTTTACAACAATGTATAACCGCAATTACGGCGGATTCGACTACGTCCGAATCCACTCGGAATTGCTAACGCCAGTTCTAAACCGAAAATTAACGCATATTAACCCGTAACTGACGGTTATACTAGACCGTTACCCACAAGCTGAAAAACCAGCCGCACAAAAGCAAAGAGTGCTATCGCACACATTGCTTTTTTCCCATCTCTGACTAATAATGCTAATTATAGTCTGTTGTTTAAGCTGAATACTAAAGTTAGCTTTGCATACTTTAATTAGCAATGGATTCAAAACAAAACATACTAATAAAATTTGGAGATAGGGTTCGTGAAATCCGAAAAGAAAAAGGTCTTTCTCAAGAAGAATTAGCCCATAAAGCTGATTTACACAGGACTTATATTGGTATGATTGAAAGAGCAGAAAAAAATATAACTCTTATAAATATTGAAAAAATTGCTAATGCTTTAGAAGTGAATATTAAAGAACTTATCTAAATCATTAAAAATTGAGTACAAAAACGCCAAAACTTCCCAAACTACTTAATAGTAAGATTTATAAAACTGGTCAAACAAGAGGAGCTGATGATGATGTAATTTATCAAAATCGTGTAAATAGAAATAATACAGTCTTAATTCCTTATGCATTTTTCAACAATTGTATAAACGAAACTATCGAGGAAAATTTCTATGAAAAAGGCTTTATTGCTTTAATTAGTCCTGAAGAATATTTTGAAACAAAAGGAATAGATGATATTCTGGCTGAACAAAATTTAAAAATTGGTAAAAATGCTTTAATTTTTTACTATTCTAGGAATCAGTGGAATAAATATAATCCACATACCCTCAAAATGAAACCTGCAACTTCGAGAACAAATCCATTGGGAGGACATTATGTTGCAAGAGTTCCTGCTACTACTTCAGCAGATGACAAAAAGATTAGCGAAGGTTTTAACACAAGTAGTTTAAAAGGTGCTGGAATTAGAGTTTATGAATATGCAAACTCTAAAACTATAAAGGAATGCAGAACTCAATTGGAATATATTTATTGGAATTGCATTGATTCTGAAGAAGTAAGCAAAGAAATGGGTATGACTGATGAGGAAATTAAATTAAGAATAGAATCAAATTCCAAAAAAGCTAAAAAAGAAGGACTAGCTGACATAAAAAAACTTATTGAAAAAAGGATTATTAATAATAATGGAAATACTATTTGCCCTTTATGTTTAGAGGAAATTTCCGCTGGTGGTTTTTATAGTAAAGTCTTACAAGCTGAAGGTCGAGAGGTTTCTGACCTTACCGTAACTCAATTAAATCTTTTCCATATAGATGAATTGAGAACTGGAGTTTTTAACCATAAACCATACAACCTAGGTTGGGGACATCATCATTGTAATGTTGTAACTAAAGATTCTGGTATTGAAGAAACTTTAAAATGGATGAAGTCTGTAATTGAACGCAATGAAAAAGAAGGTTTTACTATTAGCTAAAAAGTGTTAAGGTATTTTTTTTCGTTTCTGAAACAGTCTTTGTTTTTCTCATAATGTAGTCGTCAGGCATAGAATCTAATTCCTCATTGCTTTCAAATTTTTCAATCCTTGCCTTTATTGCATTTGCCCATTTTTCATCCAATTCAATTGCGATAGTTTTCCTGTTTTCAAGTAAAGAGGCTATAGCTGTACTTCCTGAACCTGCAAAGCAATCCAAAACAATATCTTCTTCATAAGACGAGCTTGCGATACAATGCTTTAACATATCGAGAGGTTTTTCGGCAGGATGCTTGCCTTTATATGGTCTAACAGAATAAAAATCCCACACATCAGTAAATTCGACTTCTTTATTTACGTTAAAAGGTCTTATCACATCCTCGTATGGTGGCATATTTTCAATTTTACCCGTATTTATAAATGCTTCACATATTTTATTGTATTGTTCTTTACTAGGAACATTTCTTCCAGTTTCCCAGTTTGAAACTGCACCACCGTGATTAACTTTACCATAAGCACCCGTTAATTCTGTTAGCTTATTTCCAGACAATCCAGACCTTTTTCTTGTATCTCTTAAAAACTTTGCAAAACAACTTCTGTGTAAATTTCCATCCATTGCTGGTTCCATAAAAAGGACTCTTTCAGAGTGAGCATACCACTGTCTTAAAGATTCTTTTTTCATTTTTCCTTTCCATCCATCGAAACCTGGTTCATTTGGTTTTGACCAAACAACGTGAGATAAAATATTAAATCGTTTGGTTAATAAAACCTCTAATCTTGCTGACATTTTAGAAGAACAAAATAAATATAAAGAACCATTTGGCTTTAAAATTCTAACCCATTGTTCAGAAAACTCTTCAATCCAATTTATAAAATCATCGTCCGTGTTGAATGCGGTATCATTCTTAATATTTTTTTTCTTGGTACTGTGATAAGGTGGGTCAATTAATATTAGTGATATACTTTTATCTGGTATTGACTTTAATAATTCTAGAGAATCACCAAAACATAGCAGAGACTTATTGGAAATATAAATTGAATCATCTTTTAATGAATCAATTATATTATTGAAATCCTTTTCTCTATTTTTTTTGTAATCCTGAATAATCATATAGCGCTAATTATAGTATGCAAATCTAATATTAAAAATTGAATTAAACAAACCACCGAGAGAATTGCCTACCTTTTTTCAAGCACATTGCAATCCTCGTTCCTGCGGTTGCAAAGAGCTTTCAAGCCAATGCTGAATAACAAACGGAATGAAAAAAAGCCAGTGGGTAACAACGTATATAAAAAATAGCGGTTTAA
>Ga0210026_1001973_pt1 | contig 18610 bp, 21 predicted proteins | sample CryGeymeta201509_FD_183977 | JGI IMG/M metagenome (GOLD analysis project Ga0210026, IMG submission 183977) | Groundwater microbial communities from Crystal Geyser aquifers in Utah, USA - Crystal Geyser metaG 2015-09 (SPAdes) (version 2) | ecosystem: Environmental > Aquatic > Deep subsurface >... | reverse complement strand
TTTTTGGCGGGCGGACGTCTTGCAGATCATTGTCTGCAAACCGCATAAATGCTAGCTTTTTTGAATTAAGAAAGTTAGCATACCCCCAAAAATACCCCCTGAAACTCGACTTGACTGTGATCACCGCACAGCCAGCCATCAGATAGCCACCAAGAGGCAAAAAATATCTCACTTGTCGTACCTCACCAACAACCGAAATCCAACGTTGGGACGACGTCGGCAATCGCTAACCCAGCGCGTTGGTCCAGACCAGAAGTGCGCGCCTCAAACAATTGACGAAGTGCGAATTCGGACAGGCACCAAAACTAGTCAAGCGCTCAGGCCGTTCTTCCCCAAGTTCACTTGATGCCTGAGGACCAGCCCCAACAGGGTTTGTCTAATGCCAGTCAATCTTGCAACGGTTGCAGCTCTAACTGGCACGTCACCCCCACTGTTCGAATGCATGCGAACTGCGCCCACATACGTAGCAAGCTCATCCTCGAAAGATTCAAGTTGTGCTTCAACTTGCGCTAACAGCCCAACAGAAAGCAATTCCAAGGTTTTGAACCCTGGCTTGAGCCTTAACAAGGTTGTGTGGTGTTGACCATACCAAGTCTTCACCCCATCCTCAGAAAAGCTAGGGTCTGTCACGTCAGGAAGCTCGGAAATGACGTCGGATGAGAGCTTGACAAAAGGCTCAATCGAAGCGGGTGAAACAATTTTTCGTAGCCAAAAATCATCCTGAATTGACTGTTCACGCGCACTCGCATCCTTCTGCTTGTTGTAATACACCGCGTAAGCGGACAAACCCAAGGCTATGAGGCTGATCACTATCGACGGCCCAGCTACAAGAAGCTTATCAACGACACTATCAGGAACGGGTCTGCAAATTATTACGGCATGACTTGCCGTCACATTCACTGAACCACATTCAGCAGGCAGCACTAGAGGCGTCACTGAGGCCGCAGGAACCACCCCGACAGGAAGGTTCGGCGCAGAGCTTGCACTTGCCGGTTTAGCTGGCAACGCAACTGCTACTGGCTGAGTCATGAAAAAAGCTTGCGAGTTTCCAGAGCGTACGAGATGTACTCTTCAAAATCATTCTGAAGAAACGACGGGGTTTTAAAGTGGAACCGTTTCACAAATGCATCACGGCTCCCTGCCCTTATAACGCTTGGGCCAAACATGCCAAGAAAGAAAGAGCTCGTGACAGTGTAGGTCCCATCCGGGACAATGATTTCGACAACATCCGCGCCATCGTCAATTTGATCAAGCTTGACTTGCTTCCGCGCGCTCTCGCCACGGGCACGACCAGCGTACACTGGCCCGTTAAATTTTGAAAAATCAATGTTCACAGCGGTGCTCATGCTTTTACTCCTGACGTTTCAGCAGTATTTTTGAGACTGAGAGGGTACTTTATCAGCAACATGGTACCCGGAAAGGATATCCCTTGTAACTCCGTGACACATTGCGCGTCCGGCAATGAATGCAAGTCATTTTTGGAATTAAACGCTATGTTACCGTCCTGCAAAGCGTATTTCCCATCAAAAACAATGCGTGTGTTGCCCGAGATCAAATTCATCACTGCCCCCCCAAAATTTCCAACGGCAGCACACTCGCGTTGAATTTTCATAAAGAAAGTGATCAATTCGAACGATCCGTATCCTCGGGTAGTCACTCCCTCGCCAAGATTTTTGGAGCTCACACCCCGCTGCAGGGCAATAATTGTCAGAAGTCGTTCACGACACCACCCTGACGAGAAAAATCCTCGCTTCTCATGTTCATCTAAGTACGGTTGAACGTATTTGCGCGCGTAATGGCCTGGTGGCAGATCATCAAGCGTACGGGCAATGGTTTTGCCGAAATTGAAGATGCATATCTCGCAAACCCAGTCGTCTGTATTGGTATCCAGATAGCCCTGAATTGTCCAATCGTACATACCGGCATGCTCTTCAGCATTGTCGATCACTTCACCAATGTACTTAGCCAATACGCTTCTAGCCTCAGGGATAAGTTCCTTTCGAATTCGCCCTAAACATGCATTTACGTGGTCCACAAATTTTTGTGTGGTGCGATTTTTTTCATCTGTATCATTTAATCGAACAGCTCGGACGTAGTTTTTACAACGATGCTCAAACGTCTCTAGGCGCGAGGCCACCGCTGGTTCTGGGTACTCGTGAAAAATCTTCAACCTCTTGATCACCCCCATCGCTTGTACGCGACGACGTAGCTCAGGTGTTACTGGATATTTTCCATTCCAACGAATACGGTGCCCAGTTCGCTTGGCCTTAGTTGTTGCTTCCTCCACAAGAACATCCAACAAGCCATTTGCCGCCAAGTCGTAGCTGCGCATTTTGCTCATGTCAATATGAACTTCACGGACGCGAGGCCACTGCAACTGACATGCCAAAACCATAATGGCACGAAGAACCTCAACCGGGTTTTCAAGCACTGAAAATTTTTCAGGAACCACAAACTTTATCCGCCCCTTTTTGTCTGGCACAGCTGCAGGCAAGTGAGTGCTAAGTAACCCGAGAATCGCTGAATGTGTTCCGAAGGCTCTCATTGCTGCTAAGTGCCCATTCCGTTTACTTTTTTTCAACGCCCGCTCTAGTCTGCGCTCGTAACGATCAGACTTATTCGCCCTTTTGCCTCTTAAAAAAAGGGGAACATCGACCTTGGCTAGATGACGCATTTCAAACTTCCCTCATCGTTCAATGTTTGTTTTCTGTGAATCAGCTCACCAGCCGTGCCGTCATCGGGTCATAAACCATGTCGGCAATTGACCCGTCTCGAATGCGTTCAACCGCTTCGTCGATCACATGGAGCGGCACCAGGAACCACTCCCTCGGCTTGACAGGGTTGCCGAAACGGTCATCGATGGTCACGTCAATCTGTGCCGCGCCAAACAAGCGGTGAAAGAGACTTTCCATCCGGGTGCGGTTCAGGTTGTGAAGTTTGTAGGTTGCAATAATTTCCACGTCGGCCAAGAGATAGGTTGCATCTGTTGCCGCCGCTGCGATGCGTGTTTCCACTTTGCCGCCAGTCACGCCGATTTTGTGAATAAGTTCGCGGTGCTCAATCACAAATGGATGGGTAGACAGACTTCGCAACACGTAGATGGTGCCGGACGCAATGTCATCAGGCTCGGCCATGCTGCCAAACAACGGGCCATCATCCATGCGGATAAGGCGTCTTCCTACGGGCATGTCGCCGTCAGGATAGAGCGAACGCGAAAGCGAGCGCAGTAAAAGGTCACCTTCTGTACCGTTGTCAAAAATGACTCTTAGGCGCGGGTTATCGCGGCCATCCTTGGTTTTGGAACCTTCATTCATTTCGGCCACGTAAGCTGTCTGACCGCCAATGATGAAGAAATCGCCCACATCAATGCTGGCGTCTTTAATGAAAGGCTTGGTCATCCAAACGCCAGACTTGAGACCGGCGATGGCCTCATCGAACAAGGGCCTGAAGTGCTCAAAATCCGCGCATGGCGTCCGGTTGGCAATTTCTTCTGCAGCCCTTATCTCGACATACGGGCGCACATTGCGCAACACGGTGATGTTGTTTTGGTCTGCATGGGCAGGGTCAATGCCCAGCTCGGCTAGCAGTGCATCCTCGTCCATCGCATCTACATCGATCTGGGCCTGAGCCATCCCGGAGAGCAGGCCAGGACCGTCCAGCTCCGCCAACAGGGTTTGTGCCTCGGGCAATTTGCGCAGTTGGTCCAGACGCACGGCATAGAGACGCTCAAAGATATCGCGTTCCTCGCCATGCAGAGGGGCGCGTCCATGGGTCTGGTGAAAGCGCAGGATGTCCTCAAAACCCGCAATGATGCGTTCCTCACGCGGCGTACGGCTTGAAACCTTCAGCGGAGCAACTTCAACGCCCAACGCGTCCAGCAGTTCGTCGTCGTCCATTTCAGCCATGGGAGCTCTCTCCCTCAGCTTGCGCGGCCTTGGCCTGCGCGCGGTATCGGGCAAAGGCGGCTACACCTTCAGCCATACGTTTTTCCCAAGCATCTGCTGAATTGATGTCCGGCAAGCGGCCACGTTCATTCTTGAACTGCAAGGCTCGTTTTGCCAAGTCTCGTGCTTCCTCTTCGGGAATGCTCACCTTTTTGGCTGCAATGGCGGCCTGCACCTGGCGCAGCGATTTTTCATCCATTGCCTTTGCCAGCACCGCATACGCGGCATCGAACGGGTTGATTCGGTCGATCAGGTCAATGTCCAGGTCGCGCACGTTAATGAACTTGCGCACACCATCGATCAGCGCGGTGCTACCCTGTGCGGTAGCGGCACCATTGGAATCGGTCATGGTCAGCGCCAATTTGGCCTGCTGGGTGATGTTCATGGCCGCAATCGCGTGTTGCCGAATGGCCTCTTGGTCGGTGTCACTGAGATCCGGGTAGCGCTCACGCACGATCTTACCCATGCGCAACTGGGTCAGCTCCTCTGGCAAGGTGTTCTCTTTGTCAAACAGGCCGCGTTCCAGCGTGGTCTTGTCTTGCAAGAAACTGGTGACGACTTCGTTTAGGTCTTCCTTGCAGATGCGTGTGGCCTCCGGGGTTTGAGGCGTTGTCAGGCCGTTGATCTCAACGTGAATCTGGCCGGTATCTTTATTCACACCGACGTTGTGACCACCATCCTTATAGCCATCGTCGCCGTAATCGAAGCCCTCTTTAGGACCCATGTTTTTGGGCGTGAACTCATAACGCGGTGCCAGCACCTGCTCCATCAGCAAGCTGGCAGAAATGGCCTTGAGCATGTCGTTCACGGCCTCAGCTACCAAAGATTGGTCGGCTGTGGGCTCGGCAATCAGGTTGGTGAAGCGCGCCCGTTCTTTGCCCACTGCATCGCGGGTGGCGCGGCCAATGATCTGCACGATTTCAGTCAGGCTGCTGCGGTAGCCAATGGTGAGCGCGTGTTCGCACCAAATCCAGTCAAAGCCTTCTTTTGCCATGCCCAGCGCGATGATGACATCGACATGGTCACGGTTGTTCTTTTGTGCAGGGTCTTTCAGCGCGGTGAGCACGCGCGAACGCTCGGCTTGGTCGCTGTCGTCCACCAAGTCCGCCACCTTCAGGGTACGGCCATCACGGGTCAGCACCAAATGAAAGCCAGTGACGGGATCAATACCCTTCCATTCACCCATGCCGTGCATGATTTCATCCACCTCCCGTTGCTTGTCCTTCAAGCTTTCGCGGGCGTTCACGTTGGGGATATGGACGATGGTTTTCAGTGCCGGGTCCAACACCTTGCCAACGGCATCCACATAGGGGCCGGTGTAAAAGAAATAGCCGATGTCCAGAGATTTGAGCCATTGGTAGCCGTTAAGCTGCTCGTAGTAGGTGTAGGTGACCGTTTCGAACTTGGCTTCATCAGCTGGACTCAACACGGCCTCGCTGTCACCACGGAAGTAAGAGCCAGTCATAGCCACCATGTGCACCTTGTCGCGGGCAATGAGCGCCCCAAGCTGACCGCCCAGCACGTTGCCTGGGTTGCTGGAAACATGGTGAAACTCGTCGATGGCGATCAGGCGGTTGTCAAAGGCCTGAATGCCCAGCTCTTCCACAGCAAAGCGGAATGTGGCGTGGGTGCAGACCAGCACTTGGTCGGTGCTGGCAAGGAACTCGCCCACGGCCTTGACCTTGGACTTGGCGACCTTCACATCGTCAATGCCAGGGGCATTGCACAGATTCCACTGTGGTGCCACCTGCCAGTCCCAGTAAAAGCCGTAGTGGCTCAGGGGCTCATCGGCAAAGCTGCTGCCGATGGAGCGCTCTGGCACCACCACAATGGCCTGCTGCAGGCCCTGGTTGTTAAGTTTGTCCAACGCGATGAACATCAATGCGCGGGATTTGCCGGATGCTGGTGGCGATTTGATCAGCAGGTACTGCTCGCCGCGTTTGGCATAGGCGCGCTCCTGCATGGCGCGCATGCCCAGCGCGTTGGCCGTGCTGGAGGCACCCGTGCGCGCCGTGGTTATGGACACCGACGGCACGGTGTAGGCATTGGTCGGGTTGCTGGCTTGTTGGCTCATTGTTTTTTCTTCCCTTTTATTGCTTTTGCTGCGGGCTTAGCCTTGGCCGCTACTGTCATTTTTGTATAAAGCTCAAACAGCTTTTCCAGCCGCTCGGTATCGTTCTTGAACCGGCGCCCGATGTAAATGCGCTCAAGCACCTCGTCATTGCGCTCATGGGCGTGGCGCAGGTTGTCCGGCATGGTCTCCGGGTCGTACAGGTCGGCGATGGTGGCAGGGAAGTGCGCCTCACGAGCCAGCAGGATGTTTTCGGCGCAGGCGGTCAGGTCGGCCTTGTTTTGCTCAGTGAGCAGGGGGACAGGGAAGGTGTTCCAGCCGAGGGTGTTGGAGTAACGGTAACGTGTTTCCAGCTTGCCACAGACCGTGGCAATCCAAACCAAATGAATTCGGGATACGAGGAGTGCAAACGTCCAAAGGTCCGCATTGAAAACACCGAAAGCACCATCGTTAACAATTGCGCCCTTCTGATGAACTGATATCGGTAAATATTCTCGACGTTCTGACGAGACACGAGGCACAAGTATTACGCTCTCGCTTCCATCTTGCCGAACTTGTTGGAAGACATATGGAGTTTCCGCCCCTGCTTTAGTCAAAGCCTTCTTGCTCACACTCCTAATTTTTACCACACCATCAGTGCGTGACTTGATTTGCTTTATTGACATTGCCTCATCGGCATTATTCTTATTAATCCAGAGACAGTATCTATGCTGTCCATTGATCGTATCGTCAGAGCCGAGCAAGAGACGGATGTACGGCACCGTGCGAGCATTTTGCTTTGACATTTTCCTTGCATCTTCTGAAGAAAGAATTAAATGACCTCCGTCGACAGGCTTGCTTCCATTGGTCATTTCTTCAATTTCGGACAGAACATCTGATCGAGCGGAAATATGTATATCACGGTAAGGTACCAAATAAGCATTGATGTTTTCAACATCACGCCGCTTGATTCCTTCATTTCCTGCGTCTTCGTACAAAGACACTTTGCTCGTTGACTTTTTGGCCAGCCCAATAATCACCACCGTCACGCCCGCATTATGTGAAGCCAGATTGGCCCACTTGAACGAAGTAAATGCAAAATTAATGCGCAGGGTATCTCCAACGATCAAAGGCCACAATCGCGCAACCTGTTCTCCCTGAGTAATCGAATTTGTACTTACAAAAGCACATGCAGCCTTTGTTGCCTTTGCGTACCGCGTAAATTGCAGAAACCAACCAGACACGTAATCAAGCGATTTCCAGCTGTCAGTTTCAACTGCGAAAAGTGCTTCCATATCCAACTTCTGTGGAGGTGCTTGTTCAGTACCACCTTTGTAAGGAGGATTGCCGCAAATAAATGTCTCACCACCGTCGTTTTGAAAGTCGATTTCACTTTGATTCACCGGTCCATCAAAAAGGTCATCTGAAATTAGCTTCACACCAGTGCCCGTAGGCGGGCAGATGCTCAACCAATCCAGTCGCAGCGCATTCCCACAAACAATCCAGTTCTGAGCGTCTAACGGCAAAAACTCGGCCACGGCGTCTTTTTGACCACGGTAGAGCACGTCGCACTGGTATTCGGCGATGATGAGCGCCAGGCGCGCAATTTCTGCCGGAAAGTTACGCAGCTCGATACCACGGAAGTTATTCACTGGTATCTCGCTACCTAGGTGCGACTCGCCCCGGCGGCGGTTGATTTCTGCCTCGATTTCACGCATTTTCTTGTAGGCAATCACCAAGAAGTTGCCGGAGCCGCAAGCCGGGTCAAACACGCGGATGCGCGCCATGCGCTTGCGCAGGTTCAGCAGCTTGGCCTTGTTGTCGCCTGCAGCGTCGAGTTGCGCATGCAGATCGTCCAAAAACAAGGGGTTGAGCACCTTGAGGATGTTGGGCACGCTGGTGTAGTGCATGCCCAGTTCGCCACGCTCTTCATCGTCGGCCACTGCCTGGATCATGCTGCCGAAAATGTCGGGGTTGATGTGGCGCCAGTTCAGGCCGCCAGCATGCAGCAGGTAGGTGCGTGCCATGCGGGTGAAGCGGGGCACTTCAGTGCTGCCCGAAAACAGGCCACCGTTCACATACGGAAATTGATCGGCCCAGGGGCGCAGTTTGGCTGCCTGGCGGTGCCGGTTGTCGAGCATGCCGTAGTGCCGGGTGTTGACGTTCATGGCACGAAAGATTTCGCTAAGCACCTCGTGCACGTTGGAGCCATCACGCTCGCTCATCTGCTCTAAGGTTTGGGTAAACAGGCCCTCGCCATTGAAAATGTCAGTGTCTTCGGCAAAGAAGCAAAACACCAGCCGAGCCATGAAGTGGTTCATGTCGGCACGGCGTTGCTCGGTGGCCCAGGCCGGGTTTTCGCGCAGCAGCTCGACATACAGCTTGTTCAGCCGCCCGGTCGCCCGCACATCGATGGGGTTGTCCTTGATCTCCTTGATGGTAGAAATGCCCGCCAGCGGCAGAAAAAAGCCAAAGTGGTTGGGAAAATCAACGTAATCGCAGGCGATGGTCTCGCCGCTGGCCAACTCTTCTGCCTCCAGGGTCTGGCCGTCGGTGGCTAAGATGAATTTGGACTTGGCTTTGGTGGTGGCTAGGCTGGCACGCAAGGCCCTGAGGGTGTCACCCGCTGCGCCCGCATCACAGACGGCGATGTGGATGTTGTTGCGCAAGAGCACGCCACCTAGAACATCGGACGCATTGTTGTTACCGGTGCGCAGGCGCTTGAGGGCGGTTTCTTTGTTGCCAAAAGCGGCCAAGAATGCGTATGGGAACTCTGCCGCATCGAAGGGCTCAAGGGCCAGATCCGAAATGGCGGCTTCTATTTCTACTGCATTCATGCGGCAACGTGTCCGATTGAAAATCCCGATGCCATGCGATTGACGGAAACCTCTGACGCCACTTTGTCGGATTCTGTAGAAATTTCGTGCATTCGGGTCATGCCGGCTAGTTTATCGGTTCGGTTACGGCGATCACCCGAACGCGAATCTTGGTGCGCACAACTGAAGACCGCCACCATTTTCCGAAGTCCGCCAGGCATTTTGGCTGGCGGTGTTGGGGTTTTGGTGGCGGTCTTGGGGAATTTCGTGAATGCCCTACCAGGTTACGGCGATAGCGCCCACACCCAGCCATCTTTCAAGCCAAGCTTTCGGGCCTCAATGCCCGCATCCCTTTTGGCTCGTTCAATCGTCCGCCAAGATCGGTTCGGTTACGGCGATCACCCGAGCGCGAATCTTGGTGCGCACAACTGAAGACCGCCATGATTTTCCGAAGTCCGCCAGGCACTTTTGCTGGCGGACTTCGGGTTTTGGTGGCGGTCTTGGGAATTTTCGCGGGCGCCTGACCAGCCTACGAGGGTAACGCCCACACCCATCCATCTTTCAAGCCAAGTTTGCGGGCCTCAATGCCCGCATCCCTTTTGGCTCGTTCAATCGTCCGCCAAGAATAGCCTGCACCAGTTGCCTCCGCCTTGATGCGCCTGACCGGTACCGGACCGTCAGCTAGCATGGACGTCAAGAATAGCTTGGCGTCATCGCGTTCGCTACCATCATCGTCGACTGGATCTTCGACTTCCGCAGCCCCAAGCAACTCACGCGCCGAGCCCTGGAGAGCACCCTGCCACTCAATATAGGTTGCAACGACACCTTCATGCTGATCTAATTCAGTCTGCAGCAACAGGTAATCAAAGCCGCCACCTTCAGGGCCGATGTTCGACTTAGCACGCGCAACAAACCTGCGCGTCGGCGTATCTTCCTCGGAGGTGGCCTCTTTTGCCGCCACGAGAACGACACGAGCCAGCGCCCCAAAGGCTTGCGATCCCATCACCCGTTCAAGGGGATCACGGCCAGACGAACCTTTGGAAAAATGTGTAATCCCGAGCACGGCGCAATCAAGGCTTTGCGCTAAGTCCACCAACGGCTGCAGGCCACGGCGTACATCATTGGCTTTATGTCCATCGCCAACGATCGCGCTCACAACCGGGTCCACAATCAAAAGTTGGACGTTTCCGATGCGCAATGCTTCTTGCACCAAGAGCCCAATATCGCGACCAGGGTCAAAACTACGCTGCTCACCATCTTGTACAGTGCCACGGATAAAAAACACATTTGCAAGGTCAGCGCCAGACGCCACCAAGCGAGGTGCCAGGGTATCTGCGGGATCATCCTCACCAGTCCAGATAAGCACATTTCCGCCGCTTGCAGGTGTGCCACATGGAAAGCGCCCGGCACTGCTCACGGTAGCCGCCAGAGACACAGCAATGGTCGTCTTTCCGGTGCTAGGTGCACCCGCAAGAATTTGCAATTTTCCTCGTGCCAGCCAACCCGGCCAAAGCCAGCGGATGGGAATGATTTTTAGAGAGCTGGCTTGGTGAAGTTGGACATAGTCGGCAGAACTTTCTGCCGCCATGTCACCTGATGTGATGGCGGCGTTGACCGAGTCCCAAATGGAATTTGAATCACTCATACGACACGCCTCGCCAGCGCAATGCGTTGGAGCGCAAGCTTGGAACGCTCCGAGTCAAGTTGGGAAATTGTTTTGCCAGCGGCTTGGTCGGCTTTGACAAAAAATAACACTTGCCTTTCGAATTCTGTGGCAACTTGCAATTCGTGCAGGTTGACACCCGGCAATCTCTGGCTTCTATTGCCAAACCTTGAACTTGGTGGAAACAGATCTGACTTTTGTAAGCCCAGCGCCGCAACGACTGCATCAATTTCGCAGCCGGAAAAACAATGCAGGAGAACGCGTCCATCATCAGCTTCTTTCAAACTTAATGATGGTGATCGATCAGGATGTGCTGGGCACCGGGCTTTGAAAGCTTTGCCAGCTTTTTGCACACCCTCAAGTCGAGTCAAAATATTCTCGATCGGTGTAGACATTTCACATCCCCTGCCCTGCGGCTGCACGCAGGTAATCTTCAATGGCGTGAATGTCAAACAGCGTGACTTTTTCTCCAGCCTTAAGTGGAGGAGGAAAGCCAGGGCGAGTTTTTGACCATAGCCACAATGTCGATTTGGCTATTTGAAAGTGATTACAAACGGCTTTTGCTCTGGCAAAGCGCGGTGGACGACGGTCAGACTGTGTTGCATTTCCTTGTTTCATAATGAACTCTGTTGTTGCGATACCGTTGATGTTCAACAAATCCGACAACAAAGTCTGCTCGTACATAATTCGACAAAAATGCGTCAACGGGAAAATTCACATGGACGACGGATCCACCTCTGTTTCAATTGCACACTTGGTTCAACTGGCTCTCCGCGAGTCAAAAAACAAATTGAATGGCACTTGGGACGAACTATCTGAAAACCTGTCACGCCCCGAGCGGCGAGGGCCAACAATCTCCTCAGAACTGCTCAGGAAATATGCCTCCGGGGTAGAAAGTATCAGCAGACCACGTGCACTGGAAATATTAAATTCAATCGCAAGCGCAGATCTTGCCGGACCAAATACTGTCAAAGCAATCGAACAGCTATCCAAAGAGTTTTCAAAGGGCTTTGGCTTATTGCCTCTTGATGAAGTGGAAATGATGTCAGCCGAACTGGCAAAACTCCGCTATGCCAGTTCAAGGTCCAAAAAAGACGCTGTAGAAAACTTGCGAAAGGCGCTGCATCAGCTTTCCGACTTTGTTTGGAATCGCCATGAACTTGAATACGTTGCACTTGCAGCCATTCAAGAAATATCGCGGTATGAAGGTAGCGGAGACACCTGCGGCGGCGGACTACTGACACCACGCTCATTACCAATTTTCAGAAAACAAGATGGCTGCCACGAACTTGCGGTTCTGAATTGGTCAGTGAGTAGCTATCTAGACTCTAGTACACCCGATTAAAAATAGAGGTGGACGAGTTAGCTCACGTGATGGACGTGCACCCCGTAAAACTGCTGGCACAGGCCTATACCGACCTGTGCCATGGCCGGGATATCGACCGACTGTTCCAGCAGGTTACCCAAGAGCTTTCCTCAATTCGAGAGGCAACCCAAGATGGATATGAAAAAAGGTACCCATCAACGACGCCTTAGACTTTTCAAAGTCCCGACATCTCCATCTCAGGGCTATTTGCGACTTCAATTCCGTTTATCGCCAATGCAAGCTTGCCTCCGAAGCGATGGGGACCACACTATGCATCCAAAAAAAATCAAACCTGTCGCTTCAGGTCGGTTTTTTGAGCAGTCCGTTTGGGCTGCTATTTTTTTGCAAATTCTGTCTGCCCAAAGTTACGAGCGCTTGCCACTGTTCTGACACCATCAGCAAGCCATCGATCCACGCGGAGGAATGCGCTTGTGGAAAGGCTGCCGGAAACCAGCCCTTTCAACGGAATTTTCTAGGGGCCTGGTGTCACTTAAGCGACGCTAGAAAAGCTGTGGCATCGGCTTGACTGTCGCAAACTTTCAGTACTTCGTGCTCCCTGTCCGGACGCTGCGGCATTCGTACGATTGAAATCTTTCCGCCTTCACTTAACGACATCGGTTGAGCTCGCAACTGTTTCCATGCCGCCAGCTTCCTCTCGCCCAGCAACTCTGCAGCAGCCAGGTTCGGAGCTCTACCATACCAAATTGAGCGGTCCCAAGCGCCGCCGTCCAGGCAATAGACATCGAGTGTTCCGTCGTCATTTGTAATGGCAAATGGTTTATCCCAAAACGCGTCCAACTCTGCTGTGGAGCGTTCTTCATTCGGCGTATTGTCAAAATTTTTCCGGAGTTTAGGGTCGATCAGCATGTTGAAATTTTACTGTGCTGGAAAACTGCGTATTCCGATCAAAGAAGCCACGTTATCCGGCTCGAAAAAAGCCACCAGTTCCGATTCCAAAAGACCAGTCATTCGGCTTCAATGAAACCAACCTATAGGGCTATTGGGTATTGAGCGGGGACCAGCCGCTTTGCAGCGGGAACGGACCGTCACCAATGCCCGCTTCCGAGCACGTCAATTCCGCTGTTTCGGAGGTCAATCCGCCGCAAATCATGGCGGGTGCCACCGTGTCCATAACACGCCAGGAGTGATTGGTGCACCACCGAGTGGCAGCAGGCAACGGGCTGGCAATAGACCTCCAGTTCTTGGCCAGCAGCCCTGTGAATGGCTCCGGCAACGCCCGAGCCGAATCGCAAATTGGCTTTGGCGCTGTTAAAAATCGCATCGACATCAGGCTACGCGATGATGTTGCCGCAAATGACTTCAATTTTTATGGATGCCAGAAATGTTCCAGACACCGACAGTACCACCATCATTTCGATAGAAAAGTCGAACTAGATTCCGAAACATAGGCCAGCAGGGTTCCCGATAGAAATCACGAGCACCAACGCCTCCAAAAAGCAATAGCTCTGGCACCCCTGCAGAGTTTTCCAGAACCAACCTGCCGAAGATTTGAGTGCAGTCCGTATAGTCTGTCCAGTTGTGACCGAACCCATGACCGGGCTGTATAACAGCGATGACTTTCGGGGTAATTGAGTTCGCAACGTAGAGGGTCTGAAACGTTGCAACACCATCAGCACAGACAAATAGCAGACTGAATCGAGTTGGCCCGTGAGTAGCTCCAAAATTGTTACGCCGCTGGAAAACTGCCCACAAGCAAAACGGCGCTTTGATATGGTCTTGGTACTTCCGTGGGTCGCCGTCGGCTTTCGGGACGGAAAAAAGCATACCTCCGTTAGGTGCAAGTTCCTCCTCAGCTACAAACCGAGAGGCGACAAGGTCGTAGCCACTGAAATGCAACGCCTTCATAAAAGCCACACGACTGAGGCCGTAATCGACATACACAAAGCTGAAAACATTTCCACCCAAGTGTTTTATTGGGTCGCTATCAAAACCGCAAGATGGGTAGTAAACCGAATCGTGCAACATATCTCGTAACGGCAACGGTTCTTGGGTGATAGCTTCCGCAGTCAAATCGGCTAACCAGTCAGGAACTTCGCACTCTTTTAATTGGCGCAGCATTTTGATCTGTCGTTCACCGAGTGTTGCTCAGTACCATTGCGAATACACAATGTGAGTCCACGATTAGCCCGCTTTTGCCACCAGACTTCGAATTTCACTTGCCAGCTCCTGGCTTGCTTTTAGAAGGTCCAAAACGCTACGCCAGTTTGTCCTGTGGCGCTGCCACATTTCAGGACCAACAATAGCAGCAAAATCTATCTTCTTTGGTTGGCGCCATGCCTCATATGCTGATAGACGATCTACTCGGTCCTTGATGTCGGTGACGCCACGACTTTTGGGCGATAGCTTTGCATTGCCCTCCATCCATGTACGCCAGTATGACTTGCCCTTTGATTGATTGCACTTTCCGCAAGCAGGAACAAGGTTTGCTATTTCCGTGATGTAACCCGTTGGCTCTTGGTTGCTGATGATGGCCCGGAGGTGGTCCCACTCAGTGGATTTGTCTCCGCAATAACAACAACGAATGTCGTTCGGACTCATGCCCAAGATTTGTAGCGCCTCAAGCTCCTCCGCTTCTGTCGGCTCAATAACGGGGATGATTGCGTTGATAAAAGCATTGGTAATACTTGAGGAACGTCCGGTGACGCTCATCGGAGCAGGCAACTTACAGTACCGGATGCGCTTCATTTTCTTTAGGGCCAACGTCTGACATAACCGGCGCTGCGCAACTTCATCCCGCAGCGTCCGTGTGGACTGTCGGTTTATGTGACAACGCGCACTTAACGGCGACGTTCATGGAACTACCGCTGAAGATTGCTAGCAAGCCTACTCGCCTCTTGTGACACTTCGTCAGAAACCTTAACTGAACTTGCCACGATGAGCAGTGCATCAACAGCCCGTTTACTGGCAATAATTCTTCGGGCTTGGGTTACGCGAGTTATGCAGCCTGACTTCACGTAGTTTTCTTGCCGCATAAGCAACTCGATCAAATCTTCGTTTCTCAAGACCATATCACTGAACTGTGGAAAGTACTTCACGAAACAAGCCTTCCCGATTGACTGAAGGCTTCTTAGAAGTTGCTCGTCATTCATGCTGCCCCTGTCACAAAACTTGATGTAGCCGAGAGCCCATCCTGGCATTCTCAGGCTTGGCTGGCTTTATTGCCCGGAATATGTAAAAACTATCTTAGACAGTTCATACCCTTGTCTTCCGATTGAAAACCAGCCTCTCATCATAGACGCTTGATGTTAGCCAAGCTGGATGTGAGTGGAACTTCGCAAATGGCGCTTCTGCAGCCAAGCGTTTGCGTAATCACTTCCTCCAAGCCTTGGCGGCATGTTTTGCAAGTCAGTCAAAAAATGCGCCGCCAGGTGCATTGGGGGCACCCGCCGTGCGGGGGGCGGCAGCCCGTCCGTTAGGACTGAGGGGGGCACCCGGCCCCGGCCGGGGGGCGCGAGCCCGTCCAGCAGGACTGGTGTGCGCCGTGGCACGGCCACCCTGCGTTTCAAGATGTGCGTCAGCACAGCCCGAGGGGCCGAACACGCTAGTGTGAGTCTGCAAAAGGCAGGGTGGCCGCGCAGCGGCGCACACGTGCTGGGGTTGGGGTGGGGGGCCGCCAACGGCGGGGAGGGGTAAGGGGCAAAGCCACTTCCCCCTCCCGTGGGGCTGAAAGCCCTGCGCCATTGGGGAGCCACGCAGTGGGGAGTGCAACTCCCGCCGCAGGCGCTGGCAAACGGGGCCAGCTCACAACACAGATCACCACCCAGTGATTGCAAATTGTTATACATAATTCAATATATAGAGTTAACAAAAACAATGTTTATCACTATAATGATGGTATGGATTCAGTAACTCAAAAGACAAGCAGAACCTCCGCCGCCAGGGCTGCTCTTCCAGCCAAACTGGGCGGGAAATCGTCGCTTGAGCGTGGCAAGGAGCGTACGAAACAAGCCCTCGAATGGATTTACCGGTGGGGCTGGGCTAGCCCCACAACTCTGGAAATGCTGGTCGGTGCGAAACGTTCAGGATTGGCCCTGCGGCTAGTAAAGAACAACCTGCTGGTCAGCAACAAAACCTTGAGCCGGCGCACTGAAAAGTTTTTGCCCGGCACATTTTTGACATTGACACCGACAGGAAAGCACCTGGCAGAAGTGGATCGTGACGTCCAGATGCCATACGAATGTCGACCCGAACGCATCAACCAGAATCACTTGCTTCACGACGAGATGGCTCAACGTGCCACTGCTGAACGCATGGCTGCTGGCACGATCACGGACTACATAACCGAGAAGGAAATGCAGGGTCGGAGCATGAATTGCGTCAAGCACCCTGATGTGGGGTGGACTTTTCCCGACGGCTTACGAGTGTCTGTCGAAATCGAGTTGTCGCCCAAGTGGGAGCGCGATTTGCACGTTTTTGTGCATTCGACCCTACTGTCATTAAGCAGAAAAGATGGTCCAGCTCGGTTTGATCGAATGGTGCTGGTCACTGATTCACCAGCCATTTTGAAGCGGTACCAGGCTGCATTCCTGCCCGGTGCTAACTACTCACTTTGGAGGAAGAATGACAAGGGTCGGTGGTTTGCATTTCAGGAGGCCACCGTTCCAAGTTGGTCAACGGAGAGGATCATGTGGAAAATGATCTAAGAAAGATATTTTTGATTGTTTTATTGACTTTGTCGACATTGCTGGGCGGCTGCGGCATGACGAAAAAATTGGAACAACAAAGCAACGAAATTGATCGCTTGAATTCCTTGCTAAATGAGCAATATGGCACGCGGGCGGCAGAATTTGATTTTGCAGAACGTCAGGTTGGCGTTTACCGTGGCTGTATTTTTTTGTTCAACGTTTGCTCCGCCGAAACTACCAAGGTGGCTCAGGAACTTATCAAGAAGGGATTTACTGGTGACTCATCCCCTTGGTGGTGGGCACCCTTCATTGGGAAACTCGCCGCCATTGGTGCATTTTTGGGAGGACTTTTGTGGTTGCCGTTGCACCTTTGTGTCAGGTTCACACGGCCAGCAAAAAGAAAAATCGACGAGGCGAAAAAATTGATTGCGGGGCTTGACGAAAAAGTCAACGATGCCAACCGTAAGCGGACCCAAACGCTGCAACAGAACTCTGCATTGAAACGAGATTGCGAACGCCTATCAGCAGTTGTGAAAGGTCTGGAGCAAGAGCATTTAATGGTAAAGGCTGGTATCGAACAAGCGAAAGTAGACTTGGCAGAGATCACTCGACTGAAAGAGAGCTTCAAACGATTTTGAATTTAGGCGGACTACAAACTGAACTCATGCGGCCAAAGACTTGAATGGCAGAACGTTGCCCGTGGTGCACCTATCCAGATAATCCGACCACTCTTGCATCATCTTAGCCCTCTGCTTCAGGTACAGCGCGTGGTTGTATGCCGCGCTCACTTCGTCACGCTCCTGATGCGCCAACTGCAACTCAATGTGGGTATGTTCAAAGTCCATTTCATGCAGAAGCGTTGACGCCACGCCACGAAAACCATGGCCAGTCATCCGACCCTTGTAGCCCATGCGCTCCAATGCTTTCAAAATGGTGTTGTTACTCATGCACTTTTCGTGATCCCGCTCACCGGGGAATAACAAGCTGCTATGCCCGGTAATCAAATGCAACGTCTTCAGCAAATTCACCGCTTGCGCCGATAACGGCACGATATGTGGAGTTTTCATCTTCATGCGCTCGGCCGGTATGTCCCATCTTGCGGCGTCAAGGTCAAACTCGTCCCATCTGGCGGCAATCAATTCCGTCGTGCGCACAAACGTCATCGCCATGAGCTTCATGGCCAGCCGTGTAATCGCAGCACCCTGATAGGCTTCAATATGGCGCAACAGTCCGGGCAACTCCTTGCCATCGATTCGCGCGAGGTTGTGCTTTTGTCGCGAGGCCAGGACGTCACCTGGTTTGATGTCGTTAGCTGGATTGCGAGTGGCCAGCCCATGCGCAATGGCATAACGGAACACCTGACTTGAAGTTTGCAGTGCACGCTTTGCCAAGTCGTTGACACCTCGCGCCTCAATTGCTTTGAGCATCGCCACCAATTCGGGCGCCTGGATTTCAGACACGGGTCGCGAGCCAATATGCGGGAAAACATTGGCTTCAAAGCGCCGCATGACTTGCCCTGCGTGTTGCTCGCTGCGCGCTGGTTTCCATTGCGACCACCATTTGCGTGCCACACTCTCAAACGAGTTTTCGGCGGCAGTCCGCGTTGCAACTTTCTCCGCCTTGCGTATGGCCATCGGATCATCGCCACCGGCCAACATCTTTCGAGCCTTTTCCATGCCTTCGCGGGCTTGCGCCAGTGAAACATCAGGGTAGGCACCCAAGGACATGACTTTTTCTTTGCCCAGTACACGGTACTTCCAGCGCCAGAGCTTTGAACCTACCGGGTTGACCAGCAGATACAACCCTCTGCCGTCGCTCAGTTTGACAGGCGTAGCACTGGGTTTGACCTTCTTGATGGCGGTGTCTGTTAGCGGCATTTAACGTTCCGAAATTGGGTGAATTTCAGGATACCCCCACTGGCGTACCCCCGTACCCCCAACAATACCCCCGTTTGACGTCGGCTTGCAATACCCCATATCGGACGATAGAAAACAAAAAAGCCCCGTAAACACTAGGTTTCGGGGCTTTTGTAGGTCTGTATCGGACGATACAAAACCATTTCTTGGCGGAGCGGACGGGACTCGAACCCGCGACCCCCGGCGTGACAGGCCCAAATTGCTATAAT
>Ga0210026_1001968_pt1 | contig 18656 bp, 16 predicted proteins | sample CryGeymeta201509_FD_183977 | JGI IMG/M metagenome (GOLD analysis project Ga0210026, IMG submission 183977) | Groundwater microbial communities from Crystal Geyser aquifers in Utah, USA - Crystal Geyser metaG 2015-09 (SPAdes) (version 2) | ecosystem: Environmental > Aquatic > Deep subsurface >... | reverse complement strand
TTTTTTTTTTTTTTTTTTTATTTTTTTTACTTTATTTGTAAACATACAATCAAGTTGTTTATATTTTCAGAATAAAACTCTGTCAATATCTCTAAAAGAAAAATATCTTTGATAAAAAAATAGAAAATTACTTGATACAGGTATGTTCTTAAAATTCTTAAAAAGCAAGAAACCATAGTAATGTTTTTTTAATAACTTAAAAATTTTTAAGAATTTTCCATTTCTCATTAAACGATTTGCTAGGGCAATAGAAGGGGTATATTTTAATTTTAAAAAGTTATATTTATGTTTATAACAAATTTTATAATTGAATTTTGTACGTAAAAGTTTTTGATTTGTTACGCTAAATGTATAAAGGGTTTTAAAAAACATTTGTCTCAATTTTTTAGTAATAAATTAAGTAATATAAGATTATTAGTAGTAAAGCCACTAAAAGCAATAACTTCATTTAAATTTGTACTCTTTAGTTTCTGACTTAAAAAAAATAAATTTAAACAAAGTAAAACTGGTATTAACTTTACTTTTACTAATAAAAAAAAAAAAATGTTAAAACTAAATAAATAAGTTACAAGATAATAGTTAATAAAAAGAGTTATAACACTAAATAAAAAAACAGAATTAATATCAAGATATTTATAAATTTCTAATTTTAAAAAGTGTAACCCCGGTAACGCTAATTTTAAAAACAGCCCTATAATTAACACTACTAAGTAATATGAGGGGGTAGAAGTTGGTATTAAACTAAGTTCTTTAAACGAAATCGTTCCAACAATTTCAATTAATATAAAGATCCCGATTAAAAAAAATACAGAAGTTAAAAAATTACTAAATAAATAGAGTAATAACGCATTTTTTAGTTTTAAAGCGTTTAAACTATTTTGCTTTGTCATGATATTTAAAAAAATAAAATAAAATAATAATGCATACATTTCGATAAATAAAAAAAATATAATTAAGGAATTTATATAGGGGAAAAAAAATAACATATAGAGAAGATTAAAGACCAAAAATGGGAATATACTTACAGCTATAAAATTATTTACTTTTAAACAAATTATTAATAAAAAAATAGTTGAAAAGAATATATTATGTGAGAAAATATTTTTAGTTGAGACTAAACAAATAAAAAGTAATAAACTTGCAAAAGTAAATTCAGTATTTTTAAAATAAAAATTAGTTAAACGTTTTGAATTTATTCCACTTAATATTTTTAAATTTTTAAAAATAAATAAAAAAATTAATTTAAAAAAAATTTCAATATAAAGGTAAATAAAAAATATAGTGTAGTTTCAAAAAAAAAAATTTAAAGTTATCACATTAATTTAACTTATTTTTAGTAATAAGTGCAAGAATATTTATTTTTTTAAGTATTAAATTTTGTGAATAATTTATACATAATAAATGATTTTTTAGAATAGACAGTTTTGATATTGTGGTATTTCGAAATTGGTGTCTCAACTTGTTACTTGTCATTCTAGTGAATTAAAGATCAAATCATATAGTAGTGTTACTAACAATAAGATAATAAAAAAGAATAATAAAAAAATACTAGTAAAAGTTAAAAAATTAAAATTTAGAGCTACAGGAATTAAGATTAAAAATTCACCATCATAAATTAATAAAAATAGAATAATTAGAATAAAATTTATATTATATTGAATTTTTATATTTGTTAGACTTTTAAAACCACACTCATAAAAATTTAATTTATAAGAATAGTTTTTATTACTATAAAAAAATTTTAATAAAAATGTTAAAATTCAAAAAATAAAAGAAAAAAATATTGCATTTAAAATAATAATAAGTACAGATGAGCTTATCACATTAATGTTTTCATAAAATAGTTGTTGTTGTTGATATCTTAAAAGAGGATACTTTAAAATTTAAATTAGTAGCATAATTTTTTAAATAATAAAAATAGTTAAATGATTTATTATTTAAAATGTATGGGTAAAAAATTGATTTATTGAAGTTATAGGAAAAAAAAAATTTATTATTAAATGAGAAGACTTTTTGCTTCCCTATATTAAAGTGTTTTGGTGAACGCAAGTATATTAAAGACTGTCTTTTATTTTTTTTTAAAAATTGTTTTGACACAAAGTATCCTCTTAAGGTAATATTTCTTAGAACTGCATGTTTATTAATCAAATACAATGTTTACAATTTTACTTTATCATAAGATTTAGATTTAATTTTTTTTTCAAATATTTAATATATTTTACAACTAACTGACGTGAAAAAAATTGAAAAAATAAAAGAGGGGAATTATTTTTAATCCGACTACATACTCTAATATAAACACCAACTCCTGATCCCATTCGAGAATTCTTTGATTTAGCAGTTAATAAAAAATTAGGTTTGATTAAGACTCAGTATTTTGTATGTAAAAGACGTGATTTTTTTTTTATATATTTTTTTCTAAATAATTTTTTAAAGCTACGTACATAAACAAACTCAAATCTGAAAGCATTTAAAGTAAAAACACCTGTTTTGTTATACAGTTTAAATTTTGTATGTGTTGGTTGAGATATTCGTTTTTTAAAAATATGTTTTTTTTTTAATAACAAATCTAAATTCAATTTTTACAATTTTAGACTAAATTTTGTATTTATAATAATTTCAGTCTTATTACTTAGTAAAATAAATTTATTATTTTTTTTTTTACAGATAACGTTGAGGTTGATTGTAATTGGAATAAGTTATTGATTTTTAAGGTATTAGTGTTAATATATGAAAAATTTAATTTTTTAAAAATAAGGTAAAACGGGTTATTAAATACTAAATTATTTGAAATCACGCTTAATTTATTATGAATAGTTAAATTAATAAGATGTGTTAAATTTAAATAGTAGAGAATAATCAATATTACAAATACTAATCAGTGTAAAATACTTAAAAAGAGGTTATTGAACCGAAAAGAGGATATAATGTAAAAAGTAGTTAATAATTTAAAATAAAAATAAATAATATTTTTTCATATAAATAAATTTAATTTATTATATATTGTGAGAAAGAAAAATAGAAAGAAAAGAAAACAGAGAGGGTTTAATTTTTTTTTATATATTTTATTATTTAGTAACAGCTTAAACAATATTAACTGTATTGTATACATGTATAGAAACATTTTAATTTCATGATAAGACAGCGCTGATTGTTGGAAAAAATTATGTTTTGTATAAATAAAATTTAATCGTAATAAAACTAAACAATAAGTTGAAAGTAAAAAAATAAAATTAAAAATTAGGGTTGAAAGTTTTAAAGAATGTATAAATAATAATAACGCTGTGGTAAAAAATAATAAAACGTATTCAATAGCATCATTTGTTCAGTAATATCCCCAATTATATAAAAATAAAGCTCATCGACCCCCTAAGCCAAAAGCACAAATATTTAGAAATAAAGACATTTTTTTTTGCAACTTTAAAAATTTAAATGTATAATTCACTGAGGAAAAAAAAATTAAAATGCTTATATAAAGAAGTATTAAATGGCTTTTAAAAAAACCGAAAAAAAAAAGTTTTATAAAGTATAACTTAGATCATTTTCATGTTATAGTAATAAATAATAAAAATAATAAGTTTATCTGATTTTTCGTACTAAATATAATTAATAAAGAAAAAATTAATAAAATCAAAATATTTAATTTTAATTTATTTAAATACAGTAAGAGAGAAATAAAACTAGTAAATTTAAACAAAAAACTTTTTAATAAAAAAAAATTGAAAAAAATAGACAATAAAAACAAATTTTACAATTTACTTTGCTTTAATAACCGTTTAAAAATTTTTCGTTTTATTCTACGTTTTTTTTTCGTAATATAATTTCAACTATGAGTAAAAATAATATATTCAGTCTGAGGTTTATTCAGTAAAAAAAATTTTTTTAATCATAAATAATTTTTAAAATTAAAATTTTTGCAGTATAATAGGTAAATAGAGGAGATAGGTTTACGAAATTTTCTATTTAAACAACCAATTGAATAATTTAAATTTTGTATTGATTTTTTAAAAAATTTAATTTTTTCTATTTTTTTTTTTAATAACTGGCCCATACTAAAAGAATACATTTTTTTTTTTGTTAAAAATCTAAAATACATTTGTTTTTTATTTATAAAATTAGAAAAAAAATACAGAGAAAATTTTTTTTTATTTTTCCGTTTTTTTATATTTAAATATTTTTTTATTTTATTTAGATAATTAAGTAATAAAGATGTTTGAAAAGTCAATTAGTGCGAAAGAAATAAAAAAATAAGAGCTAACTCTAAACCTCCAAGTATTACGATTAAAAAGCTAAAACCAAATAATCAGTTTAAGTTAAAAATTAAACCACAAAATAAGAATAAAAAAAAAAGTAATACTATGATTAACTCTGAAACTAAAATTAAGGACATTAAGTTTTTTAAAAATAAATTTAAGGTAATTAAAAGACTGAAGATAAATAAAAAATTAAATTTAATTCAAAAGAGCATAGATAGTAACCTTTACTGTGTTTTCATTTTTTTCATCAGGTAATAAAAATGATTTATAGGGGTTTTTTTTTAAATAAAAATTTATATAATATGAGTGAATTTTTTTATTATGTCGTTTTTTTGTTCTAAAACGTTTTGGAATTGCCAATTAAATTTAAGTAGTTATTAACTATTTAATTTATATTAAATATTAATATCTGAAATAATTGAAGAGTATTGATTAAACTTTAAGGTGTTGTTATAGTTGTAATTTAATAGTAATTTACGTGTATCAATTAAATTTTGGATATTAATTACCGAAAACTCCTTTAATTCTCTTTCTAGTCAAGTATTACTTTTAAAAATATTTGTGGATGAAAAAATTTGATTAATTATAGGGAAAATAATACATAGTTTGAGATTATTAAACACTGATTGATAAATTGAACATAATTCATTTTTTTGTGTGAGAGAGATATTAGTTAAATCTAAAACTTGAAATAAGTTAGATTGAGGTAAAAATTTTAAAAAATAAATAAAAAAAGGATACGTACGTGTTGTAATATGAAAAAAAAAGGTGTTATCAGATAACTGATATGAGAATTTTATTGTATTTGAATTTAAAATTAAAAATTCTACTCATCAAACACTATGATTTGTTATCTTATTATTTATAGTCATTAAATAAAATACATAAGTAAATTTAAACAAATAATTCAAACTAAAAGAAGTTGTAATATAATTTTTTCTTTTTTTGAAATTTCAAAAAATTCAATTTCGTCGTCTTGTTTAGGCGGAACACCATAAAGAATAGTAAAAAATTTTTGACAAAAAAAAATAACTCCTAAAAAGTTTACTGCAATTAATGTAATAACTAAAATTAATTTATGAGTTTCTAGGGACAATGTGATTAAACTTCATTCAATAAAAAATTTAATTGTGAGTGGAAACCCTGAAAAGAGTAAAATTAAGAATCAAATATACTTTGTTAGTTCAGGAAAATAGGTATTTAATCCGGTAATGTATTTTAATGATCGTGTTTTATAACGTCGTTGTAAAATATCAATCAAAAAAAACATATAAGATGACATCAACCCATGTAGTAGAATAAATAAAATACAGGTATGGGTCAAAATTAGCTGTTTTAAGAGTAAAAAGGTTAATATAAAACTCATCTCCTGAATTGTAGCTCATGCAATTAATTTTTTTATATCAACTTGTCGTGCTAACCCTAATGTTCCAATAATTAAACTATAAATAGCTCAAATAATTATATAAGTATATAAATTATCATGTAAAAAGAGTAAAAAAAACATATAAAAACAATAAAGTGCTGACTTTACCAAGAAACCACTTAAGTAAATAGAAAATGCAGTAGGAGCTTCAACATGAATTTTTAGTAATCAAAAGTGTAATGGAGCCAGTGGGATTTTTATTCCGAAACCTAATAAAAAATTTAAAAAAAGAAAAAATAATTCTTGGTTTGAAAATTTTTTTTGAATTAAAAACAAGTAGTTTAGTGTTTTATATTCATAGTATAAATAACCAAGATTACTTAACACTAAAAAAGAGCCAAATAAGGTTCAATATATTAACATTCTACTAGCTGTATCAATTTTTTTTGTATAACCAAGTGTATATGCAAAATATACTGTGGGTAAAAAAATGAATTCAAAAGAAAGAAATAAAATCAACAGATTAGTAGTTGAGCACATAATAATTGTAAAAAATGTAAACATATAAAAAATACTTCCATTATTTACAGTTTGAAATAAATTTTTTGATCCAAGTAACTCTAAACATATTAAGCCCGCAACAATACTTAATATAATAACGGCGTCTCCAAAAGAAGAAGAAAAAAGAGTGTATAACTCACAATAGGGGTTATGAAGATTTGCTTTAAAAAATTGTAATTTTAAAGTTAATAATTGACTTCCCAAAACGCTTTCAATTTTTAAGGTAATATAGAATTTTACCATTAGTACTCCTAATAAAATAGTAGTTAATAATAAGTTTAGATATTTAATAATAAAATTAAATAAATTAATTTTTTTAAAAAATCAAAAAGTTAATAAATTTATAGTCATCAAAAAGACTATTAATGCTAAAGAAATATTACATGCAGCTACATTAAACTTTAAAAAAAAGGTAATTTCGGGAGAAAAATTAAATGTAAGATGTTTAGTATGAAAATGTATAATTGATTTAATCGTTGAAGAAAAAATATCTGTTAAAGTCATTTATTTTCAAAAAGTTTTATTGAGATAAGAAATGCAGAAGGATAATAAAAAAATAAAATAAAATCATCAGTTATAGGTTAACAAAAGAACTAAATTATAGAATAAACTAAATACAGTATAAATTATAAGGATATTAAAATAAATAGAAAAATAAAAGGTCACTCTCACATTTTGTCTATTTCGTGAATAACGGCTTTTATTAAAAATTCGTATTTTTCGTGTAAACTGTAATAAATTAGTTAAATAGGTCATTAACTTTATAGAAAAAAAATTGCTTTAAGAAGGTATTGATATGTGGTGATGTAAAATAATTGGAAATAGTAACTATATCAAGAATTCTATTTGGTGTTGCTAGAGCTTGATTTCTAAATTTTCCCTTTAATTTATAATAAAAGAGTTTTATGATATGATATTTGATAGATTTTTTAGAGTTTTTTTTTTGAAATTTTTTATGATTTACATAACCAGATAAATGATTTATAAATAAAAATTTAATTTGTGATAACATTTATAGCAGAAAAAAATAAAAAGTTGTAAAACAATATTCAAACAAAAAAAACTAATAATAACAATATTATGTAGGGTATAGTTTAATTTAAATGTTTTAATTAAAAAGAGATTTTGAATATTTAAAAAAATATGCAAAAAGTTAAGCTGTTTAAGCGAAAAATATTGAGTAAATTTTAAAAAAAATAAGTTTAAGGAAAATTTTAAACTGGGTTTATTAAGTGAGTTATCAAATCAATTTAAATAAAATTTCATTTAATTAAAAAACACATCTGTAAGCAATCCGAAATTTTTTTATTTTTAATGCTTTACTAGTTGGTCCATATAATTCTTTTCCCCTAGCATTCATTCTTTTTTTTAACAAAACTAAGGCATTATCCCCAAAATTATAAATTTTTCCAGACTTTAATAGAACAAAATGTTTTGAACGAACTACAATAGCTCTACTTTTTTTTTTTTTTTTTTTATTTTATTTAACTTTGTTTTTGTATTACGCACAACAACTCGTAAAAATTTGTTGATTTTAGCGTGTTTTGTGGTACTACAACGTCGAGTTTGTATTACTTTAACTAAGTATATTCCACTTGAATCACTTGGAATAGAGAATGTGTTTTTTTGAAACATTTACTTAAATCTCATTACATTCAACCATTAAAAAATAGTAAGGTAAATACTGTTGAAAAACAATATAAATGAAAGTACTCACCTAAATAAAAAAGAGCGAAAAAAAAACCACCTAATTCTGTAGTATGTCCAGCAATTAACTCTGATTCAGCTTCGCCTAAATCAAATGGAATTCTTCCAGTTTCTAATAAGAAACTTAAAATTAGTAAAGGTACAATGGGTAAGCATAAAAAAAAACCATTTAATAAAAAATGTTGTAAACAAACTATTTGATAAAATGAAAATGATTCAAAAAATACTAATAAAAAAACTAATAAAAAATTTAAAAAAATTTCTAAATTAAAACTAATAATGACTAAACGATTTGCTGCTAAAACTGAATATTTATTTTTACTAGCCCATCCAACTAAAAATAATAATATAGTGAATACTGTAGATAGAATTGTCATAAATAAAAGGTTATACTCTATCTCAAATAGACTTAGATTTGGTCCCCAAATTAAGTTTATTCAAAATAAATAACACATAATAAGAACTAAACACGGAAATACAATAAAAAAAAATTTATTTATTTTAGTAATAATATATATGTGTTTTAATAAAAGTTTTAGTGCATCTGCAATAAACTGTAACCGACCTTTATACCCAATATAATTCGGTCCTACACGGCGTTGGACAAGCGCCAACACTTTTCTTTCAATTAATGTAATAACTGCGATAATAATGGTTAAAATTAAAAATAAAATTATATTTATACAAAAATTCATATTTAGACATAAATTTTTAATTTTTTTTGAATATTCGAATAGTAGGTTTTAGATTTACTTGTTGAAAAGTGTTTTGTTTTCTTAAGAAAAAAATATTTTGTGTTTTTTTTCATTCTTTATTATAATTATTTTTTAAGGTATAAAAAAGAATAATAAAAAAAATACTATATAAAGTAATAATTAATAAAATAAAAAATGTTAATAAAAAGTATTTTTCAAAAAAAATATTATAGATGTAAAAGAAGTCATTAAAAATTATATTACTGTAGTTATAAAAAGAGGTGTACGTTACTATTCGAGGTGCATAAAAACTTCCATTTAAGCATATAAAAAAAAAAAAAAAAAAAAAAAAAAAATAGAAAAATTTTTGTTATTTGTTTTTTCATATGAATAATTTTGTGAAAGAAGTAATAAAAATATTAAAATAATAGAGAGTTCACTAATTAAAAAAATTAACGTTAATCCATCAAGATTATAATAAAGTGCTATACCCGTAAATATAGACATATTAATAATAAAATAAAAAAACTTCTTTTGAATATTATTTGTTATTAAAAATAAATTGATGAAAAAAATTAAATTTAAAAATAAAAAACCGTTTAATAAATTTATTTGATTAAAAAATGTTTTTAATATCAATTATAAAAATAGAGTATACAGTTATCTATAATTATTTTTTTGAATTACTTTTTGTACTTGTAATAAAGTTATATTAGACAAAGATTTAAAATTAACTAAAGTTACTAAATTTTTTAACTTTAACTCAGCAGAATCATTGTAGAGTCGTGGAATTAAGTTATGTAAATAAGGGATAAGTTTTTTTTCTAATGCAGACTCAAATAAAGTAGTGTAAAAAAAAAAGACTCCGAGCATTGTAGTAAAATGCCCAGCTGTAGCAACGGATTGTCAACCAATATACATTAGAGGGAAATCATGTAATCTACGAGGTAACCCTGAAAACGCTAATCAAAATAGAGGTATAAAAGTAACTCACTGTCCTATTGTGTAATACATAATATGCGCAAAACTTGATAATTTTGAATATTTCAATTGTAATAATGAAAAATAATAATAATAAAAACCTATAAAGATACCCATTACAACAGCTCCAGATAACATTAAATGAAAATGTGCAACTACATATAAACTATCATGCATCGATATATTTAAACTTACATGAGAAAGTCACATACCAGTAAAACCTGCTACTAAAAAAAAAAAAAGAAATGAAATAATACTGTATAAAATTAAGTTATTTTTAATCATACCGTTTACTAGTGTATATGTTCAATTAACAACTTTTATAGTTGCTGGTAATGAAATCATTATAGTGATTGTACTATATAAAGACCTGCTTCGATGGTCTAAACCAATTAAATACATATGGTGGCCTCAAACCAGAAAACCCATATAATTCATTATATAAATAGCTCAAATTAGATGATGTTTTGAAGCAACTCGACGGGTTGAAACGTTAGGTAAAACAGAATTAACAATTCCAAATGCTGGAATAATTAATACATAGACTTCAGGATGACCAAAAAATCAAAATAAATGTTGAAAAAAAATTGGATCACCACCATATGAAAAATCAAAAAAAGAAGTTTTTCAATGTCTATCGGTTAATAACATTAACATTGCTGAACCTAAAACAGGGGTAATAACGGATAAAGCTCGTAACATTAGAAGGTTAGTTATGGTTATAAAAGGTAACAAAACTCTTCTATTACGTAATCCAGGCATAGACAGTGTTCGACGGGTTACTAAAAGGTTTACTAAACTAATAGTTGTACTTATTCCAGCATAATAAACTCCTAAAATTAACATATCTTGAATTCCATAACCAGTATATTCAATATTTGAAGAAAAGGGGGTTATAAATGTTCACCCTGCAACAGTTTGATTATGACTAATACATTTCACTAAATATCTTTTTTGTCGTTTTGTTTTTTGGGCATTTTTAGTATATGCTCAGAGTGAGTCAGTTGAATTATGTAAATCATCTCAAAACGTAACTTTATATGTTAAATCTTTTAGATTTGTAATTTGTGAATTAAATCGTGTTAATTTTGATAATTCTAAATCTAAAATAATTTTTGTTCGAAGACTTTGAAATGTTTGAAAATCTATTTCTTTTTTTTTAAGTTTTTTTTTTATATCTTTTGTAGCTTCTTCAATAATAGAGAAAAAAACATCATAATCAAATTTATTTAAAATTTTTTTTGTTTCAGCTGTTAACTCATTATATAATACTTGAGAAACTGATTGAATATCAGCTGTAAGATTTGAAAAATAAGAAGTTTTTAACTCAGTGTTTCAATATTCAAGTCGCATTGAACCCATTTTTGCAATTAATAAAAAACCACAAGGTTGAATTCAAAAACCCATATTATTTAGACGGGGGTAGGCCACGTCTTTACTTCCAACATGATATGGTAAAAAATAATTTGCAAAACCTCCAAAAAAAATAGGAACAACAACAAAAAAAATCATAATTAACGCATGCGCGGTAATAACTTGTAAATATTTTAATGAGTCTCCATTAAAAAAGGGGCTACCGGGGTAGGCCATTTCAAGACGAATACACGTAGCTAAATAAGAACCCACTATAGCTGTTATTAGGCTATAGTAAAAGTATAATAACCCTAGTTTTTTGTGGTTTATTGTATAAAACCACTTTTTTAGAGAAAATTTTCTCATTGCATACAATAAAACATTTAAATAATTTTTTATTGATAATAAAAATCCATTAGTGGTAAGATTTTGCAGTCATCGTAAAATCTGAAAAATTCGGTTTTGTATCACTTATAATTTTCAAATAAACAGTTCTGAAATAGAATAAACATTAGATGTAGGTATAATATCTCTAAAAGAAATTAAAAAATTTTTATTGAGTGAAAAAAAATTATTTAAAATTGTATAAAACTCATATAATAAGGTTATAAAAAATTTTTCATCATATTCAATAAAAAATCAGGAATAAGTAATTTCTAGGAATTTCTTAAAAAAAATTTTTATTCATTGAACTAAGCATAATAGATTTAATACAGATAGAATTATCAAGTTTTGAGTATTAAAACCAAGACTAGTAATAGATATATTTTTTACCTCTAAACTTTTCACTAAAAAAAAACTTCAACTAATAAAAATAAAAATAAAGTGTCAATACTTCGCAATCAAACATAATACAAAATACTGCTGTTTTACTCTTAAATTATTTTGTTCGATTTCTAATACTCAAAGATTTTGAATTTCATCAAAAATCCACTCTTTGTCAACAAAAGTTGATATGATATAAACAAATTGATAAGATTCAATATATAGCATATAAACTATTATTAAAAAAATAATAATTAGGATTAATAAATTTTGAAAGTAAATATAATAATTTATACTTAATAGAAGAAAAAAACTTAATCAAATAGCTATATTTAAGAGAACCAAGTTTTTATAAGAAATTTTTAACTGAATTAAAAATTCTTGATTTAGATTAGCGTAATCAAACATATATAAAGGTTCTTGACTACTGTTTAAAAAATAGTAAAAAAACAATGAAAATAAAAATCCCTCAATTAATCAAAAAATCATACCAGTTCGTTTTCAAAATCTTTGAATTGCTGACGTAAATTTTCCGTATTTATACTTAATTAAAAAACTGTTAAATCCACTTAGTAATAAGTAATAAAGTATTAATAAAACATATCAAACTACAATTTGTTTTGTTAAATCAATTTGTATATAAAATAATGAGAAAAAAAAATAAAATATTGTTAATAAGGCTGATAATCATAGTCACTTTAAATTAAAGAGTATCAAGAAAGAATATTTATAAATAAAGTTTTTTATTAAAATAAATAAAGTTTTATATTTTATAAATAAAGGTCTTAAATCAAATAAAAAAAAATTCTTAATATTTTTAAAAAGTATATTGTTTAAGTCATTTGGTATAAAAAAGTTGTCTTCACTAAAGTAAAAGAACAAATAAATAAAATAAGCATAACTACATTTAAAAAAGCTTGTGGGTTTAAGGTTTAGATTTTCAAAAAGAGATTTAGTAAAGTATAAAAAAATAAATTGCTCATAAATTTTAAAGTAACTAATATTAATATAAGTGAATGATGTTTTGGGGTAAAAATAATTTAAAATATTTTTTAATGTCATTTAATAAATACGTTAAATAAGTTGTTTATACAAATTTTTTGTAGATTGTAGTGATAATGTATATATATGTTTTTTTTTTATATTTTGTTTTGATTGTAATTTTAAATATATAAAAAAAAATAACTCTTGACAAAGTAACAGCAATCGAGAAAAACAGGAATCGAACCTATGATAACAGTTTTGAAGACTGTGGTTTTACCATTAAACTATTTTCCCTTATTATTATAAAGCGATTGCCTTATTTAAAATTTTTGAAACATTTTTATTTCTGTAAAAAAAGTATAATATAATATCAAAAAAAAAAAAATTATTTGTAAAATTAACTGCATTTTTATAGTTAAAAATGGTGATAAATTTAACTAATAATTCATTAAAGGTGAGTAATAGTAAATTTAAATTAAATAATATTAGTAAAATATACATAAAATTAGACATAGTTAAATAGTAAAGAGTGGGTTATAAAAAAGATTATATTTATGAAACAAGCTAAGCTAATAAAATTTGAGAATAAACTCAAATAATCTAAATAAAAATAATTTATTCTATTTTTTTGTAGGATAAGAATTAAACAAACTAAGACAAAAAAACTGTAGTACAGTTTAATCAAATGCATTTTTATTTGTAAACTAAGTGAAAGAAAACTTATGTTATTTATTAGAGTATTCGGTTGCACAGAAATATTTAAATAATTTTTTAAAATATAATATTTTAATATAATAAAAAATAAACATGAATTTAAAAAAATGACAAAAAATGCAAAGACTTTTGTATAGGTAAAATAAGTATACACAGTGCGTTGTGTTGTATTTTGTAGATTTAAAAAAAAAGTTTGTAAACTTCCTTTTCTAAAGTCAAAACAACTATAATAATTTAGTTTAAAGACATAAATAGGACTAGCAAGCATACCAATTAAACAGAAACCAAATCCAATCATATTATAATTGGTATTTAATAAAGAGATTAAAAAAATTTGTTTATATAAGTATCCCAATAAAAAAGGTAAACCCCCCAAATTAATAGATGCTATTAATAAGGTGAACGAGTTTACAAGCTGTAGCTTTAAACTTCCCATTAAACGAGTATCTTGTGTATTATTATATTTAATTAATGAACCAGCACAAAAAAATGTTAACGCTTTATATAATCCGTGTAAATAAAGATACGTGATTGATACGACAATATTATTTAAAGCAATTGAACTAATAATAAAGCCACAATGACTAATTGTTGAGTATGCTAAAAGACGTTTTACATCAGTTTGAGACGCCGCAATAATCCCCCCGTAACATGCAGTAAAACCCCCTAATAAGAAAAGTGTATTAAGTAAATTTGTTAAAAAAAAAAGAGTTTGGAACTTTAAAATTAAAAATATACCTGCTGACACTAAAGTAGCTGAATGGATTAAAGATGAGGCTGGAACAGGTGCTTCCATAGAATCAGGTAGTCAAAGGTGGCCGAATATTTGCGCTGATTTTATGCTGCTGCATAAAATTAAACACATTGCACTGTAAAATAAAGAATTATCTTTATAATTATAGTTTAAATTAATTATAGTTAAAAGTGTATCGATGTTGTTTACTTGATAAAGCTCCCAAAGAATACAAAAACCTAATAATAAAAATAAATCACTAATTTTATTAAAAGTAAAGGCTTTAAAACTGCAGCTTAAAGTGGTTATTTTAAATTTTCAAAAATTGATTAATAAAAAAGAAGTTAAACCAATTAATTCTCAACCTAAAATAAGGGTAAAAAAATTATTGCCACACACTAATGAAATCATGGATAACATAAATCAATTTATAAGTAATATAAACTCTTCTGCGCGTTCTTCAAACTTAAAATAATTTAATATATAAATATTTGTTGCTGTTCCAATAATTAAAACTAATAAAATAAATAAAAAACTTAAAAAATTTATTTTAAACTGTATTTCATAAATGACACCTGTTCATGTATTAGGGTTTAATTTAAGGGAAAAAATTTCAATTACATTATTTAAAACAAATTGATTTCATGATATTAAACAATATCCTAAAAAAAAAAAATTATTAAGTATCAACAATACTTTTAAACCTTTATAGGTTAAATGCTTTCGCATAAAAGTTGTTATAGATAAAATTATACTATATAATGTTAGTGAGGTTATTAAAGTCATTTAATTTATAAATTTTTTTTTATTAAAAGATATTTTTCAAAATTTGTTAAGAACTTAGTTGAGTATAAAAAAAAAAATAATCAAATAGAAATTCCTAGATAAACAGTTACCTGCACAAGTAATAAAAACAAAAGATGTAATATATAATAAAAATATAATAAAATAAAAAGAATTGAGTTTAATAATATTAAATTAAAAGATGTTAATGATAAATTGAAAAAATTTGTATTTAAAAAAACATTATTGTTAATAAAATCAAAACTAGTAAAAAGAGTACTATTATTTGAAATTGTTCACTCTAATAGTTCAAAAATTCCTGAAAAAATAAAAAAAAATCGTATATTTTGTATTATAAAACGGATAAAAACGGTTGTAATTGAAATAATATCAAATATTAACTCTTTAATAAAATTATTTCCAGATGCTGAACCTCGGACAGCTGTACAAACAATAATACCAAAATCTATAAATAGATTTACGGGGATAGTTAAGATTAAAATAGTTAATATAAAAAAACCACCAATTGCTCATAATATAATGTTACTTTGAAATACAATAAAAAAAACTGCAGAAAAAATAAAAAGTGAAATAGTTAAGGTAAATAAAATAGCAAATAAGAGATAATCATCGACTGGCCCTACATCTTTTTCTGAGTGATTTAGAATTGATATGTGATTAAATGCGTTTAATGAAGATAATTGCTTTATATAGTTTTCTAAATTTGTTAAAAAAAAAATAATTAAAAGTAAATATACAAAAAATGTAATTTTAAAAAAATAATTAATAAAAAAAAAAAATAATGATGAGAATTTTAAAGTTTTGTAAGTTTTGATAGTTAATAAAAAATAACTAACATTATGTCAGATGATGTTAGTTAAAACAATGTCATAATATCATAGTATATAAGCACTAAAATTAGGGTAGTTGGAGAAAAGATAATTATTAGAAAATGAAATGTTAGGGGAAAAATTAATGTTTAAAAGATTTAAGTAAATATTTAAGTCTGAATTAAAATATTGAAGTAAAGTATTAATTTTTAATATCATTAAATTTATTCATTACTTTGTTACATTTGTAATTTTTAACGAGTTTAACTGTTTGTTTAAAAAAAATCTAGAAAATAAAAACTTACTTGATGGCACTTTTTTATCTAAAAGTTGTAAACAAATTAGTTTTTGATAAGAGGGGAAAAATTCTAATTTTGAAGGGGTACTAAAAAAAACTGTACAAGCAAATCTATCTAAAGGGTTAAAATAATGGTTTTTTCATAAACTTTTTGTTATTAATGAGTGAATTTCTATCTTTTTAAAATAATACTTTAAAAACAATTGATTTTGTTTAAATCTCTTTCTTTTTATTAACATTTAAATTTATTAATTTTAATTAACATTTGTATTAATAAGATTATATTTATAATTATTTAAAATTCATGAATTTCTAATAAAACTAAATAATAAAAAACTAAAGATATAAAAATAAGAAATAAGCAAGCCTGAATTACCCCCCACTTTGTTATAAAAACGGCCATAAGGTAAAAAAGAAAGTGAATACATAATTGCAACAAAAAAAAAAGCATAACTTATCAGTCATTGTAATGATAAATCATAATTATTCTCATTTCAATGATTATATGAGTTTAATAAATTTTTTGTTAATAAAAAATTTGGAGTTAAACTATTTAAAACACTATTTTTTTTTATTAAAGATTTAATTTCGAAAAAAAATGAATATATAGTATTAGTTTGTTTTAAGTTTTCTAAATCAGATGAACCAAAAAGAGATACTTGAAAGTATAGAACAACAAAAAAAAAAACTAAACCAAAAATTCCTACATAATGATAAGGACAAGCTATTAGTCAAGCCATATAAGGTCTAAAATATCAATGAGGAGCAACTCCATAAAAACGTACGTCAGTAATTAATCCAATGTCTCCTCACATAAAAATTTCATAAGATAATGCTTCAGGTTCAGAATAAAGAAATTCACCTATACATCCTAAAATTACAAGACAGTTTATTAATAAACGTAATTCATTACTTAATGCTTCATCTCATCAGTTTAATTGTTGTTTTATCCCATTAAAAAAACTTTTTGCTTTTCAATCATAGTGCATGTCTATTCCATGAATTAAGCCTAAAAATAAAACATAAAAAGCAGAACAATAATGTAAATACATCAATCTAATAATAGTATCGGTATTTAATAATTTATCAGTAAAAACTCATCAGTATGGTTTTGCAGTAAATAAAAAAAAAGTGTGCAGTGCATTAGCAGCTATAATTAAGGTAATTTCACTTAAGTGGGTAGTACATAATACTAATCCAGAAAATATAACAATTTGTATAATTAAAAATGTAAAAACTCCAGTTTTTCAAGCGTACTCTTGTTCTAAATCAGAAATCCCCAAATACATTTTTCGTAATAGATGAAAAAAACTAGAGATAATAATTAGATCCACACCTCTCTCATGAATTCAAAAAAAGTCATCTGTATAATTATTTTCACCATCTTCCTCCTCTCGACTATTTGCAACTAATAAAGCATCATTTACTAAACTAAAGGAAAGCATTGTTCCACTAATACATTGACTTGCTATTGTTATAAATATGATAAAACCTCAAAGTGCAAAAAGATTATGAAAAGCAATTCTTAAATTAATAAAATATTTAACTATATATAAAAGTTTATTTGCATATGTGGTTAATTCTTGTCTACCTAAAGATAATTCAAACATATTTTAATTACTTATTAAAAAAAGCATTAAGGTAAGTTGGAATCGAACCAACGTTAACAAAGTTACTTGGTTTACAGCCAAGCGTCTATCCATTAGACATTTACCTTATATTAAACTAACAAATAAGCTGGGAGATAAGAAAAATATCCGGGAAAAAAAACACACTGTAAATAGAAATAAATAGATTTAAATGAATAAAAAAAAATGAAAATTGAGAAAGATTTGTGTTATAGACATTTTCTATGTCTATTTCAAATTTTATATTTTTTAAAATAATCATCTGTATGTAAAAAAACATTTTATAACAAATAGTTAAAAAGGCAACATAAAAATAAAAAAATCCGATAGAACCATATACCGAAGTTAATAGATTAAATTTTGCAAAAAATAATAAAAAAGGTGGTAGTCCAGTTAGCGCTATAACTAATGCATAAAATGTAATCTTTAATTTAGAATATTTTATGATATAATATAAAAGATGGGAAAGAGGTAAAATTTTTAAGGAATTTCCAAACATTTTGATAAGCAAGTAAAGAAGAGAAATAAGATTAATTACATAAAAATAAATATAAATGTTTAAATAGTTTGTCATAAATAGTAATAAGTTTAAGTAATAAAGCTGATCTATTATTTAATAACTTTATAGAACGAAGTGTTCGTGGTAATCCTTTAGTTTGTCATCAGAGCATAAAATGCTCAAAAGGAAGTGCACAGACTCTAATTGGCATATGGTGATGATAGCGTCCACAGATTTCTGCACATTGACCATAATAAAATCCAACACTATCGATAAATAATGAATGATGGGTAGAACGACCTGGTACACAATCAATTTTTAGCCCTAAACCAGGTACAAATCAAGAATGAACAACATCATAAGAGTTGGTAATTAGAGTTAGATTAATATGTACAGGGAGAATTAAAGTACGTTTTGTTCGGAGTAGTCGTCTTGCTAATGTAACCGAAATTAACTCATTTTTATATCTATTATTTTTCACAGCCGTATAAAGGAAATATTTA
>Ga0210026_1001942_pt1 | contig 18832 bp, 14 predicted proteins | sample CryGeymeta201509_FD_183977 | JGI IMG/M metagenome (GOLD analysis project Ga0210026, IMG submission 183977) | Groundwater microbial communities from Crystal Geyser aquifers in Utah, USA - Crystal Geyser metaG 2015-09 (SPAdes) (version 2) | ecosystem: Environmental > Aquatic > Deep subsurface >... | reverse complement strand
AACAAGGACACCCCAAAGCATGAAACATGCGTGCCCTGCGTAGGGCGGGTTTCAACCCGCCATGGCCGACTGAAGTCGGCCCTACGACACGCCATTCTTGTCGGCTGTGGGCGTTGTTTCACGTTAAGGTTTTTGGCAGCCACCGCGCTGACGCGGTGGAAATGGCCACCTTCCACTCACTTGCCAGCGGTCGCTTTCTTCGCGGCCCCAGCAAAGTCACCGGCATAGACGTTGAGCAACTTGGCTGGGTCTATGTATTTTTTGATCGCGGCGTTCACGTCGGCCACGCTGAGTTTGGCGATGCGTGCGTCGGACTCGGCGTTAAACGCCATGCTGCGACCGGTGCGGCCGTTGTTGAGTTGCAACCAGGCCAGCGCACTGTCTTCTGATCGGTTGGTTTTTCGCTGCTGTTCAATGCTCTTCTTGGCATCGGCCAGTTCAGCTTCTGTGATGCCGTCGGAGACCAGACGTGCCAACTCCTCCTTCATGGCGCTTTCCACCTTGTCGCGGTTTTGCGGTGCAAAAATGGCATACAGCTTGATTTGTGCATTGGGCTCAAATGATGAAGCAGCAATTTGGCTGCCCGCACCGTAGCTCATGCCGTCTTTTTGACGCAAGCGCTGCATCATGCGCGACTGCGTGCCACCTCCCAGTATTTCGTCAATGACCACCAGGGTGTCGAAGTCGGGCGCATTGTCTTGCACTGCCAAAGGTAAACCAGCCAGGAAGATGGCATTGGCTTTGTCGGGGGTTTCAAACAGTTTGGTGTCTGGTACGGCTGCGCTGGCCGGCTTGGGGGCGCGTTTGAAAGCCACTTTGTTGTTCCAGTCGCCGAACAGTTTGTTGGCTGCAGACTGCATTTCTTGGGCATCAAAATCACCCACCAAGGCAAAGTGTCCGCTCTTGGCGCCGGCCATGGTGCTGTAAATGCGTTTGACATCGGCCAGCTTGGCGGCCTTGAAGTTTGCAATGTGCTCGTCGAAGCTTGGCACGTAGCGGATGTCGCCCTTGGGGTAGGGATTGAGCGCACGGCTGAGCGCGTTGGAGGCAATCGCATTGGGCTCGCTGCGCTGGGCGCTGGTGAAGGTGATGGATTGGTCGCGCAACTGCACAAACTCAGATTCGGGGAAAGTTGGCTTGCGCAGCACGTCATGAATCAAGGCCATTAAGGCGGGCAAGCTGGCGCGCACGGTCTCAAAACTCAGGTTGATGGACTGACCTTGACCTGACACACTGAGCTTGGTTTTGAGCTCATCGAGCTCGGTGCTGATGTCGGCACGGTTGCGCTTGCCCGCGCCGCGCAACAACATGCTCGCTGCCAGGTTGAGGTTGGTGGACTGGCCAAAAAGACTCTTCTCGTCGCCCAGCTCCAGCATGATCTGGCCAGCAACCGCCTGCGCGCGTGTTTTTTTGGGGATCAGCACCAGTTTCATGCCATTGGGCAGGGTTTGGTGAAGGGTGCGTTTTTCAATGGCATCGGGTGTGACGTCAAAGGCTTCCCCTTCGGTCACCGCGGCTTTGCCTTTGTAGTTGGCCAGCAGCGTGGTGAGGTCGGGGGTGGCAGGCATCTCGGCACGGTCAATCACTTTGGTCGGCACAAACTGACCCAGCGTGCGGTTGGTTTCCTTGAGGTAATGTTCTGCAGCTTGCTGCACATCGGCCACCGTCAGGGCTTCGACCCGGTCCCGTGACAAAAAGAACAAGCGCCAGTCACCTTTGGCAATCGACTCAGACAGCGCAATGGCCAGGCTTTGGGCGTTGTTGATGGTGTTGTCAATGTCGCTGAGCATGCTGGCTTTGGCGCGCTTGAGCTCGTCGGCGGTGATGGGCGATGTTTTAACGCCTTCTAAGGTTTGCAGCATCAGCTTGCGCGCCTCGGGCATGGAGTGCGATTTGTCCAGATGAACCCAAAAAATACTGTAACCCGGCTCGGCAAAATCAAACGACCAGACCGAGGTGCTGGCGGCTTTTTTCTTCTCGACCAAGGCTTTATGCAGCCGACCAGCAGGCGGGCTGGCCAATATTTCACCCAGTGCGGCGAGGGCGGTCGAGTCTGGGTGTGCGCCTGCCGGTGTCATGTACAAGGCGGCAAGCAAATAGGTGTCTGCCACGCGGTTGATGGTGATTTCTCGGGCGCCGTCTCGCGTGGCTTCACGGGTGTAGGTGGGCTGCAGCACGCGGCTGGGCTTGGGGATCACGCCAAAGTGCTTTTCGATGCTGGCCAGGGTGCTGGCTGCGTCAAATTTCCCAGTGACTGTTAGCACCGCGTTGTCCGGCTGGTAATACTTGCGGTAGAAGGCTTGCAGGTTTTCGATGCGCACGTTTTCCACGTCGCTGCGCGCACCAATGGTGGTTTTGCCGTAGTTGTGCCAGTCAAAGGAGGCTGCAGTGAGCTGCTTGTACATGACCGAGGTGGGTCGGTTCTCGCCCGATTCCATTTCATTGCGCACCACGCTGAATTCCTTTTCCAGGTCAGCGCGGGCAATGAAGCTGTTGACCATGCGGTCGGCCTCCATGCCCAGCACCCATTGCAGGTTGTCTTCAGATGCGGGAAAGGTCTCAAAATAGTTGGTGCGGTCGGTGAAGGTGGAGCCGTTGAAATTCATGCCGCGCTTGCCCAGTTCGATCATGATGTTGCCCTGCTTGGGTGTGCCTTTGAACACCATGTGCTCCAGCAAATGCGCCATGCCGGTTTCGCCATAGTTTTCATGGCGGCTGCCTACCAGGTAGGTGATGTTGACGGTGGTGGTGGGCTTGGAGGTGTCTGGCGCCAGCAAGACCCGCAAGCCGTTGGGCAAGCGGTATTCGGTGATGCCCTCAACCGTGCTGAGTTGGGTGGCTACTGGTTCAGCAGCTGCGACAAGACCCAACGGCGCAAAGGCCATCAGTAAGGCGAAAAGGAAGGACTGAATTTTCATTTGTGGGGCTGTTTTGGTTGAATGAGCGAGATGCGATGTCTGCGGATCAATTGAGCATCATGCTCAGTTTGCGCCGGTAGCTTGACACCAGCGCAGCTTGCGGGTCTTCCTGCACCGCGGCTTTGCCCAGCACCTCGATGCCTCCAGCGGTTTTGCCAGGTATCGGCGCGCCAGCTTTGGGCTTGGGTGGCGTGAGCAGTTCCAGAATCGCCACCATGGCTTTGCGCGGCGCTTCGTCGTGCCACTTTTTGTCGCGCATGATGATCTCCAGCAATTCATCCATGGCGGCAGTCCATTGGCTCACGGCCATCAGCAGGCAGGCCTTGGCAAAGCGCAATTCAAAGTCGCGTTTGTTCTCGGCAATTTTGGCATCAAATTGCTCTATAGCCCAATTAGAATAAGCGTTTGTAGCTGCGTATTTAATAGCATTCATCCACTGCGACAGGGCTTCAAAGCGCAGCTGGCGTGGGATTTCGGTGAGCTTGGGGGCCAGCGCGGCCTCGGCTTCTTCCAGGCCACCGAGCTCGATCAGCAACTTGATGTAGTCAAAACGGGTGTCGTCGTTGCCCGGATCCAGCGCCAGCGCATCGGCCAGTTTCTCCAGGGCGGCTTGCGGGTCGCCTGCTGCCAGCAGCTCGGCGGCTTCATCGGATTCAGACTCGGCCACCAGCTCGCCCTCGGTGGGCAGGTGCTTGTCCAGAAAAGCTTTCACCTGGCCAGCGGTTTGTGCACCCATGAAGCCGTCGGCGGGCTTGCCACCGATCATCAAAATGCAGGTGGGAATGCTGCGAATGCCAAAGGCCTGCGCCAGTTGTTGCTCTTCGTCAGAGTTGATTTTGACCAGCGTAAAACGGCCGTTGTAGTCCACTTCAAGCTGTTCCAGAATGGGTCCAAGTGACTTGCATGGACCGCACCAGGGTGCCCAAAAGTCGATCAGGATCGGCTGGCTCATGGACGCGGCAATCACGTCGGTTTCAAAATTTTTCAGGGTCACTTCAATCATGGTGGGCACTTGTTGGGGCCAAACGTAAAATTCGGCCATGAACTCAATTCAAATCGGTGTGCTCATGGGCTCCAGCTCCGACTGGGACACCATGCAACACGCAGCCCACATTCTCCAACAGTTTGGCATTGCTTATGAGGCCCGGGTGGTGTCTGCCCACAGAATGCCTGATGACATGTTTGCCTATGCCGAAACGGCGGTCGGCCGTGGCCTCAAAGCCATCATTGCCGGAGCCGGTGGTGCAGCGCACCTGCCGGGCATGCTGGCGGCCAAAACCACGGTGCCGATTCTGGGCGTGCCGGTGGCCAGCAAACATTTGAGTGGCGTGGATTCGCTGCACAGCATTGTGCAAATGCCCAAGGGCATTCCGGTGGCCACTTTTGCCATTGGTGCGGCCGGTGCGTCCAATGCAGCGCTGTTTGCCGTGGGCATGCTGGCCAACTCCGACATCGTGCTGCGCGCCCGCCTGGAAGACTTTCGCGCCGAACAAACCCAAATGGCGCGCGGCATGACGCTGCCACCCAAGCCATGAGCGGCTCGGTGTTGCTGCCCGGTGCCACCGGCAATGGCAGTGGCCAGCAAACCACGCTGGGGGTGATGGGCGGCGGTCAGCTTGGGCGCATGTTTGTCCAGGCGGCTCAGACCATGGGCTATTTCACAGCGGTGCTAGACCCCGACGTGATCAGCCCGGCCGGTCTGGTCAGCCACTACCACATTCAGACCGATTACCTGGACGAGGCTGGCCTGACGCAACTGCTGCAGCGCTGCGCCGCCGTCACCACCGAGTTTGAAAACGTGCCCGCCGGTGCGCTGGTCACCCTGGGTGCGGCGCGCCCCACGGCACCGAGTGCTGATGCGGTGGCCATTGCCCAAGACCGCATTCTGGAAAAATCCCATTTGGCGCGTTCCGGGGTGTCTGTCGCACCCTACGCTGTGATTGAAACGCCTGAGCAATTGCTGGCCGTGCCAGACAGCCTGCTGCCTGGCATCTTGAAAACCGCACGCCTGGGTTACGACGGCAAGGGTCAGGTGCGCTGCCGCAACCGCGCTGAGTTGGCCGCTGCCTGGGAGGCCTTGAAAGGGGTGCCCTGTGTGCTGGAGCAGATGCTGCCCCTGGCCGCGGAATGCTCGGTGCTTGTGGCGCGCGGCTGGAACGGCGACTGTGTCCACTTTGCACCCCAGCTCAACCTGCACCGCGACGGTATTTTGGCGGTGACCCAGGCTTATGAAGGAAATATGCCTCTAGCTCTTGCAAAACAAGCGGTAGCAGCTACTAAAGAAATAGCAAAAGTGTTGAATTACGTGGGCGTGCTGTGCGTCGAGTTTTTTGTGTTGCAAGAGGGCTCACCCGAGCGCGCCCAGCTAGGCGGCCTGGTGGTCAACGAGATGGCACCGCGCCCGCACAACAGCGGCCACTACACCCTGGATGCCTGCGATGTGTCGCAATTTGAGCTGCAAGTGCGCACCCTGGCAGGCCTGCCTTTGACGCAACCACGCCAGCACAGCGCTGCTGTCATGCTCAACCTGTTGGGCGACCTTTGGCTAAATAATAGGGGTCAGATTCCCATTAATTTAAATCATCAAAATCTCGATATAAAACAATTGGAATCTGACCCCAATAATTCCACCAACTATTCCAATTATTTGCCGCCATGGCAAAAAGTGCTGGCGTTGCCCGGCGTGCACCTGCACCTGTACGGCAAGCTCAAGGCCAGCAAGGGGCGCAAGATGGGGCATCTGACCGTCACCGCTGCCACGCCCGACCAGGCTAACGCGGTGGCGTTGCAAGCCGCAGCGTGGCTGGGCATTGCGCCGTTTTGATTTTTCCTTGAGGCGCGAACTGTCATGATCCTGCCGGGTGATGCACCTGAATCAATAGCTACTGCCGCCCGTTTCATAAGGGCTGGCGGATTATTGGGCTTGCCAACCGAAACGGTCTACGGGCTAGCGGCCGATGCTGACAACGACGCGGCGGTGGCGCAGATTTTTGTCGCCAAAGGCCGACCGGCTGACCACCCGCTGATCGTGCATGTGGCCTCTGCTGCTGCGGTGGCGCACTACGCTTGCGATGTGCCCGACTTTGCCACCCCATTGATGGCCGCCTTCTGGCCCGGCCCGCTGACGCTGATCCTGCCGCGCCGCCCCGGCGTCGCCAATGCGGCGGCCGGCGGCAACCCCACCATCGGCCTGCGTTGCCCCGCCCACCCGGTGGCTCAAGCCCTGCTTAATTGGGGTCAGATTCCAATTAATTCGTTGAACAGAGACTTCGTCACTGCGAGCGAGGCGCTGCAGTCCAGGCAGTCGGAAGTTCTGGATTGCATCACTTCGTTCGCAATGGCGGGGGTATCCATGGCGAAGAGCGAGGCGACGCGGCAATCCATGCCTGCCCACCTGTACGGCGTGGCCGCGCCCAGCGCCAACCAGTTTGGCCGCGTCAGCCCGACCACGGCGCAGCATGTGCAAGACGAGTTTGGTGATGCGCTGCTGGTGCTCGATGGTGGGTCGTGCCGCGTGGGCATCGAGTCCACCATCATCGACTGCACACGCGGTGTGCCGGTGCTGTTACGTCCGGGAGCCATCTCGACGGCGCAGGTGCAGGCGGCGTGCGGCATCAAAGTGCTATTGAATGAAGAGCTACCTGTGCAGACATTGCCCAAGCCAAAGGCCTCTGGGACGCTTGATTCTCACTATGCGCCGCGAGCCCGGGTGCGGCTGCTGGATGCTGCTGCATTGCAAACTGCGCTGAACAAACTGCAAAACCAACACGGGAAGGTTGGCGCGGCACCTGCTGTTGCCGTCTGGTCGCGCACGGCGCTGGCGGCGCCCGCAGCACAAGCCATTTATCAAACCATGCCGTCGGATGCGGCGCTCGCGGCGCAGCAACTGTTTGCCACCCTGCGCGCGCTCGACGACCAGGGCGTGGCGCAGATATGGGTCGAAACGCCGCCGCCAGTGCCCGATTGGGATGGTGTGCGCGATCGGTTGCAACGCGCGGCGCACTGAAACCAACGCCATGGCGAGCACTTTGCCCGGCATGTTTGTGTGCATTGCGGCATTGCAAAGCAGCATGAGCCGGGTGAAGTTTTTGACTCAACCGGCGTAAAAAAAGCCCCAAGTGGGGCTTTTTTTGATGCGGCTTGGGTTTTACTACGCTGTTGGCCCATGAAACCCCGCAAACCCAATAGGCATGCGGGTTGCAGCAGGTTTGCATCAGTTAATTTCGCATTGCGAAATGGCCTCATGGCGTCCTGCAGAACGTCTATTTGACTATCTCAAGGCAAGCTAAATTTGAGATGAGGAGGCCGGTTACCAAAACCGATACCACGCCTTTTGTAGATTTTGTGGAATGGGAGTATTAGCCTTAGCAAGCAACTCTTGTGCCATTTTCAATTCAGCAACGAGCATGGAAGATTGCTTTTTCTCCATTGTTCCGCTTTCTTGAAGTTTTGCTAATAAACCCTGGGCATCCTTCAGACGCTGATCGGATTGTGACTTCTCTGCCTGAAGTTTCGATAACACGCTCTGGACATTCTGTAGACGCTGATCGAATTGTTCCTTTACTGCTTTGATTTCCTCGGCATTTTGATTAGATTTCTCTGAGCTGTCAGAGATCAATCTAGTAGGAGCAGTAGGATCAATCAATTTTGAAATGAGCTTAGTTAGCCTGTCTTCATAAAGCTCATTTTCTTTGACCGTAGCTTCAATAAGCTCGCAAAGTTCCCCTATCAGTTTTGTTAGCGCAGTTTCAAAATCACGGGAAACATCAACGCAACTTGTTTTTGCATGCACCAGTTCATGCATCAATGTACCTGAAAAATCGGAAAACGATTCAAGTTGGTCACGCAAGATAACTATAGACTCGGTGCTTGGATCCCAACAACCTACTGGTTGCGAAGAAAACATCAAATCTGGTCTCATGGTATTCGAAATACGAATTTGTTTTACTCTATTCGGCTGACCACCAAATATTTTGACGATGAAAGGAATTGCATCAAAAACCAAACGCTCACTGCTCGTCAAGTCACTAACCTGCACGAAATCAAAGACAAAGCTTTCGTTGTAATCTTCTGAGAATTTAGCCAAATCCATAAGACGATTGCCGTTTAGGTCTACACCATTCGCAATTTTAGCCCTCAGATTCTCAGGTATGGTAATAATTCGCATTCCTTTGTTGCGAACTTCATCCATCATGTCAGGGTTTCTCATTGCCTCTTCCGCAGTCACCATGACGACTTTCCCATGGGTACTCAATATCTTCACTGCATGTTCTTGCACATCCACCCAGGCCAACTCATCGTGCATCGTTCCTTCATGAAAATGAGCAATATCAGCAGAGAGTTGCTCCGCAACTTCATTGCTGGTTGATCCCAGCAATACCTTTTTAATACTGTCAGCATAAGCCGTGCGTCCGACATGGGAACGTTCCCGATTAATCGCTTTCTTAATTGCAGCATTCAATAAAGTTATGTTGTATGAAAATAGAAAGTTAGATTCCTCTGCAACCTTCACCCCATTTATGTAGATAGCTCCTGGACCGGACTTTTTGCTTATTACTTGCCCAAAACGTGTAGTATCAATTACCCGTTCAGTTGAGAATATCAAGAATAGCTGCTTAGCCGCCTCCATTTCAATCTCTTCAACACCACGCATCTCAAATTCGGTGCCAACAAATTCTGTGTCCTCAGGCTCTTCAATGAGCGCGTGCAAGGTAACGATGTCACCGAACCCATGCTTTACAGTCTTGGTCGTTTTAATGGTTCCGAATTTTGATTTGATTTGGACTAGAACACCTTGGCGTTCGAAAGTGGCTAGGGCATCTTTTAAGCCGATACCAAATCGACCAATAACATTGGGACTTTCGAGTTTTTCCTGGTTTTCGTTCTGAGTCAGGTGGGTGTACTTGATGCCACGCCCGAAGTCCCTGATGTACCAGGCATCCCCACATTTTTCGATTTTTACTTGGTCTGTCCCGGTGAGCAATTGCTCATCAAGTGCATTCGCTATCACCTCACGAACGGCATGACGAATTTCCCAGTTTTCAAGTATTTTTTCAATGTTTAGATCAAAGCTTTTTCCGCTCATTTTTAATTCTCCCAAATTCTACATACAACCTCATTTGATCTCTTATGCTTTAACACTTTACCATTTTCTTGGTAGTTTTAGGTGTAAATAACCTCGTTCTCAGAACAATGCTCTTTGACATGAGTAATCCACTCTTCGTACCAATGCCAAGTATCAACAACCATAACACCTAGTCCATTACCAGGATTTTTTGCATTTTCTTGCTTCCAAAGCTGTGTGTGATGGTGCATTTTAAATTTCTTATATCCAGAAGATTGCATAATTGCAACAACTTGCTTTGGTAGGTATTTCTTCTTTTCAATTTCCTTGATTACTGCATATTGCCTATTCGCATCTTTGGCTAATTCTGAGTCAGGCCTAATAAATTCAATTACTTGATCAGTTTTACCTTTACGACTTGCACTTTTAGGTACAAATAGAACACGATATGCAAAACGTGGATCATTAAATTCAGCATCAGTAAGCTGTTCATCAAACGCATCGATGTAGGCTCGGATATGGGCCGGAAGTTCTGAAGCAGCTTTTAGAGACTCAACCTGATCGCGTCCAATAGAGGAAAACTGAAGACTAATAGATAAATGCTTATCTATTCCTAATTCATCGCCAAAAAGTTTTTTAATGAGATCATTGTAATTCAAACAACATGATTGAAACCTAGCACTTAAATGTTCATCTAATCGGTTCGTCATTTGATGCTCAATCTCATGTCGCAACCCAATTAAAAATTTTAAATTATTCGATGTAGATGTATCAACTATTTTTTTTGCTTCATTTAAACATTGCTCAAGTTCCCAATGTTTGTACGCACCTTTTGATGTCTTAATAAATCGTTTTCGACTTCCGGTTTCTGTGTAGTGCCTATACTCAATACCTTGTTTTCTAAAATAGGCATGCAGGAGGTATGTCCATGAAATAATCATCATTACAATAAATATTTCGGATTTGAATGTAATTGCCGGGCTGTTAAATATTTGAACAGCTGCTATCGAAGACTCTCTGGACTTTTTAATTAACTCATTTGAGATTGATCCAATTGATCGCGTCCTTTGTTTTTTATTGGCCATTTTATTCATTTCTATGTTGTAATTCTTGATACCATCAATCTTCTGCCACCCTTGCGCGAATACTATAAAAATAGAAACTATTTAAAAATTAGCAATTCGCCCTTTAGAGAAGTTCGTGGCCCTTGCACGTAGATAGATCTCTGGCAATAACATATCCGCCACGTCATCGAACACTTTCGGATCCTGAAGCATCTGCTCCGACATCGACTTATGACTCGTCAGCGCCTTGATCACCGCTTGCGCCAATACGGAACGGAAATCACCGTTGGCGAATTGCTCCGCTGACTGGTTTGCCTTAGCTTGCGTCACGATCAGGTCATTCGACACCGTATTGCCAACGATTGCGGTGAACCAGCCTTCGATTTCAGGGGCGCTGTGCTTACCCGTGAACAGGCTGTGGATCTTCTTGATGATCTCTGACAGCTTTTCGCGAGGATCCTCATGGGCAGCGCCACCGCCAGGGCCAAACGGTTTCAATACTTCCGCAGTGCCCTTGGCCAAATCCAGTTTGGTCTCATGCTTGTTGAACAGTTTGTACTGGCCCAGACGGATTGCGTTGTCGAGGAGTATTGGATCGTCATCGAGACCGCGCAGCCGTGGCAACAGCATTTTCAGGAATGCATGCAGCTTTTCGAGCTCGATGTCGTCGTAATCAACGATCTGAGACAGGAAGTCGTAGCTGGTCACATAGGACTGTGCATCGCCGCGGAACAGATCCTGTTCTTCTTTTTCAAGGTCTTTGAAACGCTCGAAAGCTTGCTTCAGGTGCGATTGGAAAGCCTGGTCATTGCGCGTGCTGAAATACAGCTTTGAAAACGCTTCCACTTCCTCCCAGAGGTACACATGCGTTCCATCGAGCTTTTCGCGCAAATGGTGGGGCAGATTGCGGTCCGTGATGCCTGCCAGAGATGCAGTTCGGTAATACGGCTGGAAAGCGGCCAGGATGTCTTCTGCCTTATTGCGGAAGTCGATGACACATGTCACTTCCTTCCCTGGGAAAATCCGGTTCAATCGTGACAGGGTTTGAACGGCCATGACACTGTCCAAGCGCTTGTCAACATACATGGCACACAGACGAGGTTCATCAAAGCCCACCTGGAACTTGTTGGCCACCAGCAGCACACGGTACTCATCGGTAAGAAAGGCTTCCTTGATCAGATCATCTTTGATCTTGGGCTTACCGCCATTCATGTCGCCTTCATCTGCGTCCTGGATCCCATATTCCTCATCGGTAATGGTTCCCGAGTACGCCACCAGCGCTTTGAAATCGCTGTAACCCATACGGGCCATGTACTTGTCGAATTCCTTCTTGTAGCGAACCGCAGCTTTGCGACTGTCGGTCACAACCATGGCTTTGGCTTGGCCATTGATCATGTGCATGACGTGCTTGCGGAAGTGCTCAACGATGATGGCGATTTTTTGACCAATACTGGTTGGATGCAGTTGGACATACTTGAACAGGGCCTGCTGTGCTTTCCCTGATTTCAGGTCCTTATCCGCGCCGGCCTGTTCCAGTTTGAAGGCCATGTCATAAGTCACGTAGCCCTTCAAGACATCCAGGATAAAACCTTCCTCTATGGCCTGGCGCATTGAGTACACATGGTACGGATGGGGCAAACCGTCGTCACCCTTGCGACCAAACAGTTCGATGGTTTTGGCTTTTGGTGTTGCCGTAAACGCGTAATAAGACACGTTCGGTGGTCGTTTCCTCGATGACACGAGTTTGGCAACCAACTCTTCGCTGCTGATGTCCTTGGCATCATCACCATCAGCCTGGTCGTCACCATCAACTTTAAATCCCTCATTGGTCAAAGCCTCACGCAGCTTCACTGCGGTTTTACCCGATTGAGATGAATGGGCTTCGTCAATGATCACGGCGAAGCGCCTGTTTTTCATGGCACCCACTTTGTTCAGCACAAACGGGAATTTCTGGATCGTGGTCACCACGATCTTGGCTTCACCTTCCAAGGCTTCGGCCAATTGACTTGAGTTGTCATCGATCTTGACCACGACACCTGGTGTAGCTTCAAATTGCTTGATGGTGTCCTGAAGTTGCTGATCCAGAATCTTGCGATCAGTGATCACGATCACGGTCGTGAACAATTTGTTATTGTTCGCATCAAACAGCGTCGATAGACGATGGGCAGACCAACCAATGGTGTTGGACTTGCCTGAACCAGCAGAGTGTTGCACCAGGTATGCCTGGCCAACCCCTTCTTTCAGAGTCGCAGCAAGCAAGGTATTCACGGCATCGAGCTGGTGGAAACGTGGGAACAACAAGGTTGAAGCAAATGTCTTCTTGGAAGACTTCAAGTTCACCTTCTCCTTGACTTCCACAGAGATGAACTTGCCAATGATGTCCAGGAACATCTTCGGCTCCAGGATCTCGTGCCAGAAATAGGCAGTAGCATGGCCACGTGCGTGATCAGGGGAATTGCCAGCACTGGCTCCACCCATACCGTCATTAATGCCCTTGTTGAATGGCAGGAAGAGCGTCTTGTCACCATCCAGTTTGGTGGTCATGCGCACTTCATCGCTGGATACTGCGAAATGCACCAATGCTCTTTTCCCGAATGAAAGAAGAGGTTCTTCCGTGTTGGTAACGGGGTCAACAGGTTGTCGATCTTTCCGGTACTGCCGCATCGCGGCGTCAATGGACTGGGTGGTTTCCGTCTTCAGTTCAATGGTCGCAATCGGGAGGCCGTTCAAAAACAGAACCAAATCGATACACTTTTCGTTGTGCATGGAATAGTGGACCTGGCGAACGACCCGGAGGATGTTGTTTTGGTACTCATCCCACAGCCTTGGATTGAGGCTGTTGGCCGGCGCAAACGTCGCCATTTTGAAACTGGCATTGATATGTTTGAAGCCGCGGCGCAAGACATGCAACGATCCCCACAGTTGCGGGTCGTCTTTTTTGATGGTCTTGCGCTCACGATCAAGCTCTGAAGTCAGCGTGCGGATGAATTCGCGTTCAGACTCAGCTTCGTCCTTGTGGTGGGCCGTGAACTTGTCCCAGGCGTCTTTCTGGGTCTTCTTGACCCAGGTGATGGCATCTGCTGGATAAAGCGCATACCTGCGGTCATACCCTGCGTCGTACTCATGCCCTTTTTTGTAAGGCAATGGACCATCAATGACCCAGCCATGACCCTGAAGGTGGTTGCAAATCTCGTCTTCGAAAACGATTTCTTGATGAATCGGTGCTGTCATTATTATTTTCTCCCTGTCTTATTATTAATGTGTCTGCGTTTTACGCACGTCGATGCGGCCCAATACGGCATCGGTGATGGTGGCTGATCGAAGTGCTACAAGGAGACTGATTTCTTGCTTTGTGTGGACTACGATTTCGTCGACTCTTTTTGTTCGATCATTGATCTCCTCAACGAGAACTCGCTGCTCATCAATTGGGGGAAGAATCACCTTGGTCGCAAGAATTTCACCTTGATCAATAGTGGTCATCGTTGTAGTCTTTGCCCTGGAAATTAGAGATGCTTTAGCGATTGAACTATTGAGAAATTTGACCAAGAAATCAGGATCAACGAGATTCAGATCAGGCCGCAGCCGAACTACGTGGCATTCAAAAACCGTTGGTTCATACACTTTTTGTGCAATTGCAAACCGTGCAATACCTTCCAATTTAAGGGAAGACCTCACAAGAAAAAGGTCCCCGCATTGAACTCGATACTTTTCAATTTCTTCTTCTGTGCAGCGAACGCGTTGTAACCTCTCCGGGTCAATTTCGAAGGATTCGGAGAACAGATCAGAAACGTTAACCAACAGTGTTCCTTCACCAAAGTCATCAGATTTCTTAAAAATCCCGTTCTTAGCCAACTCATCCAGTACATGGCGCAACTGGACGACATTCCAATGTTTTGGAATTTTTTCAAGCCAAGGAATCCCTGCCTCTTTCATCTCAACCGCACTATTGATCCCCAATGAGATTGCATCATCAATCGCCGACTGCCTAAGTTCTGTGAGCGCTGCGAGCAGCAACTTCTTTTGTTCGATCAACTCATCAATCCGCTTCGTTTCGGCGTCGAGGTAGGCTGCGATGGCGATTTGCTCATCAAGTGGAGGAACTGGAACTGGAATGCGGACAAGGTCATTGGCATTGATTGCGGGATAGCTCACACCGGTCGAACGCGCAATGACAGATCCCACAAATCCCTCTGCTACCAAGGCATAACGTGCGAAGCCCGAAGTAAGGCGTTCAGGTCTGATAACAGCAAAGCCCGTTGAAACTACGAGATTTTCAGGAGGGCTCGTAATTGGTGCAACGGCCCGGAGATAAGTGCGGACAGTCGAAATAATCACGTCTCCGTCCCGAACAATTCTTCGAGCGCGTGACGGCGCTGCTTTGTACGGCATCAACTCGGAACTTTTTAGTCCTCGTGACTCATCAACGTCAGAGATTTCGACGTAGTCGATCAAAGCTTCTGGATCGAAAGTTTCGGGCAGGACTTCGTCGTTAAAAGTACAGACGAATTTAACAGCAGTAGCCTCCCAGTGAAATGGAATTTCAGCAATCCATCCCGCGTTGACTTGCTTATAGTGGTCGTAAGTGATCATCCTGCCACTCCCTTCAGCATGTCCATGAAGCGCTGTTCCATGGCTTCGATATCGTGCTTGATGGCCTCACGGGTGCGTGGAGTCTCGTAGACGTAAAACTCGCGATTGAAGTTGATTTCGGCGCCGACAACACCGACCTGGCCATCTTTGGAGTCCTTGGTTTCCAGGTTGATCCAGGCGTCTGGCCAATGGGGTTTCACTTCGGCGTCGAAGTATTTTTCGATGCCGGAAATGACATCGTTACCGATGACCGAGAACGGGATGAATTCGGAATCGCGGAGATCGCTGTCGGACAAGGCGGTACCTTTGTCGTCGGTCACGATTTCGGTCTTCTTGTCACGTACGCCAAAGCCTTTGCGCAATGCGTCCATGACCTTACCTTTGAAGGCCATGGGTTTGACCACAACCCCATCCTTTTTCAACTGATCAACATTAGCTTGGTCACCTTTCTTGAGATCCGCAACAACTGATTGTGTGTCGAGGTAGGACTTTTCGCCGTGAATCTCAATCGACTTGGCAACTGCTGCCAGCAGATTCTGAATTTCAATCGGAGTCGAAGCCTTCTTATCACCCAGAGACTTGACCCAGGCCAGGCTTTTCTCTTCGGTGATTTCATACCGCAGACGCAATGGACGTTCAATCGTCACCTTGCGATACATGAAATGTTCGTTGCTAAAAATCTTCGCTTGCAAGGCACGTTTGCGTCCACTGACGGCCTCGTCAGCAGTCCAGGACACTTCCGCATAGTCGTGGTACGCCTGCAGAATGCGAAGCTGGCAGTCTTCGGACAACTCAATACGCTTCTTGCCCATGTTCTTTTTCATGAGCACACCCATTTTGGATGCATCGATCAACATCACCTTGCCTTTGCGCTCCGAAGGCTTGCGGTTTGACATGAACCAAAGGTAAGTCTGGATATTGGTGTTGTAGAACATGTCCGTGGGCAATGCCACGATCGCATCCAGGTAGTCATGCTCAAGGATGTACCGGCGAATTTCGGATTCACCGCTGCCAGCATCACCAGTAAAAAGCGGACTGCCGTTGTGAACAATGCCGATCTTGCCGCCACCTTCGCCGTTGATGAACGGGCGCATCTTCGCCAGCGCATTCAACTGGAACAGCATCTGACCATCTGAAATCCGTGGAAAGCCGGGACCGAAACGACCAGCAGCGCCCTTGCCATGCTCACGCTTCACCGCATCTTCCGATGGTTTCCACTCACGACCGTATGGTGGATTTGAAAGCTGGTAATCAAAGCGCTCGTTGAAGTGTTTGTCTTCACCCAAGGTGTCGCCGTGGGCGATGTTGGCGGGATCCTGATCACGGATCAGCATGTCGGCCATGCAAATCGCGTAGGTTTCATCTTCCAGTTCCTGGCCGAACAGTTTCAGTTTGGCATTCGGATTGAGCAGACGAACCTTTTCTTCAGCTTCAGACAGCATGCCACCCGTACCAGCAGTCTGGTCGTACATGGTGCGGATGGCGCCGGGAATGGATAACGCCTCATCATCGCCATCAAAAAGCATGTCCACCATCAGGTGGATGGCATCACGCGGGGTGTACTGCTCATCTGAAGGCGAGCCCTCATTAAATTTGCGCAACAGCTCTTCAAAGGCACGCCCCATGTCATGAGCTGAAACAGACTGCATGTCCATCGGGGTCTGTGCGAAATTCTTTACCACCAGGTACAGGCGCTTCTTCTCATGAAGCTTTTCAACCGTGGCCATGAACCCAAACTTATCGAAGACCCGGCCCACATTGGGCGAAAAGCCTTCGATCATGTCGGCGAGGTTGTCTTTTAGATTATCTGGATCCTCAATCAAAGTGGCAAAGCTGAATCTCGATGTGTTCCAGAACGGATATTTGGTGATCCCAGGCATGAACATCGATGCCTGAAAGCCGCTTTTCTTGACTTCTTCAGCCATGGCCAGGGCCGCGTCTTTGGTGGATGCCAGCAAACAGTCCAAACGGCGCATGACCATCATGGGGAGAATCACCTTGCGGTAGTCATTCGGCTTGAAGGCGCCGGTCAGCACTTCAGCGTTTTTCCAGATCAGATCTGCCAGATTCGTTTTCGAAGCATGTTCCGTATGCGCTTTATTGGTAGCCATTTATTCCCTTGTTTATTTAGTAATTTTTTTTGATTTCGCCGTCGCAGGTTTCACCTTCGAGGGTTTCTCCAGCGGAGTTGGTTCATTGGTGCTGAAGTCCCCAATGACCACGTCAAATTTACCGGCCCCCAGGCGCTTCACCAGGCCGGCAAGCGTGTTCAGTGAGCTGAACGTACGGATGACGCCACGAGCGTTTGCAAGCGCTCCCTGGGCGACGCCAATATGCACATGGAGTTGAAAACCATCCTTCTGCCCAGCTGCGTGGATGCCGGTGACCGCGCCCGTTGCAATGAACTCACGCAAATGAGCTTCCTGCAATGGCATTAGTGGTCGAGGTTCTGTAGTCGTTTCTATGTTCATTTAAATCAAAGTTGCAATTTCATGCAACAGAATATCGCTTTTGAAGTATTCAATATACCATTTGTATTAACGATAATTTTGATTTGTGATAGTTAAGGCAACTTATTTTCATTTTTTTATCACTGATTGAAAATCTTGGGTAATCCAGGTTGCTGTTGGTCGCCTGTCTTTCGATGTCATGACAGGATCACCCGCATGGTTTGACTTGACGCAGCAAAGCTCTCTTGGCTATTGAAACGTGCCTTTTCATAGCTAAAAAGTCTGTTGGAAGTGATGTCAAAAAGTAGCAAACGAGTCATACTGTATGAAAACACAGCACAACATGTTCACACCCGCCATCCACCCACTGTCACATGCCAGTTTCTCTCGGCCACAGCAGGTCGCTGCGGCCTCTTGGCAAGGCTCAATCGCGCAACATGCGCAGTTCCTTTTCAGTGGGCGGGTACGTGGGGATGTAGATGCCGTCCACACCCAAAGCGGCCATCACCTGCAAGGCAAAGGTGAAACTGAACTTGCCTTTATTGATTCTGTTGATCAGGACCTGCGAATCAACATGCACGCCGTAGGCCTCCAGGCGCAGTGCAAGTTCCTTGTAGCTGACGCCGGAATACTTCCGGTTCTCCTTGATGATCCTCTTCGTTTCACGTTCGTAATAAGTTCGGGCGTCCATGGTGCTCATTTTTTTTGCCTGCCATAAATCGTTTTCGATTTATCCGGCCACTATCTGAAGACGCCCTATAAAGTTCGCCGGAAAGGAAAAACCAATGAAAGTAGCAGTGCAAGTGATTTACCAAAAAGGCCGCGGCGTGGCAGCTGCAGCACGAACAAAGGCGCCAACGTACAGGGGACAACTGCGCATCCGCGAAGCAAGGATCTCAGAATTGGGCCGCATGGCCACCGTTGCAGACCTAATTTCGACAACGGATGGCTGTGATAGCTCTCTTCTGCCAGTTCTTCACGATGTGAATGTAATCTACGTCGAAGCCGAAAAAATGCGGATTCGAGGTTTCGAGATCGTTGAAGGTGCCCACTATGCGCAAACGTGGGATGTGAAAGTCGCCTGATGCTCAAAATCTCGCTTCACTTCGCAACGCCATCGGGTGCCAGCGCTGAAAACGTGTTGGGCCGGCTGGACATTGGGTACGCGAAACTTGACGCGAAAGCGGACTACAAAGTGGTCATGTTTTCCTCAGGAAAAGGGGATCATTCGCCTGCCAAAGTGAAAGACTATCCGAGGTGGTCGGCAAGCGTTTGGGACTTGGTTGCCAGGGCAATTTGCCAAAGCCTTCATGCTGCAGAAGTGATTCCCAAAACCGACCCAATGCGTTTCGGAAAGTGCGCGTTCATTGATGATCTGACGGCGATCATCGAGCATTGGCCCGATGGGCTGGACGTTCGTCGTTCCACCATTGGCACCGCACACATTCACATGAATCGTCGGCGCGGTCATTACACAGCCATGTTCGAGACGGATTTCCAGGGGCAACAAGTTCCGGGTGAAGATTTTTGGTACAAGCCCAAAGTGATGAATCCTTGGGATCTGCTGGTAAGTGCTTATGCATGGACAGCGCACCAGTCATTTGAGTTGCCCGCGCGGCTGTTACGTCCGCCGAAATTCAGGGCGTATCCCTTTGGAATATCCCGGTATCTTTTAGAGCGATCTGCAAAACGTTGCCTGATGTAGCTTGGGACGCCAGCGCAAAAGAATAGGCCGGTACACCTTTG
>Ga0210026_1001909_pt1 | contig 19007 bp, 19 predicted proteins | sample CryGeymeta201509_FD_183977 | JGI IMG/M metagenome (GOLD analysis project Ga0210026, IMG submission 183977) | Groundwater microbial communities from Crystal Geyser aquifers in Utah, USA - Crystal Geyser metaG 2015-09 (SPAdes) (version 2) | ecosystem: Environmental > Aquatic > Deep subsurface >... | reverse complement strand
CACAGACACTTCGAAAAAAGAAACTACGAGCCGGCGGTGTGCGGGTCAAAATTCGGTACACAGATGGATTTCAGCTTCAAAGCCGACAAACCACACTAGAACACCCATCCGACGACGCCCGCGTGCTGCTTGCAAGTGCCTACCCGCTGCTCGATGGCTTGGATCTGACACGTGCAATTCGGCTGGTCGGCCTCACCGCCTTCGATTTGGTTGACGATGACCAACCCGAACAGCTTGGTCTATTTCAACCTCAGGTACGGCCCTCGATCGGCAAAGCTGTCGACGCGATCGCAAATCGCTTCGGCCCAAATGCGATCAAACGCGGCTCAAACCTGACACCTAAGAAGGACGAACCAAGTATTTAACCTGCCGGGCAGGCTTGGTATTGTCTTGGTAGAGCAACGACTTTTGAAATTATCACTGGAGCCTATTTTGAAGCGATTGAGCCTTTTTGTTCTTCTTATGGGACTTGCGGCATGCGGCGACGATGCAAGCAAGAGCAAGACCTCGAATAACGTGGCAAACAACACCACGAACAACTCGACGACCAACAACACAACAACCAACAACACGCCCAACAACCTATCAAGCGATGATATCTCGAAGGCACTTTGGGGCATGTTGTGTGAATCCACATTCGAATGTCCTTCGCCCGATCTTCTCATCATCATCGGACGCTACCCCAGTGTAGAGGCCTGCAAATCGGCTGAAGTACCGGCGTTCCTAGCCTTTCCCGATTTCGAAAGAGAGCTGGCTCGAGGATACACCGTGTACGATTCCGCAAAGGCAGCGACATGCCTCGAAGCCTGGCGTGGGTCGATTTGCGAGGGCAGTTTTGCCAATCCTCCCGCCGAATGCGATGGGGTTTTTGTCGGGACTCAGCAGGACGGCGAAGCATGTATTTCCGAGACGGAGTGCGCCGATGGCCGAACTTGCGAGATCGCGACGGATGCTTGCGAAGGAATTTGTGTCAATAATTGCGGTGACTTTAACTGTCTGGATACAGAATTCTGCTCAGCGACAGGTTGCGTCGAAAAAGGGGCATTGGCCGCTTCGTGTGAATCGTTCGAAGAGTGCCAGCGCGGACTCTATTGCATCGACTCCATTTGCTCGACCGGGGGCACAACGCCCGAGAGGGGCGAGTGCGCGTTCAACGGCGAATGCAGTGGCGACTTAATCTGCATCTCATCAAAGTGCCAGGCGTTTGATCCACCAGCTGCGGGCGAGGCCTGCACGTTGGGCGAGTTTTCAACCTACTGCGAGGCTGGCAGTGTTTGCACTGACCTTGTGTTGGGGACTGACGAGTTCGACGGGACCTGCGGGCCGGCAAAAGCAGCCGGCGAAGAATGCCGAGTCTTTTACGAATGCGCGAGTGGCCTAACCTGTGACGCTCCCGATTTCATGACCCCGGGCGTGTGTACGCCCCTTCGTGCGATCGGCGAAGCATGTACAAACCAATTCGATTGTGCGAGCGGTGCATGCGAAAGCGACGTTTGCGCAGTCCCAATGGTCTGCGAGTGAGTTCAAATCAATGAATCCCGAAGAACTCGAATCGTTTCGAATCATGTTGGTGGAACGGCGAGACCTCCTGATCGCCGAGGGCGATTTTGCCATCGATCCGGTCGTCAAAGAGCCTTCCACCAAAGTGGATGAAGACGAAGCCCCCTTGACCGAAATGAGCCAGGTGATCGCCTCCCGCCGCAATAAGGAGCGGGCTCAAGAGATCAACGGCATCCTCGCCGCCCTGCGTCGTATCGCAACGGAGCCAGAAGACTTTGGTGTATGCGATCTTTGCGGTGAGGACATCGATCAGCGACGCCTCAAGATCATGCCGTGGACCAGCTACTGCGTGAAGTGTCAGGCCAAGGTCGGCGATTCAAGCCGCGGCGCACGACGACGACACTTGACCGATTACTCCTGAAACTCCTGAAACAAAAAAGGCGATGCATCTGCATCGCCTTCCATCTCAAAAACATGTCCGAGGTGTTTACTTCGTTTTCTTGAGTTCCATGAGGATCATTTTCACAACAGCCTTGAGCGTATCGAACACGCCGGGGCCATCTGGAGCGACAGCGCAAGCCTCAAATTCTGGATATTTGGCATCCGGATTGAGGTCTTCCTGAAGCTCTTCAAGCGACATTGCCGTGGGCAGGTCTCGCTTGTTGTACTGAATCACGTAGGGGATCCTATCGATATCGATGTCGTAAGACTGAAGGTTTTCCTTCATGTCTTCCATCGAAATGATATTGGCTTCTTTCCGTGCGCGCTGCGAGTCCGCCACAAAGATCACGCCATCGGCGCCCTTCATGATGAGCTTACGGCTTGCGCTGTAAAAGAGCTGACCCGGCACCGAATAAAGGTGAAGGCGTGTTTTGAATCCGCGAATTGCGGGGAGACTGAGCGGCAGGAAATCGAAGAACAGAGTTCTTTCCTGTTTCGTCTCGAGACTGATGAGTTTGCCGCGGGCATCGGGATTGGTTCCCGAGTAGATGAACTTAATGTTCGTCGTTTTCCCACACAGACCCGGTCCGTAATAGACGATCTTGAGGATGATTTCCCGCTGTGCGTAGTTGATGAACGACATCTACTTTCCCGTGATCCGAAAGAGCAACCCGGCATATTAATGCCTTCGAGTCACTGAATTCACGTCTTATAGCACGCTAAACCGCCCTGTCACGCATTTTTGAGTGACCTTTCTTGAAGGAGAGGTCACTCATGATAATGAGCAGGCAGGGGTGGCGTCGACTGTACTATTTCCTCGTATTTAAAAATCCGCCAACAACGTTGCTGGCGGCGATATCTTCACACCCCCCTGCCATGGCAAGAGCGTGTGTCGAACTACTTCTTTTTCAAAAGGCGTCGTTGAACAAAGAGTCAATGTCGTCATCGGTGATTTCACCGAAGATGTCCATCGCCTGATTCGACGCTTCCTGTGAACGTGATTTTAGTGTGATGAGCACTTTTTCCATTTCCGTGTACGCCCGCTTAACGCGAAGACGTACCAGGCCAAGGCTTGAGCGCTCGTCAAAAATCACGAGCAAAATCATTGCGTCTCCGATCAAAGACACATGCAAATGGTTACGCGTCCCCTCGTGGAAATGCACCGGGAATTCTTCTTCGCCCAACATCTGAGCGAGACCACCCGTTGCCGCCGTCGATCCGGCTGCAAGAGAGGCCAACCCCGTCGTATCAATACCCGACGTTTCACCTGTTGCGGTGATAAGCTGACCATCCTTGTCCACGATGAAGATGGCTTTGGCGAGGGCGTCGCGGACGAGTTGTTCACAGATCTCTGTGAACTTCCGCTGCTCCTCCTCGTAAATCGCCATCTGTCCTGACATTCCAAAGCTCCTAAACCGCCGCGGTCAACCGCGTCGCCGGGATGTGTGTTTCAAGGGAATTATTCACTGCTGCGGAAAGCCTAGCACACAAATTTTCAATCGCGCAATCTTCTGTAACGCCCGTATGCATTGCGTCGTGTGAACAATTCGGCGTATAACCCGGCGCGCTTTGTCGTCAAGACTTATGGAGTCCGTGAAATGAAAGGCATGACAGATATCGTTCGCCAAGCCCAGCGTATGCAGGGCCAAATTCAAAAAGTTCAAACAGAGGTTGGAGATAAGCGAGTCGAATCTTCAGCTGGTGGTGGCGTCGTTACAGCCGTCGTCAACGGAAATTCTGAACTTCTTGAGATCAAAATCAAAAAAGAAGTGGTTGACCCCAATGACATCGAGATGCTCGAAGACCTCATCGTGGGTGCCGTGAACCAAGCCATGAAGGCCGCCACGGATATGATGAACGCCGAGGTCGAGAAGATCACCGGTGGACTGAATATTCCTGGCCTCTTTTAAGCTCGGGTGCGCCCCGAAGATCCCATCGCCCACCTGATCAGCGCGTTTGCACGACTTCCCGGAGTTGGTGAAAGAACCGCGTCAAGACTGGCCTTTTTTGTCCTGAATCAACCCGAAGAAGTCGCACACGACCTCGCGGATGCGTTGATTCGAGTCAAAGCTGAGGTCGGGTTTTGCTCGCGGTGCTGCAATCTGACTCGCGGCGAGTTCTGCCTTATTTGCGAGGACACTCGTCGCGATAACAGTCTGATCTGTGTTGTCGAATCCACGCCCGATCTGCGCGCCGTTGAGCGTACAGGTGAGTTTCGAGGCGTGTATCACGTGCTTCACGGACTGATCTCTCCACTTGAAGGGATCGGGCCAGACGATCTGCGCGTCCGAGAATTGATCATTCGTTTGCCGGGAGACCCCGAGATCAAAGAAGTGATCATCGCGACCAGTCCTTCGGTCGACGGCGAAGCAACTGCGCTGTATCTGGCGCGTTTGCTCAAACCTCTGGGCGTCAACGTGTCCAGAATCGCGTCGGGAATTCCGATTGGTGGAGAGCTGGAGTACGCCGATCGAATCACGCTATCGCGCGCGATCTCTCAGCGACGCGAGTTCTAGGATAAAAAACACCTCGCCCTCTTGAATCGTGATCGCACGCTTCCTATGATGTCGAGGTCAGCACATTGCGTCTAACGGACGTTTTTTTCGAGAAGCACTCTGCACGGTTGGGGAACCTGGGGCTTTCGAAAATTACGAACGGAGGCCGCCCATGAATCTGACATACCTTGAAGTCGATCATCAGAAATCGCACTACGACTGTCTCACTGGCGACGATCGCCGAAAATTCTTGGATCGTTTGGCTGTGTCGTGGATTTACCACGATCATGCCCTCGAAGGCGTGGTTCTGTCCGAAACAGAACTGCAACGTGCCATCGAGAACGCGCCCGTCAGGAATTTTGTAGAGAGTCAGACCCAAAAATCACTGCAAAGACAACTTGCACTGATCACATTTCTCTACGACAGCGCCAAAGAACGCCGCGAGATCAGTGTTGAGTTCATTCGTGAGCTGCATATCCGACTCTGTGATCCTCGAGACGAAAACGCAGGACGATATCGCAAACGTGATACCTCGCCCGGCGTGTACAACCTGAACATCGTGCCCGCTGCCAGTATCTCCTATTATTTCCGGAAGTTCCTGGACACCTGGGAAGAAGAACTCAAAGATCTCCATCCAATTCGATCGGCCGCGATCGCGCACTTCGAATTTATGAAGGTTTTCCCGTTCGACGAGCGTACGGGCATGGTTGGGCGAATGCTGATGAACTACATCCTTATTTCGCAGGGCTATCCTCCCGCAATCATCCACGCACTCGATAGACACCACTATTTCAGCGCGTTGGACGGTTACCGAACGGACATGATGCCCGTCGTTGTGGACGCTGTTTCATCCACAATCGGCGCCGCTCGAACTTTTTCTTCGTCTAAAGTTGAACCCGAACGGGCTAAGGCTGCATTATAAGAAGTGGAAGGTACGTGGAGTGATATGCTCCAGCGAGTCGCGACCGTCGCTCCGAGAGGATTCCTCGGCGGTTTAAATAGGCGGCTCGTAACGTCCCTCCATGACGTGTGGCAAAAGGCAGACGCGCGAAAGCGCACAATGAGGTATTGAGTGCCTGATGCCCACCTTAGCGGTTTTTCCGTTTGGAGTTCATAATGCGCCGGAGCCTTAAGATTCGCCCCAACAACACTGCATCCGAGTTGGTGGTGGAGCACGTTGCCACCGCTAACCTTCCCACCCAATACGGACATTTCCGAATTTGGGCCTTCACCAGCAATTTGAACGGCAAAGAACACGTGGCACTGGTGTGTGGCGACGTCGATGGAGCCGAAGATGTCCTGACTCGGGTGCATTCCGAGTGTGTGACTGGTGATGTATTTGCGAGTCTTAAATGTGATTGCGGAGAACAATTGCACCAGGCCATGCAAGACATTGTGGCAGCTGGCCGCGGGGTCTTGCTCTACATGAGGCAAGAAGGCCGCGGGATTGGACTGGCGAACAAGATCAAAGCCTACAGCCTCCAAGACCAGGGCATGGATACGGTTGAAGCCAACCTTCACCTCGGTTTTGATGATGATATGCGTGAGTACGATGTTGCGGGTCGTATGATCGAGCTTTTGGGAATCAAGAGCGTGACGCTCATGACGAATAACCCCAAGAAGGTCGATGGCTTGGAAGCAGCCGGCGTCATCGTGTCAGATCGAATCCCGATCAAGATACTCGCCAACCCCTTCAATACGAATTATCTGAACGTAAAGAAGAACAAGTCGGGACACTTGCTTTAGGACTGAGCGACCGATTCTTGAGTTTTACTGCGCCAGAGCAGCAATCCCATCGTGACCAGCGCCATCGGCCACATCCCCCAAATATAGGCCTTGCGAATCAATTCGTGACTGGGAGCTCCAGCCGAAGTGACGATAAGCACGACGGCATACCCGACGTAAAGCGCGACCAGGACGCCTCCCTCCACTCGGTCGACGATCCAACCCGATAGGAATACCGGAACGATCAACACCGATACGGCCACCATCACCAAGATGTCGAAGTTCATGGCTTCGGTGGCGACGTGGATTCCGCCAGGTGTCACGACGGCCGAAAGTCCAAGCACACACAGGATATTGAAGAGGTTCGAGCCAATGACATTACCCACGGCGATGTCTCGCTCGCCCTTCATCGCAGCGGAAACCGACGTGACGACTTCTGGCAACGAAGTGCCGGCCGCTACAATCGTCAACGAAATCACGAGTTCGCTCGCGCCAAGAAATCTGGCCAATTCCGTAGCGCCGTCGACCACCCAACGTGATCCAAGAATCAGCAATCCCAGCCCCGCCACGATCGAAAGGATGGAAACCGCCCAATGTTCCGTCTTTTCGGGCTCAAACTCGGTCGCATACTCCTCCTTGAGCGCCTTGGTTTGTTTCCGGGATTGAATGATCACCCACGCGGTGTAGACGATCACGCCAATGAAGAGCACCAAGCCCTCAACGCGGCCGATCACACCGTTCCAGCCAAACGCGACAACCGCACCTGACACCAGAACAAGAAGCGGAATCTCGAGGCGAATCAGACTGGGTTGAACGGCGAGCGGGGTGATCAACGCTGCCAATCCCAAGATTGCGAGCACGTTGAAGATATTCGAGCCAACCACATTGCCCACGGCAAGGTCGGAGCTGTGGTGAAGTGCGCCATTTAGACTCACGGCCAACTCGGGAGCGCTTGTGCCAAAAGCGACCACCGTCAAACCGACTACCAACGGCGAGATTCCGATGGCAAAAGCAAGGCTCGAGGCCCCTCGAACAAGCCTGTCTCCGCCGAAAACGAGAAGTGCTATTCCAAGTACAAAAAAGAGCACTGATGTGATGGTCATGGCTGTGTTTTGCTGCCTCAAATCCGATGATACGGAATGCGCTGCAAGTTGCGCTCACTCAACGGAAAGTCAAGTCAGTTCACACGTGATTTCGCGTCGAAGCCCTTCGCCTTCTTGACCAACCCCAGAAACTCTTTGCGGCGCGGATCTTTGCCAACACCGGGTTTAGCCACCTCCAGAATCAAATCGTAAGTGAGGTTCTCGGCATAAGTGCTGCGCCTCAGGATTTCGGCGAAACCGGCGACTGCGACCGCAAACTGGAAATCCCCACTCGCATCGCCCACGGTTTTCCGAAATGTAGCGACCTGAATCGGAAATGTAGCTTCTTTAGCGACATCTTCGGTCGGCATTTTATGCCGCAGGCGAATCTTGGCGAACTCAGTGGGCTCGGACGTCCTGAGTTCGACTTCGTAAAGTGCAGTCACCGTGTGGCCGGCCCCAATTTCACCCGCATCGACTTTGTCGTTCCGGAAGTCCTTATCGGCGATATCACGGTTTTCGTAGCCAATCAGGCGGTAGGCGACGACTTCGTCTGGATCAAACTCCACCTGGATTTTCACGTCCTTCGCAACCACTTGAAGTGTTCCATCCAGCTGTTCACCAAAGATGCGTTGAGCCTCCTTGAAGTCATCGATGTAGTAGTAGTTGCCGTTACCCTTATTGGCGAGCTGCTCCATCATCGTGTCTTTGTAATTGCCCATGCCAAAACCGATCGTCGAAAGCGTGACGCCCTTTGCCACGTAGCCCTTGATGCGGCTCAGAATTTTGTCATGACTGGTTGCGCCCACATTGGCGTCACCATCGGATAGGACAATCACCCGAGAGACTTCGTCTTTCTCGATGGTTTGCGCGGCAAGCTGATAAGCCGCCTCAAGCCCGTCGGACATCCCAGTTGAACCACCGGAGCGCAATTTGTCGATCGCTCCCAAGATCTTCTCGCGATCGCTGGCATGGGTCGGCGGCAAAACCTGGCTCACTCGACCGGCATACGTCGCGATCGCAACCGTGTCCTGTTCACGCAGATTATCGACCAGGAAAGCCATCGAACGCTGCGCTAGGGACAACTTGTCAGCTGAATTCATGGACCCAGAAACGTCGACCAGAAAGGTCAGGTGGATCGGTTTGCGCGAGGCCTCATCGATCTTTTTGGCCTGAACGCCCACCCGCATCACAAACATATTTGGTTTTGCAGAAAACGGACTGGGCGCAGCCTCTAAGTTGACGGCGAATGGAGCGGTCTTGGGCGACGGGTACGAGTATTTGAAATAATTGATGAATTCTTCAACGCGCACAGCGTCGCTCGGAGGCAACCCGCCTTCGTTTAGCTTGCGACGTGCGATCGTGTAGCTGCCGGTGTCGACGTCGATCGAAAACGTCGAGAACTTGTCCTGACTGGGGTCGGTGAACTTGTTCGTCCCGTAGTTCTGATAACTTTCCGGCGTTGATTGCTCGTAGGCGCGAGGGACAGAATTGTAAGCGGCCCCCCTACCGTACCCGTACCCCGTTGCCACTCCCCCACCGCGGGCAATTCCCATTTTGCCTCCGCCGCTGCCCCGCCCCCCACCTTGATCAACCTTTCCGAGTCCGCCGATGCGGCCAAAACCCTCGCCTCCACCGCCGCCTCTGCCGACTCCGCTTATTCCTAGTCCACCGACAGCGGAGATTCGCCCCCCAAAATCACCCGACGATTTCATTGCCAATCGCTTGTTTTTGTCGACGTCAGGCTTTTCCCCATCTTCGCTACCGATTTCATCTAGCCCAGCGATACTGTCGTTCTCTGGTGATGGACTCTCCTCTTGAACGCCCGATTCATCGGGATCGACGACCAGACTCGCAAGGTGTTCGGGTACCTTAACCTCGGCAACTTCTTCCGGCTGAGCGACCTCGACTTGTTCTAAGTCGGGAGGAATTTCGATTGAGTTTTGTTCGCAGGCACACAGTGCGAGCGCAAGAATGCTAGCAACCATCGGGCGGTTCATCGGCTTCTCCATTAGTGTTTCGTTGCTGCACGTGCGTACTGGTCTTGACAGCGGCCGTTGGGTGAAGTTCCCTCACGCCCGCAATTTCTACGCATTTCCGTGCGTGGGTATTGCGTCAAAATCCCGCCAACACTAGATTTCACGCCATCCGCTCTGTGCGACCAAGGTCAGGTCTTTGAACGACGTTAATTTGTATTCCAAACGGTTCGTGCTCTTTTCGGGAAAAGGAGGCGTGGGCAAGTCCACGATCGCATCTGCGTTTGCGCTGTCTTGCGCCCGACGCGGCGAGCGCACTCTGCTGATGGAGATGAACACTCAGGACAAAGTCAGCGCGATGTTCGGTGTAGACACGGTCGGCACCGAGATCACCGAGATCGAACCCAATCTTTTTGCCGTCAATGTCACTCCTGCCGCCGCGATGGAAGAGTATGCAGTGATGATGCTCAAGGTCCGGGTGATCTACCGGGCGATTTTCGAAAACCGGATCATGCGGGCATTTCTTCGAGCCATTCCCGGGCTCAATGAATTGGTGATGCTTGGTAAGGCCTACTTCCACGTTACCGAGGAAGAAAACGGCCGCCACGTATGGGATAAGATCGTGCTCGATGCGCCAGCGACTGGCCATGGCATCTTCTTGCTGCAGATTCCGAACGTGATCATGTCCATCTTGTCGTCAGGCCACATGTTCGAAGAAGCGCAGAAGATCTCGGACTTGATGCGAGACCCCAAAATTACCGTACTGAACTTGGTGACCTTGGCCGAAGAGATGCCGGTCAACGAGACCGCCATGCTCCACGATCGAGTCTCCCAAGAAATTGGCATGCCGATGGGCGTGGTGATCGCAAACGGGCTTTATGGGCGCCAATTCTCCGAAGAAGAGCTGTCACTCCTGGAAGCGGCCCAGAAAGACGTCCGCGAACCTGCAGTCTCGCGGATGATCGACGCGGCTAGATTCCGCGTGCAGCGCGCCAACCTTCAGGAAAAATACCTTCACGAAATCGATGAGACCATCAAGCTGCCACGAATCGACGTGCCCTTCGTCTTTGTCCCGCAAATGAACTCTGAAGCACTGGCGCAAATCGCAACGGCGTTTTCATCTGCTGCGGAGGACAAATGAACAACGCATTTGCCCAACTGATCAAAAACAAACGAGTGGTCGTTTGCGTGGGGTCAGGCGGAGTCGGCAAGACCACCACCAGCGCCGTGATCGCACTTCACGCCGCCATCGAGGGCCGAAAAGCCCTGGTGCTGACCATCGACCCGGCCCGGCGTTTGGCGAATTCGCTCGGATTGGACACGCTGAGCAGCGAGATGATGCGGATTCCAATCGAGCGCTTCACCGCAGTCGGCGTCAAACCGAAAGGCGAGCTGTGGGCGATGATGCTCGACATGAAAGAGTCGTTCGATCGTGTGGTGGAACGTTACGCCCCGCCCGCCGAGCGTGATGCGATTCTGGCCAATCGGATTTACGAGTATTTCTCGACAAGCCTGGCCGGAACTCAAGAGTACGCGGCCGCAGAACGCCTCTATGAGCTGTGGGATGAAGGTGGTTTTGACCTCATCGTGCTGGATACACCGCCCACCACCCATGCGCTCGATTTTTTGGACGCCCCCAAACGACTCGAAGACGCGATCGACAACAAGGCGCTGACCTGGCTCTACAAGCCGAGTCTTTTGGCAGGGCGGGCTGGCCTGGGGATTTTTTCCACCGGCACCGCCTACGTGGCCAAAACGCTGGCCAAGTTTACCGGCGCGGAACTTCTGGATGAGTTTTCGGTTTTTCTTCGCAACTTCTCGGTGCTCTTCGACGGGTTGAGGCAACGAAGCGGACAAGTGCGAAAACTCCTCACCGGGCCGGACTCAACCTTTGTGGTCGTGACTGCCCCTGATGCACTCACCATTGACGAAGCGATCGAATTCTTCAAAAAGCTCGGCAAAGAACAGGTGCAGGTTGGTGGATTTGTGGTCAATCGCGTTCGCACACCCTGGGTCGACCCAGACGACCTGAAACGCCCCGCCGTCACCGTGGTCGGTGCGCTGGTCGAATCACACGCGCATTTCGAAAACATCTCGCCCGAAAGCCTGCGTGATCTAAGTCGCCGACTCATTGATAATGCTCGCGACTTCTCGATTCTCTCCGAAGTCGATAAAACCTCGATCGCTCGACTTACGAGCGTGGTTCCAACGCATGTTCCGATCCAGAAAGTGCCGTTTTTCAGCACCGATATTCACAGCCTTCAAGGCCTCGATCTGGTTCGCCACGCGATGTTTAAGCTGAGATAGCCATGCGCAACGCTTTACAAGTCCGAACGGCCATCCCTATACTCGGCGGCAACTTCCCTCCCCGCCTAGATTACAGGCCCATGTCACGATTTTTCTTAGTTTTAACTTTCTTCTTATTCTTCGTGTCGCCGGCCTACGCTGAGCAACCGATGTCTGTGGCGATCCTCAATCTTGAGGGTGAAAACGTCGACGGCGATCTCATCAACACGTTGAGTTCGATCATTCGACACGAAGCGCAACAGCTCGATCGCTATCAGGTCGTCAACAAGTTTGAGATCAACTTCCAAGACGTTTTGCTTGTTCTAGGCTGCTCTGCGGACAGCACGACTTGCCTACGGCAGGCCGCAGAACAAGTGAACGCGCGGGTGTTGATGTTTGGAAAGATCGCCCGCAAGGGAACGACCTATTCACTCACCCTCACGGTGTTCGATTCCGAAACTGGAAAAACTCTCGATAAGCTTTCGCGCACGATCAACACGGCCAACGAGGATCCGGTTGTTCAAATTCGTAAGGAAATCGAAGCGTTTTTTGCCAAAGACCGCGCCGCACCGACCTCTCGGCTTCAAATTGGTTCGAACGTTTCCGACGCCCGCATTTTGATCGAAGACACCTTTGTTGGAAATGTCCCGCTTGAGCGAAAGGGCTTGCCAGCAGGCCGGTACAAGATCGAGGTCAATCATCCTGACTACGAGTCGTGGGAAACCATCGTTGAACTCAAAGACGGTGCAGACATCAACCTTTGGGCTCCATTGAAACCCCGAAAGACGGCAGCACCGTTGGCCACGGAGTCCACGACTCCGACCGAAAAAGGCACGGCGCAGAGTACAGAGATTTCGAAAGGCACCGAAGGCGAACGCGTCTCATCGGTCAATTGGGGGGCCTGGAGCGCCATTGGCGTCGGTGCTGCGGCGTTGGCCGGATCAGGCGTCTTCGCCTACCTCATGGTGGATGTCGAAGATCAGATTGCCGATGAATCAGGCGCAGGTTCATTGACTGCTGCTCGTTATTCAGAGCTCTCGGACCGCGGCAACAGCTACGAAACCACTCACCGAGTCCTTTTGGGCGTTGGGGCCGCGTGTGTGGTCGGCGGCGTGATTTGGCTCTTGGTTGAACCCGGGGGCGAGGCCACGACGGCGGCGCTCGGTTTGACTCCAACAGGGGTGGTCGGCACCGTCACCTGGTAACTACTGCTGGGTGAACGTCATGGATCGACGACTTCTAATCTTCACATTTGTCTTGGCTGTGTTGGGCTCCGTCCCAGGTCAGGCGCAAGAGCTAAGCGCTTCGGATCGCCTCGCGATGTTGTATGCGCCAAAGCTCACCTTCACGCGCGACGGTGACCCAACCATACGAGTCGGCATCATCGAAGGCCGCACGTCTGTGACGTTCACCCCCGACCGGACGATCCGTGTTTTACCTTCGGATGAGGGCGGACCCGAGATTCGACTCAGCGGCAAGAAGCCCTGCACCGTCACCGCCACAAACCCCAAGTCCGGTAAGTACCGGCATATGGTGGTCGTAAATCGTCTTCCAGTCGCTGACCGTGATGCGATCGAAAAGGTCCGGCAAGTCTGGCTCAAACGTGGGCATCTCCCTGAAACGCTGGAAGTCGGCGGACTTTTTGCCGTCGGCGGAAAAGTCTTCGACTCGCGCACCACGCTTGTGACCGTTCACTCAACAGCCGTTCGAGCCGACGCCGACAAAGTCAGACGAAAACTTGAGACTGAGTTCGGCATCGAGGCCGCCATCCACAGTGAAATATCGAAGTATCCCTCGAATACGCTGACGCTGCAGTGCGAAGGAAGCGATGCCGCGATCATCACCCAGAGCGCCCTCTGGGTCGCGCCGATGTCCGGCGAAGAATACAAAATCAAATACACGATTCCGGACATCGAAAAGTCTTATGGCAAGGGCCGCGAAACGCGGACCTACACGGGCACACTGATCTTCGCCCCGGATAATGAGGGCAAATTAGTTGCGATGGTCAGTGTTGGAGCCGAAAAACTTCTGAAGGGCGTGGTTCCTGCAGAAATGTTTGCCAGCGCGCACCCCGAAGCCCTGAAGGCACAAGCCGTGGCCGCCCGGAACGAAATTTTCAGCTCCATTGGAGTCCGGAACTTAGCCGAGCCTTATATGCTGCGCGCCGACGTGATGGATCAGGTCTATGGCGGCGTGGGGGCCGAGGACTCCAGGGCGTCTCGCGCCATTGATGACACACGCGGCGTTGTGATGTTCTACGGACAAAAGATCGTCGAAGCCGTGTACAGCTCAAATGCTGGCGGTTTTACGGAGAACAACGAAAACGTCTGGGACATGGAACCTCGCCCCTGGCTGCGAGGCAAGGCCGATGCGATCGGGACCGTACCCGCAAAATACCAAGACGGCATCAGCGAAGCAGAGCTCTTGGGGTTTCTGGAAAACGGCTACGATTCCCCGAGCAAAACCGCGCCAGTTTCGAGCAATAAGCTCTTTCGCTGGAAGAAATCGGTTCCGGCGGGCGACCTTAATAAATGGCTCAAGGATAACGGGAAGTCGGTTGGGAAAGTCCGAGATGTACGCGTGCTTTCCCGTGGAATCAGCGGACGCGTCAAACAACTAGAAGTCATCGGCGATAAGGGCAAAACGACCGTCGAACGCGAACTCAATGCACGACGTCTTTTTGGCGGACTTCGCAGCGGACTTTTTGTCATGAAAGTGAATCAGGATGCCCAAGGATTCGCGACGTCATTTGACTTTCAGGGCGCAGGCTTTGGACATGGCGTAGGTATGTGCCAGACTGGTGCCATAGGATTGGCGACCAATGGCGAGTCGTTTCGAGACATCTTGAAACATTACTACAGCGGAATCGCCATAGAACAACTGTACGAATGAACCTTTTGTGCGGTAATGTCCTTGGACTATGCCTTGTGGTGCGCTTGGATTCTTGCTCGTTCAAGATTCATGTGTTAACTCATTGACCTGAAAATCAACATAAGAATGGAAGGTGTCGTGGCGTTAAAACTACGATATGCAGGCAATACGCATGTGGGGATGAAACGTACCCACAACGAGGATAACCTCCTCGTCCTGCAAGAAGAAAACCTCTACATGGTCGCCGATGGAATGGGCGGTCATGCAAGTGGAGAAGTGGCATCAGAGATGGCTGTGAATACGGTCTCTGAATTCTATGGTGCCACATCCGCTGACGAGGACATCACCTGGCCTTATAAGATGGAGAAGGCGCGTCGGTATGAAGAAAACCGACTCGCAGCTGGCATTAAGCTAGCAAATCTTCGCATCTTTGAGACCGCGTCACAAAACCCCGCACAAAAGGGCATGGGCACGACTCTGGTCGCTCTCACGTTCTCGGGAAACAGCGCGTATTTGGGGCATGTCGGCGACAGTCGCATCTACCGATTGCGTGGAGACACGCTGGAGCAAGTGACCGAAGATCACTCTCTGCTCAACGACTACATCAAGATGAAAGATCTCACAGAACAAGAGATCGAAAACTTCCCGCACAAGAACGTGATTGTTCGTGCCCTCGGAATGAAAGAGACCGTTCAGGTCGACGTCCATCACGAGGACCCGGAAGTCGGCGACCTTTATATGCTGTGCTCGGACGGCCTTAACGGAATGATTACGGACGCAGACATACGTCGCATCATGATCGAAAACCGTGAAGACCTCGAAGCCGGGACCGAACAACTTATTCAGGCGGCCAACGCTGGCGGCGGAAACGATAATATTACCGTCATCATCGTCGAGGTCATTGGGAAGTGACGTGAACATCCCCTCGGACGTTGTCGAACGAACCCCACTCATCACTGAGGCGGGGTTTCGTCATTTAAGGGACATGCTCCAACACCCACACGCGCCCAGATGGAATCACACTCTGGGTGATCGTGTGAACGCCGCCGACCTTCAAGTCGTCGACGAATACCGCGCTTTAGTGGCATCAACCGATTGGCTTGAGCGATACGCCGTAGAAATGCGTGCCCATTCGTGGTGGTTCGAAGCCAACGTCCCCCCTAATTTCACTTTGGCGGATTGGGACTTGCTCCCACGGATGACTCGTAACCACCTGGCCGAAGAGCTCCACCTACTGGTGCCGCATGACGCGGATTTCGATCGGCTCATCTCCTACACAACCTCGGGCACGACGGGCCACGCGCTTGTTGTCCCGACCCATCCTCGAACCTTGGCCCTGAATCAAACGCTCGCCGAACGTGCTCTGCAGGTCTGGGAAATTCCAATCCATTTTGGACCCGAATCATCAGTGCTTCAGGTTTGCCATCGCTTGGATACTTTTCAGTTCGCGAATACGTTCTCGGTCTGGAACCAGTGCGGATTTGCCAAGGTTAACCTACGCGAAGACCACTGGCCGGGTGGACTCGTCGCCGCCAAGCAATTCTGTGAAGACCTCGCGCCGGTTCTCATCACCGGGGACCCACTCGCCTTTGCCGCGCTCGCTGAGTTGAAGCCAAATATCGCTCCGGTGGCAATGTTTTCTACGGCAGTCACTTTGGACGAGGCGAATCGGCCTTTCCTTGAACGTTTCGGCTCTCCGATCATCGACTGGTACTCCTGCACAGAAACGGGGCCGATTGCGTTCAAAGACCCTGAAGGTCGGTGGAGGTTCATTTCACCAGATCTCTACGTCGAGGTCCTCGACGAGCATGGGCGCGCCCTTCCGCCAGGTGTCGAAGGAGACGTGGCCGTGACTGGCGGCCGAAATCCATACCTACCGCTCTTGAGATACCTCACCGGAGACCGAGCGAAATTGGCGGCAGACCGGCAGGGTTTCGATGAGCTGCTCGGGCGAAATGAAGTGATTTTTCGGACCTCCAATGGGTGGCTGCAAGGAATCGATATCGCACGCGCAATGCGGGAATGCTCGGCGTTCCTGCAACACCGTGTGGTTCAAAAGGGGGATGGCCATTTTGACGTGACGATTCGTCCCATCTTAGGTCTCACCGATGCGGCTGCCTTAAAGGCAACGCTTCAAGACTTGATGGGCCCGAATTTCAGCCTGCATCTGGATCCAGATTTGGGGTTGGCAGGTAAAGTCATCCCATTCGAGATCACCACATGAACAAGCTCCTCGAATCCTGGCAAGCTCAATGGCCGGCCGCAATCTCCGCATGGAGCGCGTTCACTAAGCTTTCGGAACCTCGTTGGTGCTTGGCTAAACGTGATGAAAACAGAGAAGGCCTGACCGGCTCGTTCGCCATGATTCGATTGAACGACCATGCGGTGGTCATCAGCATCAAACAGATTCAGGAACTCGGACTCCAAAACTTCGGAGCCGAGGTACTCGCCCACGAGATTGGCCATCACGTTTACGCGCCAGGGGACCTCAGAGATGCAGGAAGACTCCTGGCACGCATAAGACATGGCATCCCAACCCGAGAGAGCATGGCGCCAATGGTGTCCAATCTCTATACAGACTTACTGATCAACGACCGCCTGCAACGCCAGTCGGGACTCGATATCGCCGGTGTCTATGCGCAGTTGAACCGAAAAAGTCCGCCCTCAGATTCCAAGTTATGGGCGTTCTACATGAGGACGTACGAGATCTTGTGGAGCCTGGAGTGTGGCTCGTTGGCGAACCCAAAGTTGATCAAAGACGTTCAACTCGAGGCCGAACTGGGGGCGCGGCTGGTTCGAGTCTATGCAAAAGACTGGATGCGTGGCGGTGGGAGGTTTGGGTCTCTGGTGCTTCGATTCTTGATCGAAGAAAACCCTGAGGTCCCCGGAGATTGGCTTGATGCAATGGCGAGCGGGGGCGGCGATTATGTACCGGACGGGCTTGCCGACATCGAGGAAGACGAGCTTGATGGCGCGATCCATCCTGCCTTTGACCCAGAACTGACCGGATTAGAGGTGAATCTCGATGAAGTCGACCGGGATTCCCCTGGCCTAGGAGGACGAGCGACGACTGGAGGACAGAAGAACAACTACAGATCCCCAAGTGAATACGTCGACTTGATGAAGTCGCTGGGCGTGAAGGTCTCGGAAAAAGAGCTCGTCACCGCCTACTATCGCGAACGCGCGTCCCACCACATGATCCGCTTTCCGACCCGAGTCTCACCGCAATCGACCGAACCGCATCCCGAGGGATTAGATGTCTGGGACCCAGGCTCTCCGGTTTCGTCGATCGACTGGGTTGAATCGATGATTCGAAGCCCCATTGTGATTCCCGGAGTCACGACCTACGAGCGGCTTCAGGGTTATGGCCCTGGCGGCGAGCCTGAACGGGAGCCGATCGACCTCTATCTTGGGATCGACTGTTCGGGTTCGATGGGAAACCCGGCGCACATGTTGTCGTATCCGGTACTTGCCGGCGCCGTGATGTTGCTCTCGGCGTTACGAGCCAAGGCCCGCGTCATGGTTTGCCTCTCTGGAGAACCCGGGAGTTTCTCGGAGACCGACGGTTTCATCCGTGACGAACGAGAGTTGCTGACCACTCTCACATCTTATCTGGGAACTGGATATGCGTTCGGAATCAAACGCCTCGAAGCACAATTCATCGCCAAGAAAACCCCAGAGCGTCCGTGTCACGCGTTGGTGATTTCTGACAGCGACATGTTCATGATGATGCGAGGCACGGCCAACGGCCAGGACATCATCGAGGCCATCCCACAGGTGTGCGCCGCGGGAGCCACCATGGTCTTGCAGTTGCGGCGTGCCCAACATGAAGACAACATCGCGGGTCTGGAAGCAGCGGGATGGAATGTGCACACGGTCACTTCGATGGACGAGGTGTTGATGTTTGCGGCGGCATTCAGCCGACAAACTTGGGAGGAGCCATGAAAACTGGACCATCGATCGATGATTTGACCCATTTTTTGGCCGAGTGCCCTCCGGAATTCTTGGCCGAGCCAGCCGCTCAGGCAACCGAGGGGATTCATGTCGATGCGGTCGTATTTGACACCCTGCTCTGGCTCGGCGGCACGACATCCTACAAATCAATGAGGATCTTTGAGCCGGGCGAACAACGGAACGCTGCAAATCGCATTGCTCTGGTGATGTGTTGGTTAATGAGTCACCCATGGTTTGTCGATCAAGGTCTGGCGGACCTGACGCACAAGACGCTCTTAGAACTGCCTGGCGAGATTGCTCCGCTCGTGAAACCAGAACGCTTGGTCGATGACCCAGATCGGCGCGAGGAACTCGCCAGACTTGTTTTACGGCGGTTGGGATTGGTTCCCAAAGGAGAGACTGAGGCTCACGCCGCCGACCGCCTGAAATCGATCAGCAGCGTCGAGCGTAAACGGCTTCTAGAAGAGACTCGGGCACAGGTTGAACATGCCCAGCGACTGCGTAAGGCGATGGCTGAAAAACAGGCGAGGGAAGCCGCAGCTCGATACACAGGCGAATGATTAGAGGGTGATCACGGCCCCAACATGAGCCGATTGAAGGAACTCGATGGCGCGGGCATCTTCGAAGCCTAAATCCCCGCGACCTTGGAAGATCGTTCGCTCAAGTCGCATGTCGAT
>Ga0210026_1001898_pt1 | contig 19095 bp, 20 predicted proteins | sample CryGeymeta201509_FD_183977 | JGI IMG/M metagenome (GOLD analysis project Ga0210026, IMG submission 183977) | Groundwater microbial communities from Crystal Geyser aquifers in Utah, USA - Crystal Geyser metaG 2015-09 (SPAdes) (version 2) | ecosystem: Environmental > Aquatic > Deep subsurface >... | reverse complement strand
TCCACCTTGGCCGGTGGCGCACCGCGCGGCAGGTCACGCTCGATGCCGGCAAGTCGCGACTCGGCGTACCGCTCACGCCAGCGTGCGACTTGCACACGGCCCACGCCTAACTGCTGGGCGATGGTCCTGTTCTGCATCCCTTCCGCGGCCAGCAGCACGATGCGCGCACGCTGTGCAAGCCTCACGCTGGATAGCTTGGAGCGCGCCAGTTTCGTCAATTCGGTATGCTCTTCGCTGGTCAGCACGATCTTGGGGGCAACTCGCATTTACTTCTCCACTTTGCACGTATTGTGCATTAGAGAAGGAGGATTGTAATGAGTTCCATCAAGATCGCAACACTACACTAGGTAACACTGAGTTATCTACTTGTCGCTTCAATGCTCGCCGGTTACCGGGGAGCTCTTCTCGATCACTTACTCATTGAGGCATCCGAGGTTCGTGTGCCTCTGAAATTCCTGTTGATCGGTCTGCTTCCAAAAATGAGCAACTACCGCTCCGGGTCGAATGTCGCATGTCGTGAGGGGACGCTATCTGGTGTGTTGATTTTTCGATGCTCATGTGGCCGCTTCCTGGCGGGAATAATGGCAACATGAAATACCGCATCGTGCCATAACCAGACTGTCACGCACAGTACGGGGTGTTCCGATCCTCGGCCAAATTCGACAATTGGTGTCGCTCTGTTGAAAGGTAGCATTAGTGCGCGTACTGGACAATTTAGCTGTAAGGTACCTACTATTTCTGGGGACTATTCAACATGAATGAATCGAATAGAGAGGATTGATGGTACGAAAGCGCAAAATTGATAAAGTCAGGGCGTCACGGGACGGCCATGAGTTTCATGAGGCTTGGACGGCGCGCAAGGCGACGCAACTGCTATGGCCCGACACCGACCTGACCGCAATCGCTGTTGAAGGGCCTTCACCCGAAGATCAGGCCGGTGCGTCCGCTGCGACTGTCGAGGTCGCTGACCTGACTTTCTACTACGGACGACGCCCGAAATTTGAGGATGCCGCCCGAACGACATTCGCCCAGTTCAAATACTCCATCGCTGATCAGAACAAGGATTTCCGCGCTTCTCACGCAAATAAGACAGTAAGAAAGTTTGGTGAGACATACCGCTCATTTAAACGCAAGTACGGTGCCGAAGCAGTCGAAAACAAACTCGACTTTCAGCTTGTCACGAACCAGCCGATCAGCGATTCGCTTCTTAAGGCCATAGAATCCACGGCAACGGGGGCTAACCCAACCGGCGACGTTAAGGAGCAGGCAAAGCAGTTTAAAGCGGCGTCAGGTTTATCGGGAAAGCCATTAGCGGCATTTGCACGAAAACTCAAAATCATTGGACGCTCCGGGAGCTTGCCGCAAACGAAGAACGAGCTTGCCAGTCTGTTCGTTGACTGGTCTTCCACGAGCGATCCGATTGCCGCCGCCCGGCTTGGGAAACTTCGGGAGCTAGTACGCGATAAGGCCGGTTATGCCGGTACCGACCGAAACCTTATCAGACGCACTGACGTGCTAGCCGCTCTTCAGATCGGTGACCCCAAGGACCTGCTCCCGTGTGAGACAGCTCTTGTCGATGTTGGAAAGGTTCTGGAGCGCGCGCAGCTTGGCGAGGGCGTCTCTCGTATCGGCAGTATGTCAACGCCGCTGCTCATTCATGCGACTGGCGGCGTCGGCAAGACGGTCTTTATGGATTCGCTCGCATCGAGGGTTTCCACGGACCACGAGGTTGTTTTCTTCGATTGTTTCGGCGGCGGTGCTTACCGCTCTCCTGAAGACGCGCGGCACTTACCCAAAAAGGGGCTTATACATATTGCGAATACACTGGCATTTCGTGGTCTCTGTGATCCGATGTTGCCGGACAGTCCTGATGTACACACCTTGCTCAGCACATTTCGTCGCCGTATTACGCAGTGCCTAAATACCATCTCGCGCATGACACCAGGACGCAAGCTGGCGATCTTTATCGATGCTGTCGACAATTCCGTTTTTGCAGCAGGTCAGACCAACGAAGACTGCTTTCCGATCAAGCTACTGGAGAGTCTCGATACGGAACCGATTGACGGCATGAAGCTTATCGTGTCCTGCCGTACAGAACGCAAGCCAAAGACCTACGCCAAGTTTGACGAATTCGAACTTTCCCCGTTTACCAAGGATGAAACAACCGCGTTTTTGCACACGCGACTGAAAAGGGTCACGACCATAGAAGTAAGCGTCGCGCAAGCCAGGTCTGGTGGCAATCCGCGTGTATTGGATTATCTGGTCAAGGCAGGTCGCGGCCTTCTCGACCCATCCGAAATCAACAAGGATATCGAGTTGGATGACCTGATTCAACAAAGAATCACGAGTGCGCTGTCTTCGGCTACAACGTACGGTTATGATGAAAAAGATCTCTGCGCCTTTCTTGCAGGGCTGGCGGTACTTCCTCCACCGGTGCCGGTAGACGAATATGCCGCCGCTCATGGCATGGAACTCGCGGCCATTGAGAGTTTTGCTACAGACCTAAGTCCTCTTCTGGAACGCACCAATCATGGACTCATGTTCCGTGATGAGCCAACGGAAACGCTGATCCACAGACGATACGCGACATCGCTTGAGGTGCTTGAGCGTGTCGCATCCAATCTCCTTGCTCGTCAGAAGGAGTCGGTATATGCAGCCCGTGCGCTTCCGCGTCTGTTACACGAACTCGATGATGGCGAGCGGCTATTCGCACTTGCTTTCGATGATCGTATTCCGGCCTCGATTACCAGCACAGTTGGTAAACGCAATATTCAATATGCCCGGCTTAAGTCTGCCACTTTGCACGCGGCGCACAAGGTTGACTACAACAACCTTGTGCGGCTGCTAGTCGAGCTATCGACCATAGCCGAGGTTGACCAGCGTGGTGCTGATTACCTGCTGAATCACCCTGACCTCGTCGTTATCGCAAAGGACGACGATGCCCGGCGGCGACTATTTGAAATAAGGACGGTGTGGCCAGGAACACGACATGCACGTCTTGCCATCGTCAATGCTTTGTCGGGTGATTCAACAGAGGCAACCCGTCATGCCAATGCGAATGAAGAGTGGATACAACATTACCGGCGAACAGAGCGAAAAGATTTTAATAATGAACCGCGTCCCGATCAGGCCGACGTCGCTGCCACGAGTTTTTTTCTGATTTCGGAGGATCGCCTAGAAGATGCCGCCAGTTACCTCACAGATTGGCGGGACTGGTATGCTTTTGGAGTTTCTCAACTCGTCCTCGAATATACGCATCTTGCCAGCTTAATAGGAACGCAGCCCGCTCGGCGGGCTGGCCAGTTTATTGATGCTCTCTCCAGTATAGGTTCTCTCGCCGCTGCTTTGTCGTTTTGCGAGATAACAAACGCTAAACGCACGCCCCTTTGCGTCAAACTCGCTGCTCTATGTAAGAAGGAGGCAAAGCTTTATTTGCCCCCCAACTACTCGCACCGTAAGACCTGTGAACTTGAAGATGGTCTGAGGAAATCGGCCGCCATCGCGCTCTCGCTAGGCCTTCGCACTGATGCTCAATCTATTTCACAAATAGCGCGGCATGACCGGCCTGGAGTTTGGGCATACCGGGATGCTTTTAGCCACGCCGATGTCTTCGCATATATATTCCGGGTTGGTCTGATTGCGGCAGCAAGGAAGCGAGCTATTCATGAGAAAGATCTACTGCCCAAAGAGCTGGTAGCGGTTTGTACGCGAATTTCAAAAACCACTTCTGGCAAGAGCTTCCGAGATAAAGCCAAGGAGCAGCTCTCCAAGCTTCCACTTAAGCCGCGTTTCGATGAAGGAGGAACCAAGAATGTGCCAGCTAATGCAATTAGCTATGACGAGAAGCAAGCGGCTGAGCGCTTTCTTGATATTCGACTGGAATCACTGCTTGCGCTAACTGATTCTTTGTCAGCTGCGCTCGCTGCATCAACGCTGACCATCGATAAGCGCTTTGTTGAGCTTGTGGAGGCTTGGGAGCTTGTGCGAACGAATCGCGACCATTACCGGGTTGAGAAAATCGATTCGTTCTTTCAATACTTGGGTTTTGAAACTGTTCTCTTCATATTGTGGTCTCGCAGCGAGCTTAAGCCACAATCCATCGAGCGCATGCTGACAGCTGCCAATGCTCACATGAGCAACGCCAGCGACTTGGTTCGTATCATCGCGATTCTCGCGCAACGAACCCCGCTGCACTCAATTGCAGGAGAGCAAGCCGTAAAAGCGCGCGCGATGATCGAGAAGCAGGATGACGTTACACAGCGGGCCTCTCTCTATGGCGCCCTTGCCCGGGCAATACTTCCAGCCAGCCTTGATGAGGCTGCTGTGTACTTCCGGGATGGTCTGGAGCAGATGGATGCGATCGGTTCTGGAGACTACCAGTTCACGAATATGCTGCTTTTGTTCGCGTCGGAGATGAAAGGTGACGAGCTGGAAGAACGTGACTTTCACACGCTGAGTAATATCTGCGAACTCAATATGGGCGAGGAGCCCGAGAAATTTTTCTGGGGTGCGTACGGTCGCGGCATGGCAAAAGCGGCCGGAATACGCGGCCTATCCAAGCTTAGCCGCTGGGATGATCGAAATAGGATAGCTCTGGACAACACGCTTCTCACTTATCTAACGGGCCTGCTCGAGGCGGGAAAGATTGATCCAAAGGACGCGCTTTGCCTTAACCGGCTCGCCAATCCGGTTGAATATTTCTTTGCCGGGACGAATGAGTTTGCTAAAGCGTTGCGTGTCCAGGCTGGGCCGGATGCCGAAACTGTCGCAGAGCTGATTACGCAGTTCGAGGATGACAACCCGACGATAGCAAGTGATGAGACTATCGAGACACTTTACGTGCTGGCTGAAGAAGCTCTGGGTGCATCGCATGATCTAACGAAGCACCTGAAAACCTCGCGAGACCGATACGAGACCGCAAGGGAAGGACGCAATACTGCATATGGTAGTAGCAATGAATTCGATCCGAAGATGCGTAAAGAAGCTGCCAAACGTGACAGTGCAAATAGGGCAGCGCTCGTACGTATTGCCGCTGCAACTGATCCGACCGACGAGGCTTCTCTCGTCAACGCCATTCACGAGTTCAATGCGCTCGGAAATATGTATGATCTAAAGGGCAACTTTTTTTCAACGCTGCGAGATAAAGTTCCATTTGCCGCGCGCGGACAATACGTGCGCAACATCGCCAGTCTAGAGCATCTCTATTTCTACTGGAAATTCGCCGAACTGAAAGACGCTAAGGAAGTGTGGGGTGGATCATCCGCAGCGCTTGCGAGCGTCTACAGGAGCTTGGCACAGCCACTGATTCTTGCCCATGCAGATGATTTGGTTTGTGACGGTCGATTCTCAGGGTCGAACATCAAGGAGATATCCGATTTCACGGGCGTGCCCATGTCCGAACTCGTCCTTGAGGTGATAAAGATATTCTCACGTCCTGATAGCACCGTCGCCGGATCGGTATGGCTTGCGTTCGCCAATTTCATATGCCCGGAAGCGGATGATGGGCAGGGGCAACTTGCGCTGAAGCGACTCCTGTCTAGTAACTCGGCAAGGATTGCCGACAACATGACAGACGGTCCGTGGGAAGTTGGCTGCTACCCGGCAGATGATTTCGACGAAATCGCGGCTGGGCTAATTTGGCGTGTTCTCGGTTCGCCCCACGCTGTTGACAGGTGGCGCGCGGCTCACTGCATTCGCCGATTTGCAAATTTCGGGCGCTGGGATATTGTTGATAAGGTTGTTGCCGCCTTCGGTACAAAGACAGCCACACCATTCCAGGCACCAGAACTGGCGTTCTACTTCCTTCATGCCCGGCTGTGGCTGTTGATCGCTGTTGCACGAGCCGCTATTGACCATCCCGATCAGGTGGCGCGCTACAAGGATTTACTCCTGGCTGTCATCATGGAAAAGAACGAGCCGCATGTGCTTATGCGTCACTTTGCTGCCAGCGCGCTCCTGAGCTGTGTAGATCGCGGCAAACTGACGCTTGATGCAAACAAGCTCATGATTGTTCGTAATGCCGACACGTCGCCACATCCGCATTCGCGGAAGAAGAACCGCAACCGCGGCGGCTTATACCAAGACCGACCGAAGTCAGTGCCCGAGTCTTCCTTTCAGTTTCATCTAGAGTACGAATTCGAGAAGCATGACGTCGATAGCCTTGCTCGCGTGTTCGGCAAGGGCTGCAGGGAAGTTGGTGACATAGTGTCGGGTATCGTAAAGAAGATCGATCCGTCAATTACGCACATGTATGAGGATGGCGGCCGTAAGTCGCGCGGGCGAAGTTCTCATCAGATGACGACCCGATTTCACGGCTATGGGCAACAACTCGGCTGGCATGCTCTATTCATTGGTGCAGGCAAGCTTCTTGCCGACCATCCTGTAACCGACGACTGGTGGTACGACGACCCTTGGGAAGAGTGGCTCGGCCGCTACGGGCTAACGCGCAAAGATGGCTTATGGCTTTCCGATGGAATGGACAGGACACCTGATGACGCCTCTGTTAGGCTGCTTGAATCTAAGAAGAAGGGGCTCGCGATAACCGGCGATCAGAAGAAGATTATGGGACTCGCCGGCCTGGACATTGAGAAAGGTGTTGGTAGGGAACTGATAGTTCAGGGCGGGTGGTATTCATCGGATGGTGTTGAAATCGGATTATCCTCTACGCTTGTTTCGCCCAAAAAGGCCGCGCAGTTTGCCAGAGAGCTCATACGAGAGAACCCCATTCTCGCTAGGGTACCTGTGTTTCATGGCAGCGAAGACGATGAAGAATATCTGCGCAGCGAAAAGAAGGAGTGCTTGCCTTGGATTGTTTGTCCATCCGGCGAGAGCCGGTTGGATGAGAATGATCCATATGGTGCTCCGGTTGCCAACCAAAGGCCGCGTCTAGCACAAGACTATTCGAAATTCAGTAAGCTGACACGGCAAGATTCATTCGGACGCTTCTGGAATAGTAGTCGCGGGTCGCTCTTACTTCGGGCTGAAGCTTGGGGACATGATGAAGCCAATCGAGAAGATGGCCCTCGTCCGGGGTTGCGGCTTCACTACAAATCAAGCGAACTTAAGAAGGTGTTGACGGAGTACGACATGGAGCTGCTACTTCTATTCGACCTTCAGCGTTATGAAAAAGAGACCTATCGAAGCAGCGGACAGTTTTCGCACACAATCGCCGTAGTGAGAATTGATAGGTCGCTCAATGTGGAGTACTTCAAGGGGCGCGTGAACTACCCAAACAAATCGGAATGGTAGTCTGATTTCCTAAGCTTCTGTAGCCGCTTTCGTCGGCTATACCACTTACAGCGGGCAGTTGATGTTGAACGAGGAAACTTCCGCTTCGGGTCGGAAACGGAAGGATATCTCTTCCCGTATCAATGACCGCTTTGGCCGACGACTTGTCAGAGGCCAATCATCTCGAATGACTGCTGTGCTTTTCTACCTGCCTTTGGGTCTCCGATGGCATGGCAGTCTGCAACGTGTCGGTCACTGCACATCGCCAGCATCAGCTATCTGGTGATCTGAATAAATTGGTGCGTGCACAACATTTAAACGCCCGCTTCCAGGAAGGTAATTAGCAAGATCAATGTGCAAGTTGGTGCCAGTTGCCGCCGTTCGTACCCGGCCCGTAGTATTAACGCATATACTGGTAGGGAAATTATGGGGTCTACGATAAAGGTTTCAGAGTGTAGATAGAACTAAAAGTTAGGGGAGAAAATGACGTATTTAATTAAAGAAATTGATGTCAGCCGGATATACCTTGCTAACGACAATCCACGTCACGACCCAATCGAGAATGAACCGGAAATTATCCAACGCCTGATCGCTCATGAAAAAATAAAACCGTTGGCACGCCATATCGCTAACGCTGGACATACCAGTCCCTTAGAGCGAATAGCCGTCATCACACACCCCAAAGTAAGAAACGCGTTCATCACGGCAGAAGGCAACCGACGAATCTGTGCGCTTAAACTTTTGGCAGATCCAGACAAAGCAGATACAGAGGCAAATAAAAAATATTTTCGATCATTGTCATTGTTGATGGCAAACCCTCCGGGCAAATTGGAAGCTGTTGTATTTAGCGACATGCAAGCTGCTCGCCCATGGATGTCGCTGCGTCACGAAGGCGAGCAAGGAGGGGTCGGCACTAGGCCTTGGGATGCGAATCAGATAGCAAGGTTTAACGCCCAAGGGGACAATGCACAGAACCCTAATATCCAAGCTTCTCTATTGATTGATTACGCTCGTAATCAAAAGCTATTGCCCACCAATGAACTTGACTCTATAAGCATCACAACGATGACTCGATACCTGAGCAACCCTGTTTTTCGAGATACGCTTGGGTTGAAAGATAGCAAGACACTCATTATCACAGTGCCGTCTGGCGAGTTTAATCGTGTAGTTGTGCGCTTTCTTACAGATATTCTTGATCCGCTTTCAGGAGTTAATTCACGAACTAAGGTTGAAGATCGCAAACAATATGCAAATAAATTAAGATCGGAGGGGGTGGCACCGACTACGCGCGGACTTGACCCCCTAGATGCAACAACCACCCCGCGTCAGAAGAAAGATAATCAGACTGGGAAACCTGCAACTTCACAAAGAGACAACCGTAGCCCTGATGACCGCATACATGTAATCCCGAGTAAATTTACTGCACACATAAAGGACAAAGTTCTGAAGCGCGTTTATGACGAACTAAAAAAACTAGATGCAGAGGAATTCCCGTTTGCTTCAACTTTCTTACTCCGCGCAGTGATAGAGCAAGTTGCAACGCTTTTTCTGAGCCAAAATGGAATAAACAAAGTTGAATTACATACCAAACTTGCTAGTGTTGCCGATCTCCTCCAAAAACAAGGGCTAACTGATCATCAGCTAAAATTTCTTCGCACTATGTCTACAGATAAAGATAATCGCTATTCACCCAATACTATGGGCCACTTCGTACATGGTGGCGCTGTTCCGACTCATAATAACGCTATCAAGATGTGGGATTCCCTTGAGCCGATTATTGATGTCATTTTGAAGCAATTGAAATAGGGGCTGGCCAAGCACATTCTTTTTTGATACTGTTCGAACCATGCCCGTAACTGACACCCCACTAAGATATCCAGGCGGAAAAAGCCAACTCATTCCTTTCATCATTGAGTTATTGAAGGAAAACAACCTTTTCTATGGTGAATATGCAGAGCCGTTTGCGGGAGGTGCCGGCATCGCAATGAAATTGCTGCTTGATGGATATGTGGACAGGATTTACCTTAATGATGTTGATCCAGCCATATATTGTTTTTGGCACTCTGTGCTCAACCGCACCGATAAATTGTGCAAGCTGATTGAAGAGTCTGAGGTCACCATAGAAGAATGGCACAAGCAACGTCAGATTTATTTAACGGGTGACTTTTCACAGGAAGTAAAATTTGGCTTCTCCACCCTTTTTTTGAATCGCACAAACCGATCTGGCATCATTAAAGCAGGTGTGATTGGCGGACTCGACCAAAGTGGAAATTACAAACTAGATTGTCGTTTTAACAAACCAGATTTAATTCGGAAAATTCGGAGAATCGCCTCTTACAGGACACAGATCAATCTTTCACAACTTGATGCTGTGGAATTTATAAATACGATAGTTCCAGAGACCCCCCCCTGCACACTGATTAATCTCGATCCACCATATTTTGGCAAGGGGCATGAACTGTATACTAATTTTTATCGGCCTGATGACCACGCAACATTAGCTAAAGCCGTATGCTCCATCCAAAGGCACTGGATGGTAACTTATGATGACACACCTGAAATCCGCAATCTCTATAAGCAACACTCTACATATTCCAGCAGCCTTAATTATTCCGCTCAATTAAAACGAGTTGGAACGGAATTGCTTGTATTAGGCCCTTCGTTAAGCGCCCCCGATTCATTGAAATTGGCAAATATCTCAGACGTGTTAAAGATGCGAGAGCAAAAAGGTCGAATTGCTACGGCCTAGATGGCTTGCTTCCTGAAATCCAGAATGTCGGCTAGGGCCGATTATGTAGACTGCTCGATTATGTGGAGTTACCACAGTGAATTATCTCTGGAGCCATGTACCGTGCGGCTTTCCCTAAGCAATTGGATGTACGAAGTCATCATAATTTCTGAAGTTTGACGGCTACCGGAAGAGGCAAGATCGGTCGTTGGTATCCCGTAGAGCCGCACAAAGACTGGTAGTGCCACGATGATTGGCCTCCGAATGACACCTCGACTACATTTCCATATGCTTGGTGACCGGTGGATTATGTTAACCGTGGTTTTGCCGTCACCCGTGCCAGCCAAGGTCTCAGGGTAAGCGCAGGGCATCAAGTCCACATAATCGAGATGTCTACATAATCAGCCTTATGTGGAGCGCTACATAAGGCCGATTACCGTACCGTGACCACAGCCAGCCTTATGGCGAGCAGTTTGCAACCCTCTGTGCTTCCTTCATGTCAAAATCGCAGCCCACGGGCATCCGGTACTTTTTGCATGCCAGCGCTGCATACCTCGCATTGCGCTGGCTGTAAAATTGCACGGTTGGCAGCCAGCCATTCAAGGTAATAATCATGACAAAAGTTCATTGCGACGGGTGCGGCGAAGACGCTCCCAGCTACGAAATCACCAACTATGGCTCCATGGATTGGATTTATAGAAAACTTTGCAGTTGTTGCTTCAGTGCGGAAGTCGCCAAGGTCAGCGGTATCGATAATTTTGACAATACCCGACTTCAACCTATCAGGATAAATGACTGCGCTGGCGAAGCACACCAGTTTCATTTCGTATCACGCCTGTTGGGAAATATGGTCACTCTGGATGCTTTTGAGGTCCAGGATGGTGACCGGGCAGGGTATCAGTTTCAAATAATCGGCGACCCCGAAGAAGACATGTTCGCCATGCTTGGCCGCATGGTTGAGAAAATACGCAAAGCGCTTTCCGTTAAGCACATCAGGAACGCTGGTGATGGGCATGGACTTCAGATTGCTGACATGACGGTGCGGGGTCGGATCGAATGTGACCTCTCAGAAGATATTCGCATGCCCTGCGTTGTTGTCGATGGCCAGGAAATATCATGGAAAGATTTTGGCCGCATGATAATTTCATTCGAGGGGTGGCAGTTCAAGCTGGAGATTCTTGATCGCAGCGAGGAGTTCTGATGCCGGACACTACCCACGGTTTATTGCCTGTCATAATCACAGCATGAATAACCAGTCCCCAGAAAACATGAAACTTGATGAAGCCATAGCGTTGCTGAAAACCAATGGCTATCGGGTCATCCGCCCCTTCGAACCACGCACCACTTATTCGGATTCGCCCCCACCGGAGAAACTGTTGAAGGCTGCTGTCCTGGATACAGAAACCACTGGACTGGACCCGGTTGAAGATAAGATTATCGAGCTTGGCATTGTCGTCTTTGAGTATTGCCCGGAGACAGGGCAGGCCTACAGGGTGCTGGAGACCTTCAATGAGCTTGAAGACCCCGGGATGCCGATTTCACCAGAGTCTACGAAGATTCATAACATCACAGATGAGATGGTTGCGGGGAAGCGTATTGATGATGCCGCCGTACAGGCTCTCATGTCTGATGTGTCGATTGTTATCGCCCACAATGCGAGTTTTGACCGTGGGTTCGTGGAAGCGCGGTTGCCCATGTTTGCCAGGAAAGCATGGGCTTGTTCCTTCGCACAGGTAGCATGGAAAAATGAAGGTATGGGCGGTGCGAGTCTGGAGTTCCTGGCTTACCGCTATGGTTTTCATTTTGGTGGTCACAGGGCGTCAGTCGACTGCCATGCGCTGCTTGAAGTGCTGCAATGCGATTTGCCTGAGTCCGGTGGCAAGGTAATGAAAGCGCTTCTGGCCAATGCCCGTGGTAATGAAATCAAGGTTTGGGCGTTGAATTCGCCATTCGATAGCAAGGATAAACTCAAGGCGCATAGTTATCGCTGGGAGCCAGAGCGCAAGACGTGGACCGTCTTGTTACCCCAGGCGAATCTTCCCCAGGAAGTTGACTGGCTGCGGGAGCATGTCTATCAAGGTCGTCCATTCAAGCTTGAACTGGAGAAAATTGACGCATTCCATCGCTTCACTTCCCGGCGCGGTACTACCGAGACGGTGAGCTATTAGGGCATGGCGCGACGCAACCACTATCACGTCTATGTTGTCGAGTTGTCCAGGGACGTGCTGTACGAAGGCAAATTCAAAAGATGCAATCCGGATTACATCCCGGGCAAGCCGTGCGTTTATGTCGGCATGACAGGCCTGGATCCCGACGTGCGCTTCGACAAACACAAGGCGGGCATCCAGTCCAATCGGTACGTCAAGCAATACGGATTGCGGTTGTTGCCCGATCTCTACGAAGCATTTAACCCGATGCCTTATGAAGAGGCGTGTGACAGGGAAGTCGAGGTGGGGATTGATTTGCGCAGTGCAGGGTTCGGGGTTTGGCAGGCGTGACAAATCACGTAATGCTCCACGCTTGCGCTTGAAGTAAAATCCTGCCAGCTTTATTCATGACCTCACACACTACAGCCCTTGCAAATGACCCGCTCAGAACTTATTGAACGCATTGCCGATCTACACCCCCAACTGCAATTGAAAGATGCCGAGCTTGCCGTCAGGGTGATTCTGGATACGCTTTCAGATGCGCTGTCAAAGGGTGGGCGTGCCGAGATTCGCGGCTTCGGCAGCTTTGGATTGAATTACCGGCCACCGCGGCAAGGGCGGAATCCCAAGACCGGCGCGAAGGTGAAGGTGCCTGCCAAGTATGTACCGCATTTCAAGCCGGGCAAGGAACTGAAAGAACGGGTGGACCGCGAATGACAATCGAATCTCTTCCTGAATTTACTGCACCGGCAGCCAGGCTATGGGCAGCCATTCCAGTCGATGCCAGAAAGCGACTGCTCGCGAATGTCTGGTGCGGGAAATGCAGCCATGCGGTCACCATCGCCAATTTTACCGGAGCCGTCAAGGCGGGCGACCTGTTGCTTGTCGGCAAATGTTCGGAGTGTCATGGTGATGTGGCGAGACTGATAGGGACGAGTGAGATTGCGGTTAAATGAAAATACGCACCAGAATCGGATAAATCCGGCGGCTGTTAATTCGGGATTCCCCAGACGATGGATATGACAAGTGCGCTATTCCTGCTGTTGCTGGCCGCGCTGGGGTGGTTCTGGTTCGGCAGCCTGCGCGCCCTTGAGATCGCCAGGAACGCGGGGAAACATGTTTGCAGCGATGCGGATGTGCAATTTCTCGACGACACGGTCGCCAACATCTCGATGGCGCTGGTGCGGGACAAGTCTGGCCGCCGGGTGTTGCGCCGCACCTACCGTTTCGAATTCAGCGAGACCGGCAACACCCGGCTCGAAGGCCGGCTGATCCTGCTTGGCGACAAGATCGAGTCGGTCACCATGGAACCTTACCAAATATTGCCCTGAACGGATAATGATCTTGACAGTGGAACGCTCGTTCCATTATCGTTATCCCCATGGAAAACATTGACTCTACCTATCTGGCCAGGCTCCAGGACTATTACGCCGAAAACGGCGTGCTGCCGCCGTATTCCACCATCATGGGCATTGTCGGCATGAAGTCCAAGTCGCCCGTGGCGGCGCTGGTGGCAAGACTCAAGCTGCAAGGCTACCTTGAATCCACCCCGGAAAAGCGCATCAAGCCGGGCAGACGTTTTTTTGAACGCCCCATATTCGACAGTGTGCGCGCCGGTTTCCCCAGCCCGGCCGGGGATGCGAATCATGACATGCTGACCATCGACGAGTTTCTGGTCACGCATCCGTCCAGCACCGTGCTGGTCAACGTCAAAGGCGATTCCATGATCGATGCCGGCATCCTGCCGGGTGACACCGTCATAGTGGAAAAGCGCTCCGTGGCGAACGTGGGGGATATGGTCATCGCCATCATCGACAACGAGTTCACCCTGAAGACCCTTGGCAAGGAAAAGAACGAATATGTGCTGATCCCCGCCAATCCGGACTATCCTGTCATCCATCCCAGGGGCGATATGGAAATTTTTGGTGTCGTCGTCGGCCAGTTCCGCAAGTACAAATAAGCCGGAGCATCCATCATGCTTATCAGCAACTGGCCCAATGCCATCGCGCATGTGGATGCCGACTGTTTCTACGCCTCCTGCGAACTGTTGCGCCGCCCCGACCTGAAAGGCCAACCCATCTGTGTGCTGTCCAGCCAGGACGCCTGCGTGGTCGCCAAGACCTATGACGCCAAAGCCGCTGGCATTACGACCGGTATGCCGGTCTGGGAAGCCAGAAAACTGCTGCCGCAGGCAAACTACCTTTCCGCCGATTTCCGCTATTACGGCCAGATATCCGACAAACTCTTTGCCATCATCAGGCGCTATAGCCCGGCAATCGAGGAATACTCCATCGATGAGGGGTTCATGGATATGAACGGGCTGCGCAGCCTGTACCGCAAACCGTATCAGGCCATTGCCGACGAGATCCGCACCACCGTCCGGCAAGAGGTCGGCATTACCGTCTCAGTCGGCATCTCTGTCACCCGCACCCTGGCCAAGATGGCTTCCGAATACCGCAAGCCGAACGGCACCACCATCGTGGCGGGCAGACGCATCCATGATTTCCTGGAACATGTCAGCGTGCGCGACATCCCCGGCATCGGCGGCAACCGCCAGGCGCTGCTCAACAAGTTCGGTATCCACACCGCAGCCGATTTCGTGGATGTGCCGGAGCGAGAAATAAAACGACTGTTGGGCAAAGCCGGTACCGACCTGTGGCACGAGCTCAACGGCACGCCCATCTACAAGATCGAGACCGAAGCCAGGATGCCCAAGAGTGTGGCCAGAACCGCTTCGATGGGCGAGGTTACACAGGACAAGCAGACCATCCACGCGCATCTGCTCAACCACGCCATGCGGCTATCCAAGGAACTCATCACCAAGCGGCTGACAGCCAGGAAACTGACGGTATTCCTGACGCTGAAGTCGTTCGACAAACAGGCCAGCACCTCCGAGCTGCCTTATCCGAGCGCGGATTATTTTTTGCTGGCGAGCGAAGCGGGCAGGGCGCTGGATGATCTATATGACCCCGTTAGCCATTACCGGGCATGCGGGCTGATCGCCGGCGACATCGCCATTCGCCAGTCGGGCAGCTTTGATCTGTTCCAGATGGCCGAACAGCAACGGGAAGAAAAGCATCTGAAGTTGCTGGAGACGCTGCACGCCATCAATCGCAAGCATGGCGACAACGTGCTGTCCATCTGCGGTTCGATACAAAAGCGCAGGGCAGGAGGAGCGATGGGGCGGTTCGTTTACCCGGTGCTGGAGTGCGGCTAACTACGGACTGATCGGTGACGATATCTGCGGGTTATTGTAAAAGCTCTTGTTGGCTGATATGGTTCTCCACGCAACCCGGGGTAACACCCGCAAGCAGCTCAGCCTCGTGAGTGGTGAAAGCCGTGACGGGGACCCGGATCAGCCGATGAGTGCTGGGATCAAAATAAACCTTTCGCGCAGCTTGAGGGGGTGAGACCCTGATCAGGCAAACCCCGGTAACGATTGCCGGGGTTTTCGTTTGGTGATGGGAAATGCAACCCATGAATTAGTGTCTGGGCTGATCCAGGCCGCTGCACACGCTCCCCAGCACCCCAACCAGAATCTCCATTCCTTCAGCCATAAGCTGGACCTGCGCTTCATTGGGCTCATTCATCCCAATCATGGCAAGAGTCTCTTCAAGCGGTAGCTCCCCATATTTAGACCGGTAGTGAGCCACGTTGAGCGCCAGCAATCGCGCGCATTCGGCGATATCATCCCTGCTCGATTTTTCTATAAGCTGGTCGGCGAGTTTGTAGTATTGTTTGAACGTCGACAGGTCAGCCATGGCAAACACCTCAATGAAGATACCGCACTTTACCCGAATCCTGCTTGCCGCTGCCACGCTGATCATGGTGTCCGTATCATCGTCTGCGGATACCTTGCACGGGAGGGTGGTGGGCGTTTCTGACGGCGACACCGTAACCGTCCTGGACAGTGCTCACCGGCAATACAAAATCCGGCTGATGGGTATCGATGCTCCCGAGAAAAAACAGCCCTATGGCAGTCGTTCCAAACAATCGATTTCTGACCTGGTATTCAACCGGCAAGTACAGGTCGAATACGATAAGACGGACAAATATGGGCGCACGATAGGCAAGATCATCGTGAATGGCATTGATGCAAACCTTGAGCAGGTCAAAACCGGCATGGCCTGGCACTACAAGCAGTATCAGCGCGAACAGTCGGCGTCAGATCGCGCGGCCTATGCTGATGCCGAAAATGAGGCGAGAACGGCCAGACGCGGGTTATGGCAGGAGGCTGAGCCAACGCCGCCATGGGACTGGCGCAGACAACAAAAAACACGGAAGAGATGATGGGCGATGCCAGCCATGAACGGGCTGGCATCGAACTTGTTTATTACTTCTTGACGCCGTTGACTGTAGCCTTGAGCGTCGCACCAGCCTTGAATGCCGGAGCCTTGGATGCCTTGATCTTCAGTTCTGCACCAGTAGCCGGGTTGCGGCCAATGCGTGCTGCGCGCTTGCGCACTTCGAACGTGCCGAAGCCAACCAATGCCACGTTGTCGCCTTTTTTCAGGGTGGCGGTAATGATTTCAATCAGTGCTGCGATGTTGCGATCTGCATCCGCTTTGGTGCTGCCGGTCTTGTCTGCCAGTGCATCGATCAGTTCTTTACGGTTCATGCTATTACACCCTTTTATGATGGTGGTTAAAAATCCACTGCGGATTGTTGTGGATATTGGGCTGCGTGGCAAGTGAAACCTGTTTGAAAGGGTTGCTCAACTGTTATTGAACTGGACGCCAACCTTTCGAAATAACTTGAAAAATGGAATCCAGCTTCATCCCTCAATGTAAAATCGTCGGTGGCTCATCACCTTCCTTCCTGGGCAGCAGGTGTGCAAATCGGCCTCCAGCTTCGGTGAAATAGCGGAACTCGATTACCCCAATTGTCCGTTTTTTCTTGGAAATTCCCTTGGGCTTGATCTGCGGTTGTGCGGCCCACACCCCATGCCTCGTTTCCAGCATAAGCGAGCACGTATCTATCGCATAGGGTGATGCGCTTATGCTTCCGTACTTGTCGAGAATCGCATTCATTTGGCGCATTTTGTCTGGGCGAAGCGTCCATGCTTCCATGATTGCGAATACGAAATCAGCCTCCAATGCCAACGCCGCTGACTGGATCGTCCGCGCAGACTGGTCTTTGCCTTCCCCGCTTCCAGTCTGAATCATCACCGGGATGACTTCCTTTGTGGTCAGGTTGCCAACAAACGCCATCGGCTGAAGCCTTTCTCCGGCCTCCAGAAACTCCCGCGCTCTATCGATCATCGGGCTGATGATGTTCATGTACGCTTGCGGTGGCGTGCTGATGGGTGCCTCTTTCATTTTTTCCTCAATACTTGCCACCGGTCGTGCAAACAGGGAAGAGCACGGTAGCCATATCTGAAATTGGCATCGTGGGTAATGCAGCAGTGAGTGCAGTTGTTACAACCCGGGAGATTTTCTTTTGGCTCTGTATCCATGAATCTGTTGGTGCGAATTCAAAACTTACACTTTTGAGGTCGCCATTATGCTCGAATTGGGTTGACCAGAACCTCGGGCCTGATCGCAAAGCAGCGATGGTCGCCAATTAAAAAGTAGCGCCCAGTATAATCAGCGGTTTTTGAGAATCCCGCCATGTGGTTTAAAAACATCTTCATTTATCGCCTGCCAACCGACTGCACCATCACTGCCGCCACCCTACAGGAAAAACTGGCGCTCAAGCCGCTACAACCTTGCAGCGGACTCGACAAACAAAGCAGGGGATGGGTTTCCTGCCGTGGCGATGACCGACTGGTCCACGTTGCCAATCAACAAATCCTGTTTGCGCTGGGCGTAGAGCAGAAACTACTACCGGCCTCCATCATCAACCGGTTTGTCAAAGAGCGAATCGCCGACATTGAAGCGCAGCAGGGCTACAAGGTGGGGCGCAAAGAGAAAAAAGACATCAAGGAAGCCGTCACCGAAGAGCTGCTCCCCAGAGCTTTTGCCATGCAGCGCGCCACCTATGCGTGGCTAGATCCAGCCAACGGTCGCCTGATCATAGAGGCGGCATCCTCAGCCAAAGCCGATGAGCTATTGGAGCAACTGAGCAAAACGGTGGATAACCTGCCGGTGAAATTGCTGCATACCGAAATTTCCCCAGTTGCCGCCATGACGGACTGGCTTGCCGGAGAAGCTGCGCCGGCGGGTTTCACCATAGACCGCGAACTGGAACTGCGTGCCACGGGTGAGAGCAAGGCCACGGTTCGTTATGCCAATCATGCTTTGGAGGGAGAGGAAATCCTTGCCCATATCGCGTCAGGTAAACGTGCCACCCGGCTGGGGCTGACCTGGAACGACCGGATTTCCTTTGTTCTGACCGAACAACTGCAAATCAAGCGTCTCGAATTTCTGGACATCATCAAGGAAGAATCAACAACACTGGCCGATACCGATGAAGAGATGTTTGACCTCGACTTCACCCTGATGACCGGCGAACTGGCCAGGATGCTGACAGACCTGACAGAAGCGCTTGGTGGCGAAGTTTCAAATAATCGTTGATGCGAAGCGCAACATGGCCGGTCACGTTACTCATCAAATGCCATTCCTGATAACTCTTATTATCAGGAATGGCACTTTTTGCGGCTAAAGTGGTGGGTAATACAAGCCACCGTTCAAAACAGCCCAATACACCCGCAAATACAAGCATCTGCAATGCCCTGTTCTGAAATACAATCGACGCACCACACAACAGAGCGCGACACTATGGATGAGCAACAACAAAACACGGAAGAGATGATCGACGGGCTGGTACGGCCAGAAAGAATGGCTCACGCCATCGGACAGACGCCCAAATACATCAAGGACGAGATTGCCGACCTCGTGGAAGGGGAGCAGATTCCTGGCTCATTTGGGGATCTGATCAAGCGCTCTGTCGAGATGACTGAAGAACACAAGGAATTCGCCGGAACAAACGTTGTATCGATTTTTCGGAAGGGCGCTGTTTGCTAAAGAGGATCCCCTTTGGTGGGCATCCCTT
>Ga0210026_1001857_pt1 | contig 19386 bp, 9 predicted proteins | sample CryGeymeta201509_FD_183977 | JGI IMG/M metagenome (GOLD analysis project Ga0210026, IMG submission 183977) | Groundwater microbial communities from Crystal Geyser aquifers in Utah, USA - Crystal Geyser metaG 2015-09 (SPAdes) (version 2) | ecosystem: Environmental > Aquatic > Deep subsurface >... | reverse complement strand
GCATTTTGCGCAAAGCCATCCTGCGGGTCGAAGAAGACTACGCCAACGACCAAGAGGTCGAAAATGCACAGTCAGAGGCGGTTGAAGAAGCCTCACGACGCGCGCAGCCGCTGACAGCAGACCAGCACCAAATGCTGAATGAACTTCGGTCGTGGGCACAAACGGCCAAGAACCAGGTCGATGCCAAAGCCAAAGCGATCCTCGACTGGCTCACGAGTAACCTCAAGACCGATGGTCAGTGGAATGACCGCCGGGTGATCTTGTTCACCGAATACCGCACCACCCACCAGTGGATGCATGAGATTCTGTCAAGCCACGGTTTTGGCGGCGAGCGCTTGGCCCTCCTGCACGGGGGACTTTCGCAGGAAGATCGGGAACCTATCAAAGCGGCCTTCCAGACCTCGCCCCAGGATTCAGCGGTTCGCATCCTGCTGGCCACTGATGCCGCGTCTGAAGGTATCGACTTGCAGAACCACTGTAACTGCCTCATCCATCTGGAGATCCCTTACAACCCCAATGTGATGGAGCAGCGCAACGGCCGTATCGATCGGCACGGTCAACGCCAGAAGGAAGTATTGATCTGGCACCCCGTTGATGGCGGCGAACAGGGCAAAGCAACCATTGGTGGCCACGGTGACGACATCATCCGTGCGCTGCGCAAACTCGAATCCATGCGGGCAGACATGGGTAGCGTCAATCCGGTCATCGCGCCACAAATGTCGGGGCTGATCGAAGGCTCACTCAAAGACCTCGACACCCGCCTTGCTGAAGCCAAAATCGCCAAAGCTAGACGATTTGTACGCGCAGATCGTGAGCTCAAGGATCGCGTTGCGAAATTGCATGAAAAGCTGCTGACGACGCAAACCGAATTCCATCTCACGCCCGACCACATCCTGATGGCGGTCAAGACGGGGCTTGCTTTAGCCGGTCGCCCTCCGTTGGAGCCGTGCAGTTTGTCTGATGCACCTGCGGGCAGTGTATTCAGGATGCCAGCCTTTTCAGGATCATGGGGGCGCTGCACAGAAGGTTTGCGGCATCCGCACACGCAGCAGATTCGACCCATCACGTTTGACCATGCTGTCGCCACCGGGCGTGACGACGTAGTGCTGGTTCACCTGAACCACCGACTGGTGCAGATGTGCCTGCGCTTGCTGCGCGCCGAGGTCTGGGCACAGGACGACGTGAAGAAGTTGCATCGTGTCACCGTGCGTTCGGTGCCGGACGCACTGATCGACGGCCCTGCCGTGGTCGTCATCTCGCGGCTGGTCGTCACTGGCGGAAACCATCATCGCCTCCACGAAGAGCTAACGGTGGCCGGGGGCTATCTGGGCGATAAATCCTTCCGTCGAGAAGAAGGCGTCACCAAAGTTCAACAATGGCTGGATAAGGCCAAGCCACTGACGGCCGCAGACTCTTTGTTCGATGCCATCCGTGTGCGTTTTGACCGCGCGCAAAGCGCCATCCTGCAGTCGGTCGACGCCCGGTCAAAAGACCGGCTCAAGTTCCTGACCAACACGCTGCAATCCCGCAAACAGCAGGAAGTGACCGACATTGACACCGTGCTCAATGAGCTTGAAAAAGCCATTCAAGCCGAACTGAAAAAAGATCAGCAACCGGCCCAGCTTTTCCTGTTCTCTGAAGACGAACGAACACAGATCAGGTGCGACACCGCCGCACTGGAAGCGCGTCTTGCCCGCATTCCAGCCGAGCGCCTGCAGGAGGCCCAAGCCATCGAAACCCGCTACGCCAAACTCAACGACCGCACCTTCCCGGTTGCCGTCATCTTTCTCGTGCCTGCATCTGCCGCTCAGGGAGGTGCCGCATGAGTGCTCCCAGCGTGCATGATGATTGGCTGTCGCTGATCGAAATCTCCGGCCCTTTCCTCGCTGTTCCCGTTCTCAAGGAAGCCTTTCCGCAAGGGCTGGAAGAACTTGATGCCACCAAGCGCAAACGTCTGCGCCAAGCCTACGAGGAATGGCGCGAAGCGCTGGAGCTGGAAGACGCGCAATTCGCTGAGTCGCACGTGGCCTGGATCGACGAGGTGCTGTCGCGTGGCCTCGAGCTCGATGAAGACGGCAAAGGCGACGTTCTCAAGCGCGCCGACTGGTGCGCCGCCAACCTCCAAGCCAGCTTGCCCGAACACGGGGTGACGCTGTCGCCTGATCTTGCTGTGATTGATGAGCAACGCGCCAACCTGCCACTGCTGCTGATCCAAACCTATGCCCAGGATGTCGACCTTGATGCAACCCTGAAGCAAGGCGCCTGGGCCGTCACGCCCGCCGATCGCATGGTGCAGTTGTGCCGCTCACTGGGTTGTCGACTCGGCTTGGTGACCAATGGCGAGCGCTGGATGCTGGTGGATGCCCCAGTGGGTGCCGTTACCACCTTTGCCAGTTGGTATGCCCGCATCTGGAGCCAGGAGCCCATCACACTGCAGGCCTTCGTGCACCTGCTCGGCATTCGTCGTTTCTTTGTCGATGAATCCGAGCAATTGCCCGCGCTGTTCGATCGCTCCCTGAAGTTCCAGGACGAAGTCACCGACGCCCTTGGCGAGCAAGTACGCCGCGCCGTCGAAGTGTTGATTCAAACACTCGACAAAGCCGACCAGGACCGCAATCGAGAGCTCCTGCACGACGTCAAAGAGCCCGAGCTGTATGAGGCCGCGCTGACGGTCATGATGCGCTTGGTGTTCCTGCTCTCCGCCGAAGAACGTGGCCTGCTCCTGATGGGCGACGAGCGCTACGAAGCCAACTACGCGCTTTCCACCTTGCGCATGCAGTTGCGCAAAGAGTCCGAGGAAATCCTCGAGCGTCGCTGGGACGCTTGGTCGCGCTTGCTGGCAATCTTCCGCGCGGTTTTTGGCGGCATCGAACATGAAAACCTGCGTCTGCCCGCATTGGGCGGTTCGCTGTTCGATCCCGACCGCTTTCCCTTCCTCGAAGGTCGGGGCAAAGGCTCCAACTGGTGCAGCGATGCAGCCAAGCCACTGCCCATAGACAACCGCACCGTGCTGCTGTTGCTGGAGGCCATTCAGCAATTCCAAGGTCGAACGCTGTCATACCGTGCGCTGGATGTTGAACAGATCGGCTATGTGTACGAGGGCCTGCTCGAACGCACTGTCAAGCGCACCGATGAAGTCACGCTGGAACTGGATGCCACGAAGAGCGCCAAGACGCCATGGGTCAAGCTGGCCGAGCTGGATTCGGCACGTTTGGATGGTGCCGCGCGATTGGCCGAGTTGCTGCAAGAACGCTCTGGCAGTTCTGCCAGCCGAGTGCGCAATGATCTGGCCAAACCCGTCGACGACACCTTGGCCGACCGCCTGCTGACCGCTTGCCAAGGCGACACCAAGCTCCGCGATCGCGTCAAACCCTATGCCCATCTGCTGCGCACCGATCCATGGGGCTATCCGCTGGTGTATCCCGCTGGTGCCTTCATCGTCACCACCGGTTCCGACCGGCGCGAAACCGGCACCCACTACACACCGAAATCGCTGACCGAAGCGATCGTCGCCGAAACCCTCACGCCGGTGGCCTATGTCGGCCCAGCAGAGGGAACGCCACGCGAACAATGGGCACTGAAATCCCCAGCTGAACTGCTCGACCTCAAGATTTGCGATCCAGCCATGGGCTCGGGTGCTTTCCTGGTGCAAGCCTGCCGCTGGCTGTCTGATCGCCTCGTCGAAGCCTGGTCACAGGTCGAGGCTACGGGCAAAACCGTGAGTGTGGATGGTGAGGTTCTGGAAGCAGGAGCAGCCAAGGAACCGCTGCCCCGCGACAGTGAAGCACGCTCAGTGATCGCCCGCCGCCTCATCGCCGAGCGTTGCCTCTATGGTGTCGATCTGAACCCACTGGCCGTCGAGCTCGCCAAGCTATCCATCTGGCTGGTGACGTTGGCCAAGGGGCGACCGTTTGGTTTCCTCGACCACAACTTGCGCTGCGGCGACAGCCTGCTCGGCATTCACCGACTGGATCAGCTCATCGAACTCTCAATGACGCCCGGTGGCAAAGGACAGCAGCGATTGTTCGGCCAGAACATTGAGCGCGCGGTGCAAGAAGCGATCACGTTGCGGCAGCAACTGCGTGCCATGCCTATTCGCGATATTCATGATGTCGAGGCCATGGCGCTATTGGACGCAAGTGCGAGACAGAAGCTTGAAATGCCTGAACAGATCGCTGATGCGTTTGTCGGTGAGGTGCTTGCAACTATCGGCAATGGTTACGCTTTGGAAAACGGACTTTCGTCACTTGCCATTCATGCAGGGCAAGCAATCAGCGGCGATGAAGCCGCATTCCGAACAATAGCCCTCCGAGCAAGCGCTAGGCTTGCTTTTGATCTGCCGGCAGGAAAACCAGTACGGAAACCGTTTCATTGGCCACTAGAGTTCCCCGAAGTATTTTCGGGAGTTTGCTGGGGGTTTGACGCTTTTATTGGCAATCCTCCATTTGCATTTGGGAAAAACGTAAGCACAAGTTGCGGCACTTCCTACAACTCGTTCCTGGTTTTAACGAATTCTGCCGCCACAAAAAACGTCGATATTTGCGCCCATTTTTTTCATTGTGCTTTTGCTCTCCTGAATAGGAATGGAGCAATGGGAATGCTTGCAACATCCTCTATCGCTGAGGGTGAGACCAGACTCGCCGCCTTGGAAAGTATCATTTCTGCGGGAGGGTCTATTTATTCGGCCACATCCAAATCAAAATGGCCTGGCGCTGCAAATGTTTTCATTTGTCGCGTGTCACTCTCGAAGCGAAAATGGGAAGGGGCATTCACTCTTGACGGGAAGTCCGTTAAGGGAATCTCATCATTTCTGACGCCAGATACGAACTGGCAGCCAGTATCCCTGCTAGAGAATCAAGGCGTCGCATTTTATGGAGCCATCCCAAATGGAGATGGATTCCTTATTTCAAGAGCTGACGCTGAGTCTTTATTAACCAAATCCCCAGATCACCATAAAGTTCTTTATCCATTCCTCACGGGGAAAGATCTCAATTCGAATCCCACGCAATCCGCGAGCCGTTTTGCAATTAATTTTTGGGATTGGAGCGAAGATGCCGCTTCAAAGTACAGCGATGCTTTCGAAATTGTGACTGACCGAGTAAAGCCGTATCGAGCGACACTGAAAAACACAAAGCCGAAGCTTGCGGCGAAATGGTGGATTTACGAGGCCAATCCAAAAGGATTGCATGATGCAATCGGAAGGAGTGAGCACTTTCGGGGCGGGGTAACGAATACTGCGCTCAAGGAGGTTCTGGTCATCGCGAGGGTTAGTAGTACCAATGCATTCACGTTCGTGAGCCCGAATCAAGTTTTTGACTGCGCACTGATCGTTGTCGCGTCAGATGATTTTGGCGTTTTTGCTGTCCTTCAGAGCAGTATTCATTTCGCTTTTGCTTGGCAGCATGGGGGGAAAATGAAATCTGACCTCCGCTACAGCCCTACGATGTGTCTGGCGACATTTCCGTTCCCGAAGCCCGATAATTTTGCTGGGCTGCGATTGTCTGGGCGGTCCTTCAATGAACGACGAAATGCCATTCTCACTAAGCGCGAATGGGGTTTAACTCGCCTTTCCAATTCAATTCATGATTCAGATTGTAGTGACTCTGATATTCAGGAGCTGCGCTCCTCCATAGCAGCTTTGGACATGAGCGTATTGGACGCCTATGGTTGGTCGGATATTGAGCTCAATCACGACTTCCACCATGTGGATTATCTTCCTGCTGGTCGGAACCTTCGTTACACGATATCCGAGCCTGCTCGCCTAGAGATTCTTCATCGTCTTGCCGACTTGAACCTCCAACGCCACAAGGAAGAGGCTAATCAAGGCTCTACAGGAAGCGATTCCGTTAAAAGTGCCTCTAAACCAGCGAGTAAATCGAAGAGCACTTCGTCTGCGCCTATCAGCGACCTATTCGATGGAGATGGCACATGACAGCTCTCTCCGCTGATCGTCCGAGTTCAAACCCGCAGGACGACCAGTTCGGGCATGCACCGTTCGCCGAAAGCCTTGCCAATAGTATTTGTCGCTACTCGGGTAATGATGGGCTGGTGCTGGAGCTCTATGGCCCATGGGGTTCGGGAAAGTCCACGGTACTGAGCTATGTGCGGCACTTCCTGAAGCAGCGCCCGGAAGCTGAACAGCCTGTCATTGTGACCTTCAATCCATGGTGGTTCTCCGGCCAGGGAAACCTTGCCCGCGCTTTTCTTGGCCAGTTGCAGGCCGTGCTGCCCGCCAAGAGTGAGAAGTTCAAAAAGCTGGGCGATCTGCTGGGCGATTTTGCCGAAGACGTTGGTGGACTGATCGACCGGAGTGGCATGACCAGATACCAGGCAAAGCCATGAGTCAAGCGTCGACACAGCTCAAGACACTCCCACCCGTGGTGATTGAAGCGTCACCAGAAATTCATCGGTGGGTAGGTCAGTTCCCTGATGGGCAGAGGGCTACGGCCAAACTGATGTTGAGTCGTCTGAAGTTTGTGCCACGCGACATCTATTCAGCATGGCTGAGGCGAGTCGTAGCTGCGTTGCCGGGCGGGAAGGTTTATGCGCTTTACTCAGTCCGGAAATTGGAAGATGGATTGCCGCTATGGAATGAAGGTGGTGAGATTGTTGCGCGCCCGGGTGACTCGCTGGGTAGCGAAGACTTGGTTTACTCACTGGTCGCAAATCTAGTGCGAGCCAATCCTCAGACTCTGCTCGACCATTCTTCACTCGCCGAGCTTCGAGACAAGAAAGTTCTTGATTACCTACTAATTGATGACTCGATCGGTAGTGGTGACCGTGTGTCGGGCTTCATCAATGCGATGCTCAATCACCCAACGTTTCTGAGTTGGTGGAGCTTCGGGCTCATCAAAATCCATGTCGTCAGCTTTGCAAGGCCGCGCGAGGCCGAAGCGAAGATCATCGCCAAGATAAAAGGCTCTGACCATGGCAAACGGAAATACCGCAAGTCGTCGAAAGTCGATTTCACCAGTGAGATGGTCTACGAGACCGATTGGCTAGAAGGGCGCTGGGGAGAAAACTACCAGCAGGTTATTCAGCTTTGTCGCAGCCAGACCAAAATTCCGAAATGGGCGCGGCTTGGGTACGGCGATGTGCTGGCCAACATCGTTTTTTATCACAGCGTACCCAACAACCTGCCTGGAAGTTTGTGGTTCACCAATGGAAAGTGGCAAGGGCTTATGCCCGGTCGCACTGTGCCAGATTGGCTGTTGGCGCTTTTTGACCAACCACCCTTGGTCGCGTCGGAGGTGGCAACATCTAAATCTGATGAAGTGGTTCAGCTACTGGCACTCGTCAAACGGGGTGTTCGCAGTTCCAGAAGCATTGCTGCAAGGCTTTGCGTTGACCACAAATACGCCGCCGGACTACTCGGCAGCGCGCAAGAAATGGGCTTGCTAACGCCGCAGGTACGCCTTACAGCCGCTGGTCTTGATCATCTAAAGCATGCAGATTCCACTATTGCTCTGCCGGTTTGGAATCGAAGCCTGTATATTCCAAGTTCGTGGTGTGCTGGCCGGGCAACCGTTCAGCCGTCAACCAATGAGGGGCTTGCTTCTCTACGGTTGGCAGATTCTGTAGAGGTTTCGGCTTCCACAGATGGGGATGTCGGACAGACATCTCTGGAAAGATCTGACGCTAAGGCGGCTACGCCGCCCTTCAGTGTCATGTCCCATTTACCTTCGGTGTCTCGGGAGAGACATGACACTGATGGCCCCATAGGGCCAAAGGAGAGGTGAATGGAAACTTGGTCAGTACATCACCTTTCTCAAGCCGTTACGTCTGTTCTAGGCAAGCCAGCGGCTGATCACTTGAAGGCCTATGCCCAGCGTTTGCTTCGAGCAAACCTGCCCGTTATTTTCACCTTGCGACACCTCGCAAAAATCACTGCTGTTGAATATGGCGTGTTGCGGGCCACGGTAGAGCGTCGTCGAGAATCGGCCAACTATCGCATGTTCGCAGTGAAGAAGAGAACTGGCGGAAGACGCCATATTCATGCCGTCACCGGTGATCTATTTAAAGTTCAGCAGTTCATCAATCTTGAATTACTGCAGAAGCTGAAGCCACACTCAGCCTCATATGCTTTTCATGCAGACGGCGGCATTCGAAAATGCGCTTCCGTGCATTGCGGTGCCCGCTGGATTTTTCAATATGATCTGGAAAACTTCTTTCACGCACTCAGTGAATCCGATGCATATCGGGTGTTCATGAATGCTGGTTATCGATCATTGCTCGCATTCGAACTGGCTCGGCTATGCACAACAACTCGGCTCCCAGAGCATCTAAAGCATCATCTCCGGCCAAAGTGCATCAGGGCCTCACAGAAGGCATATCAATTCTATGTAGAGCGATCCGGCGCGACGGGTGTGCTCCCACAGGGTGCTCCGACAAGCCCAATGCTGAGTAACCTTGCTGCATTTGATCTTGATGAAAAACTAACAGCTTTCGCGGATCTGCACGGATTTACCTATACGCGATATGCCGACGATTTGACTTTTTCCGCTGGTGGAGAATTGCCTGAGCGTATGTCGATTGGCGACATTCATCGCGCCATAGTCGGGATAATTCGCAAAAGTGGCTTTCGTGAAAACACAAAGAAAACTCGAGTTGCGGGGCCTGGCTCAAAAAAAGTCGTCCTCGGATTGCTCGTTGACGGCCTTATACCGAGGTTGTCGAAAGAGACTTACAAGCGAATCGACAGACACTTGCACGCAGCGCAGAAATATGGACTGGTTGCCGTTGCTGAACATGAGAGGTTTGATTCAGCCATTGGCTTCTTTAACCACCTTGCGGGTTTGATCGCTTTCGTCAAAGATGTCGATGCTGCGAGGTGGCAAGAATTCCACAAACAGTTTTTAAAGATTCCAGCGCCAATGAGTGCAGGGACTTAATGGGGCAAAGATGCAGACAACTACAGCAGCCAAACAACCAAACGCATGGATAGCCATAGAAAATGGCCCCGTCATTTATCCGACTCTTGCACCTTACACGTTGCGGCTAAACGGCGAGCGTTCACTGTATCAAGCCATCGCTGAAGACGATTGGGTGTTGATTCTAAACACCACCGGTCACATCACGCGGGTCGGACGTGTGCTGCGGGTTCGTTCTGATCTGGAGACCACCACGATCTACTTCGACCGCCTGTTATTGGTTGATCCGGCGTTTTCGATTGGTCTTACGTCGCTCACCCCGCCGTCCTCCGGCAGTGTTGGTCGTATTCAATGGACGGATTTCCTGGAGGCGCTCACCAAGGCATTTCACAAGACCATCGCCGAAGTGCCGACCATTGAGGATCAGGCCTATATCCGCGAACTGCTGCAACTGGCCGTGATGGACGACTTGCTCGGCCCTGCTGGCGGCCCCCATGAGCGCATCGTCGACATGGGTGTGCGCGACCGCTACCTGGTTGGCAAACTGACCCCGCGTGAGGCCGCACAGGGCGGCATTGAGGGGCTGGACGGGCCATTAGCCAATGACGACGCTGAAGAGCCAACCGAGGCCAAGGCTCCCGGACGACACGAACCTGGTGCGGAGTTCGGCACTACCACTGGGCGTGTGGAGCCGGAGTCGGACTCGTCTGACGAAATAGATGCCGCCAGCAACCAGTCGCTGGTGCCCAGCAGCCTTGGCATGACCTTCTGCGTCGATGGCGATGCCGACCAGATCGAGATCGAAGCGCGCTGGGGCCGGTATGAGCGCAGTGACGAGCACGAGATATTCCGCACTCGCAAGAATAAGGAAACCGGTGCCGAAGTGCAGACCAAAGCCAAGGTATGGCAGCGCATCCCTTGTGGCGGCAAGATCGTGCTGCCGCTGACCGAAGGGGTCATACCGCATCAGGCACCTGATAGTGAGTTTCCTGAAGTTCGGGTACAGGGTTCCATTCGGGCCAAGAATGCCAATGGCGATCGGCTGGTCACCTTGTTCCTGGTGAATGCACAGGAAGAACCAGATACCAACCGCGATACGGCGTGGGTGTTCCAGCCCGAGCTGATCGTTCGCTCGGAGAAGGAGGCCGCCAAGCGCGCCATCTTCCGGCGCAGGCCGGTGTTGGACGCCGACGGTATGGACCCGGAGCGCGAAGCGCTGGAGATGATCTACCGCAACCGCGTCGAATTCGCCGTGGGCCATGGGGTTGCCGTCCATGCCGAAACTGCAGACGACGTGACGCTGGCGACCGAGGTACGCACCACGGTGATGCCACAGTACGAGGTGCAGGTGACGGAGACGCCCGGGCTTGATCCATCCGATCGCCCGGCGATGCGGGAGATGGTCAACAGCGGTTTGCTTGATATGCAGCGTTTGGCGACGTTGGACATCAATCCGCTGGTCGACGCCTTGAGTATGCTGACCAAGGACTACGCCGCGTGGATTGATGAGCAGCGCGCGCGCGTCGGTTCTGAAGTGACCGGCTACGACACCCAATCGCAACAAGCGATGGACCGCTGCCAGGATATCCACACACGCTTGCAGCAGGGTATCGATGCGCTGAAAAACAATGAGAAGGCGCTGGCTGCTTTCCGGTTTGCCAACCAAGCAATGGCCACGCAACGCGTACGCAGTCAATACGCGCTGGCCATGCGCCGGGGCGAGGATGTCACCATAGACAAGTTCGATGTGCTGAAGAACCGTAGCTGGCGTCCATTCCAGTTGGCGTTTTTGCTGCTCTCGATCCCGTCACTGGCAGACCCGAGCCACCCGGATCGCGTTGAGCCTGTCGAGGCCTACGCCGATCTGCTGTGGTTCCCCACCGGCGGCGGTAAGACCGAAGCCTATTTGGGTGTTGCCGCCTTCACCATGGCGATCCGGCGCATGCAGGGCAATCTGGGCGGGTACGACAGTTCACGCGGTTTGGCCGTGATCATGCGCTACACACTCCGCTTGCTGACGTTGCAGCAATTCCAGCGTGCCACAGCGTTGATTTGCGCCATGGAAGTGTTGCGACGTGAGGCCCTCGACAAAGGTGACAAATCCCTCGGCACGGAACCTTTCACTATCGGACTATGGGTTGGCAACAAGGTGACGCCAGGCACGACCACTGACAGTCATCGTGCCATTGAGGATATGCGTAATCCCGGCAAATACAACGCCGGGGCGGCATCTCCCGCGCAGCTCACCAGTTGCCCTTGGTGTGGCACTGAAATAGTACCGGGGCAGGATGTTGAAGTTAAGGCAGATAAAGGTGGTGGCCGTACCTTCGTTTACTGTGGTGACAAAAAAGCACAATGTGACTTTTCAAAGGGTAAGTCCAGCAAGCAGCCGCATCCGGGAATTCCGGTGTTGGTCGTGGACGAAGAGATTTACCACCGCCCACCGACGATGATGGTCGCAACGGTCGATAAGTTCGCCATGATGGCGTGGCGTGGCCAGGTGCGTACGCTGTTTGGTCGCGTGGGACAGGAATGCGAGCGTCACGGCCTGCTATGGCAAGGTGCCGATTGCAATGGCAATCATCAAGCGGGCAAGGGGCTTCCCTCCTCGAAGGTAAAAACCATCAGCCCGATTCGCCCGCCCGATTTGATCATTCAGGATGAGTTCCACTTGATCAGTGGGCCGCTTGGCACCATGGTGGGTTTGTATGAGACCGCCGTGGATGAGCTGTGCGGCTGGAAACTCAATGGCAAGACGGTTAAGCCGAAGATCATTGCCTCCACGGCGACGGTACGCAAAGCCAAAGAGCAGGTTTCAGGGGTTTTTAATCGTCGAATTTCCATATTTCCTCCATCTGGTTTGGATGTGGAAGACAACTACTTCTCTGTTCAGCGCCCTATCAAGGACAAGCCCGGACGACGCTACCTGGGAGTTTGCTCACCCGGCAGTTCACGCCCCGCGATGTTGATCCGCGTCTACACCGCGTTCTTGACGGCAGCACAGGAACTGTTCGACCACTTTGGTGAACCCGCTGACCCGTACATGACCATGGTCGGCTACTTCAACTCCCTGCGTGAGTTGGGCGGGATGAAGCGCTTGGCAGAGGACGATGTGCAGACGCGTTCCTATCGCGTGCAGATGAGCATGGTGGAGCGGCCCGCACTGGCACAGCGCAGCATCAGCAACATTCGAGAGCTGACGTCCCGGGTATCGAGCCAGGATATTCCCAAGTACCTCGACAACCTGGAAGTGAAATTCAAGTCCGAGTTCGACGCCGCAACTGGCAAGTATGTGACCCGCTGGCAAGACGGTGACACGCGCGCCATCGATGTGGTGCTGGCGACCAACATGCTTTCAGTGGGTGTCGACGTGAATCGGCTCGGGCTGATGGCCGTGAACGGGCAACCCAAAGGAACCGCTGAATACATTCAGGCCACCAGTCGTGTCGGGCGTTCCTTCCCGGGCTTGGTCTGCACGGTGCTGACTTGGGCCAGACCACGCGACTTGTCGCATTACGAAACCTTCGAGCATTACCACGCCACGTTCTACAAACACGTCGAGGCGCAATCGGTAACGCCATTCTCACCACGAGCGATGGATCGTGGTTTGACTGGCGCGTTGTTGAGCTTGATGCGCCTTGAGAACGATGTCTTCAGCCCGAATGAAGGTGCTGGCCAACTGAGCATGTCCAATCAGGCCGAGATCATTGATGCCATCAAGGTATTGGCGACTCGCGCAGGTAATGTCGCTGAAGACAACTCGCGTAAGCAGTTGGCTGAGACTGAACTGAAAGAACGCGCCGACGAATGGGCGAAAGAAGTCAGTAAAGGTGGACGGATCTTGGCGTATGAAAAACGCGGCCCCGAAAAAGACAAGACCGTGGCATTGATCAAGTCTCCGGGGCTTCAAGCCTGGGACAACTGGACCGTACCGATGTCGATGCGGGAAGTCGAACCCGGCGTTCGCCTGATTATGAACACGAGCCATATCACGGACGATCACGATTGGAAGCCTCGCCCCGCAACCAAGGATGAGGATTGAGCATGATCATCAACAACAAAACGCCAGTTGGAGAAGTCCGCCCCAGTCAATTGCTGTGGACTTATGGGCCAGGTGCATTGATCGACCTACCGAGTCTGTCCGTTGTGACACTCGGTATTGATAGATGGGAAAAGGACCGCTGCCAGCCGATTCAAGAGGCACGTTTGCTCGCTGCCGTTCGGAAGGTTCTGGGTGTGCAGGTCGAAAACCTGCGGATGCCACCATTCCAGAAGAGTGAGATCAATGACGTCTGGTCGGCCGAGGCCAACATTGGTGTACCAGTGCGACCGTTTCCGCGCTGGATGCGCTGCGTGAAGTGCGGCCTGCTGTCGCCCTTTGATGCCGGTTTGTTCGAGATCAAGGAGAACCGCTTCAGGCCGGAGCGAACTCGCTTTGTTCACAAGGGCTGTCGTGGCTCGAAAGGCGACCAGCCTGCGAAGGATGCGGATGCTGTCCCCGCGCGTTTCCTGCTGGCCTGCCGCGACGGCCACCTCGATGATTTTCCTTGGCACTACTTCGTCCATGGCGGTAACAGTTCGTGCAAAGGCACGCTGCGCTTCTTCGAGAGCGGCGCTTCACTGCAAACAGAAAATCTGTGGGTGAAGTGTGATGCCTGTGGGGCATCAAGAAGCATGGCGCACGCGTTTGGCAAGGCAGGCAAAGAGAATCTACCCGCTTGCCGAGGGCGCCACCCCCATCTGGATCACTTCGATAACGAATGTGACGAGGAGGCTCGTGCCGTTCTGCTGGGGGCCACGAATAGCTGGTTTCCGATCACACTTTCTGCGCTCGCGATTCCTCAGACCAAGGACCCACTTAGTCAATTGATCCAGGATGGCTGGGAATTCTTTGAAGACCTTGAATCTGAAGCCGAAGTGCCAGTGACAGTGAGGACGCTGAAGAAGACTGGGGCGTTACCAGGTATCGATAAGTACCCCGCAGCGGCAATCTGGGCGGCTATTGAAGCGCACCGCTCCGGTGGCGGACAAGAGGTCGTTGGGGAAGCGGATATCAAAGGACCCGAGTGGGATGTATTGTCCGAGGCCAATCCGCCCACCGATTACCCTCATTTCATGAGTAAGAAGGTCGGAACGCCACAGGGATTCGGAGCTCATATCAGTCGAGTCTTGCTCCTTGAGCGCTTACGCGAGGTAAATGCTCTGCTGGGCTTTACTCGGGTAGAAGCCCCCGAAGAAACAGGCGACCCCAATGACCGCCCACAAATGGCCAGCCTGTCGCGCACTAAGCCAGATTGGGTGCCAGCCAATCAAGTTCATGGAGAAGGGATCTTCGTTCAGTTTGACGAAGCCGCGCTTGTCAAGTGGGAGGCTTTGAATGGCGTGAAGAAGGTCGACCAAATGCTTCGTGGTGGTCATAAGGGATGGCGCAATTCGCGTCATCTCGACCCGAACGAAGGCTACCCTGGCATTCGTTATGCGATGCTGCACACGCTTTCTCATTTGCTGATTCGCGAGCTGGCGCTTGAATGCGGATACAACGCTGCGAGCATTCGTGAGCGGATCTATGCCGACACATTAGGCGATAGCCCACAGGCGGGCATCCTGATCTACACCGCAGCAGCAGATTCAGACGGTACGCTGGGCGGCCTTGTTGATCTTGGCAAGCCTGAAAACCTCGGTCGGCTTCTGGAACAGGCGTTAAACCGTTCGAAGATTTGTTCATCGGACCCGCTTTGCTCAGAACATGACCCCGAAAAAGATCGTTCATTGCATGGAGCAGCTTGCCATGCGTGCTCACTAGTGGCGGAGACCTCTTGCGAGCGAGGCAATCGCTACCTGGATCGATCGCTGCTCGTACCAACACTCGAACGCGCCGACGCTGCTTTCTTCAAGGGTTTCTGACATGGATGAACTTTTGGAGGCTATTGCAGCCTTGGTCTCTCTGGTTTCGCCGGAAAAGGTGCAGGCCGTTGCCGCTCGTGTTCGTCGAACTGAAGCCAGCAAGGCCGCCACAGCGTTGACGAGCGTGGTGGGAACCCCTGTGGCCAGCGCCGTGGTCGAGCAACTTGCGGCAGCCTGGCAAAACACCAAGGTCGGCTCAGACGAACTTGCTTCAATGCTTCTTGCTGCCAGCCACGTGTACTCCAAAGCTGCTTCTGAGCAATCCACCGAACTCGTGTGGACTGGACCGACGACGCCTTTTGTATCGGCTCGTCGAACAGAGCAGGCGCTTCTACAGGTAATCAACTCCGCTGAATATTCCCTATTCATTACCAGCTTCGTGGCCTACGACGTGTCGACGATCGTCAAGGCACTGAACGCGGCAAATGATCGCGGGGTTGTCGTCTCAATGATGCTCGAATTGTCCCAGGATCATGGCGGCAGCATCACCTTCGACGCGATAGGCAAGATGAGGACACTGGTCCCCACCGCCAGACTCTATGCCTGGCGTGACAAAAGCGATCCGTTCTCCGAAGGCCGCGTCCACGCCAAGGTAGCAGTTGCTGACGGCAGTACGTGTTTTATCACCAGTGCGAACCTCACTGGGCACGCCATGGAGAAGAACATGGAGGCTGGCGTGCTCATTTCAGGAGGCACGATTCCGAAACTACTTGAAAATCACCTTCGCTCCTTAATCGACACGAAAGTGATCTCGTTGATATGAGGCAGATATGCGCAAGATCGGTATCTAGATGTGGCAAAACATCCACCAAAATTAGAGAGGGAGAGCTTGGTCTATGAGAAGTATCAGCGGTAGAGCATTTGCAGAACGATTCGCATTAAATCCTTCCTCTTACGCTTGGCTTCTCGGAGCCGGGGCTTCCGCCACGGCTGGGATTCCGACTGGTTATCAGATGATCCAGGAGTTCCGGACGAAGCTGTTTGCCAACGAGTCCGGAATCAGCCTTCGCGAAGTCGACGCCTCGGATCCGGTATGGCAGGCCCGAGTCGACCAGCACCATGAGCGTCAAGGAAAACTTCCGCCGAAAGGCGATCCTTCGGAATATGCACGTGCTTTCGAAGCGCTGTACCCGACGATCGAAGACAGGCGTCTCTACATTGAGAGACAGGTCAGCAAGGGCACCCCGTCTCTAGGCCACAAAGTGTTGGGCGCGCTCCTGGCCTCGCGAAAGAGCCCCTGCATCTTCACGACGAATTTTGACTCACTGGTTGAAGACTCTGCGACAGTAGCGGGACAACTACTATCGCCCGCTGAACGCAGCAAGGTAACTTTGGCTGCATTGGATAACGCCGCCCGCGCCATCACTTGCTTGCGTGACAACAGCTGGCCTCTGGTCGTCAAGTTACATGGCGACTACCAATCGGTGGAGCTTAAAAATACAGACGATGAACTCCAGAGTCAGGACGCAAGCCTTCGCCTCGCATTGATCGAGTCACTACGCCGATTCGGACTCATCATCGCGGGATATAGCGGTCGAGACGATTCCGTCATGAAGGCGCTGCGTGACGTCCTTCTTGAGCCGCATCGATACCCGGGTGGTATCTATTGGTTGTGCCGTGACTCAAACGGCCTACTTCCTGCGGTTCGTGATTTTCTGGAACAGGCCGAACTCGCTCACGTCGACGTCTACGTCGTGAGTGGTACGACGTTTGACGAACTGGCCGGCGACATCGCCGACATCACGGAGCTTTCGGTGCCCCTGGTTGACCACATCTTCGGTGAACGGAAAAACTCAGCCTCAGCGCAGGTTCCGCTCATTCGTGAGCCAGCCCTGAGAACGCCGATCTTACGGCTCACCGCATTGCCGATTGAAGAACTTCCGACTGTCGCGAGGAGAATCATACTTCATAGCTCACCGGGCATCACCGAAATTCGTACGCGGCTCAAGGACGCCAATGTTTTGGCAGTCGTGGCTCAAGCGGGCTCGCCGAAGATATTGGCTGTGTACGGGCACGATGGCCGGATACTTGAGGCACTCATGCAATTCCAGCCAATCCTCTCTGGCGAAATCGCCCTCAATCCTCTCAACGATTCCTGGGCCAAGGGTGTGCTTTACGACGCACTGGTACGGGCCCTTTGTCGGAAACGGCCTCTCCGCGCACGGATGACAGGGCGTGGTCACTCGATTTCAATATCCAAACCGCATGCTAACCTTACCCTAGAGCAGGTGCAGACCAGGAAAACGTTACTCTCAAGACTCAGATCGGCATATCAGACGGAACTCACTGGCCCTGTCCCAGGTACACAAGGCACCTTCTCCGAAGGGTTGGATGTTCGACTTGAGCGTGCTGACGACCGGTGGTGGCTGGTTTTCGAACCATCGACGTTCATCGACATCCCACCGGCTTTGAACGAAGACGACCAAGTTCGAGCACGAGACGCTTGGCGGGTAGCTGAGGAATGGCGGCGAGAACGCTGGGTTCAAAAGTACAACGGGAAGTGGTCCGATATCGTCGATGCGTGGGTCGAACTGTTCACTCGCTCACGAGGTGCGTGCCACGCCTCCTACCAGTTGAAGCCCGATGAAGGCATAGATGCCACGTTCCAGTTCGGCCCGCATAGCGCTCGCAGTCGGCCAGCCCACGATCACGACTACTTCCATCAAGGCGGGGGTCTTCAATGAGTAGCGCGAAGACTGTGAGCCCAAATCTGCCGGCATTCATGCTTCTCAACGAGCCATTGCTTGCCTTTTCATCCAGTCATGCAGATGCGCTTCACAGGCACCCGCTGATGGGACTCGCAAGGCATGGGGCGTTTGATAGTGCGTCGTTCGGTCACTACGTCACGCAACTTCGCGTCGCCTATGTTGGACCGAGGTCAGGCGTAGCGTTGGTACGCGCAATGCGCGACAGTCTTCAAAGCAGCCAACAAAACTCGGACAAAAGCCCATACGCTCAGCCATACCCCGGCTTCAAGAAGCTCTTTGGTGTCGACGTGAGCCGAGGAGACGGGCATGTTCTCTGGCCCGAGCAGCTCGAAGAACTGGGCTCTGGAGAGACTTTGCAGGATCGCATACGCGCAGGTATATTTGGCGCGCTCCAGCGTTTGGCCTCGACCCGAGAACAATTCGACGTGGCAATGGTCTACTTTCCCGATCGTTGGCTGCCACATTTGCGAACCAAAGAGTTCGACGCGCATGACGAACTCAAGGCGCTCGCTGCACAGCTGGACATCCCAACACAGGTCATCAACGACAAGTCAATTCGCTTTGGCAATCTTGGAGCACGGGCATGGCGGTTGGCGATTGCGCTCTACGCCAAGGCTGGAGGAACACCATGGAAGCTGGCACCGACTGATGGAATCCCTGCCGATACGGCGTACATCGGGCTCGCCTATGCCATACGTCGAGCCGAGAACGCGGCGCACTACGTCACGTGCTGCTCTCAGGTCTTCGATACGGAGGGAGGGGGCATGCAATTCGTCGCATTCCAGGCCAACGATGTGATCGAAGACTTGGATGAGGCCAGGCGCAACCCGTTCTTGTCACAGGCGGACATGCGAGCAGTATTGACCCGCAGTCTTCGGCTCTACATGGATGGCCATCCGGGTCGCCCCCCCAAGCGCTTGGTGATACACAAAACGACAGCATTCACCGAAAGTGAGCTTCAAGGGGTTCGTGATGCCACTCAATCCATTGCCGAGGTGGAGTGTTTGGAAGTGGGCTCCAGTTCTGCCTGGCGCGGCATGTGGATGGTTGCCGCTCCCGGCAAACAACCACCGATCAAACCCCATGGCTACCCGGTACCGCGCGGGACAATGGTGATGACATCCGGCAGCTCCGCGCTTCTGTGGGTCGCAGGGAACGCTCCGTCAGCCGTAGGTGGGCGCGATTACTTCCAAGGTGGCAAGAGCATTCCCAAACCGATAGTCCTGCGTCGCCATCTTGGCCAGGGCCCGTTCGACCTGCTCGCGCTTGAGGCGATGGCCCTGGCCAAGATGGACTGGAACAATGACGCGTTGTATGACCCCCTGCCCGTGACCATCATGTACTCGCAGCGGCTCGCGCGAACGATCTCCAACGTACCGTCGTTGCCGAGTCACAGCTATCCGTACAGGCTTTTCATGTAGCCTGTGACGTATGAGATTTCAAGAGTTAGTGCAGGGCCAAAGACCAATGGTCAAATTTGGAACTGGGAAAAATCGCGTGGGCCACGCAAGGGCCACAGATGGGCCACAACTTCTATTGCATTCTTGCAGGACTATTAGCCCAATTTAAGATCAAGGTCTCGAATGAAGATTGGCCTAGCTATTAAATGATGCCACAATAATCAAATTTGATAGCATCAACCCTATGACTGGTGCGGCTGGCGGGGATCGAACCCACGACCCTTGGCTTCGGAGGCCAATACTCTATCCACTGAGCTACAGCCGCAACTCTAAAAAAACCAATACTCACATTTTCGCAGGAAGCCCGGGTGACTATAGGCTTCGGAGGCCGATACTCTATCCACTGAGCTACAGCCGCAACGCTGACCAAGACCAATCGTTGGGCGACGGCTTGATCTGTGGATTGTAGGGGGTTTCGATAGCCCGACCCTATAATTCCGGCCC
>Ga0210026_1001855_pt1 | contig 19421 bp, 21 predicted proteins | sample CryGeymeta201509_FD_183977 | JGI IMG/M metagenome (GOLD analysis project Ga0210026, IMG submission 183977) | Groundwater microbial communities from Crystal Geyser aquifers in Utah, USA - Crystal Geyser metaG 2015-09 (SPAdes) (version 2) | ecosystem: Environmental > Aquatic > Deep subsurface >... | reverse complement strand
GAATTCCTTTCTTGGTCGTGATTCTTTCTTCTCTCAAAGTATAGATTCGACATCTGAGCTGGGAATTCCTATTCTTTTGTCCTAAATATTTGATTTAATTTGCCCTGAGTTTTTCAGGGGTAACTAAGTAGATAACAAACGTGTTATTGCATGCAGGCAGGGATTCTCTGCCTGCATTTTTTATGGAAATCTATCACTGGAGTAAAGAAGGTAAATATGGGTAGAAGATATATGCTTTAATAGTTTTTGATATGGAGTGAAATTAACTGGTTCTCAATGAACATTTATTTGAGCTATTGGAACATTATCCGCCTTTTTGCATTTCTATGTTTTTACGCTGCTATCTCATACGGGATCATCGCCTGGAAATATCTCATTTTCTTTAAGATCACTAAAACATTAAGACCGCTGCTAGTTTTTACCCACCTCTTTATTGTTATAAGTAATATAATTGGTTTCCTCACGTTTGTCCTAGTAGATGGACATGTCCCGCTATCGATACCTCTATCTTTAGTTGGCCTGCTCGTAGCCATAACAGGCTCCGGATTTTTAATATGGGCGATTCTTAAATTAAGAATCGCTACTTTTATTCCGCCTACGAATAGGCAGCTCATTACAAACGGGCCTTATAGGGTTACGTCACACCCCATGTATTTTGGGGGCGTTGTGGCAGGCTTTGGTCTTGCTCTATGGCATGCCTCAACGCTCAGCCTGGTTTATGCCCTGGTCATAATGCTTTCCCTCATCATAATCTCAAAGGAAGAGGAGAAAGATTTAATAGGGCGCTTTGGTAGTGATTACTTAGAGTATAAAAAGATAACGCTTTTAGCAAAGATGTTCGCTCTCTTGATCGATTTAAGGAGGCGTTGAAAAATTATATTTACGTTTTATAATCTACAGCTCTCCAAAAGCTTTTTCTGGTGATTCGCCCCAGACTTGCTTCGATATACAAACCGCTTTATTGTGTCGGCCGGGATATCCTTATTGAACAACTCAACGAAAGGAATAAGTAGCTCCTTCACATCATCGCAGGCATGATACAATACCCCCATCGCATCCAATACCAGGACTTTCTTAGGCGGCATTCATATTATGTCCTTTATTTGCTCATTGTATTGCACATTATCACGCATCACACAATGGCAATTGTACAGGTTTAGAAAGAGGGCTGCTCTTGAAACCCCTAAATGTTCTTGAGGGTTGGCTCCCGCATTTATTCCAATTTCATACAGATATTGCCAGTTTGATTGCTTAGTTTGAGGAATTTTTGACTTATCTCAATTAGTGTGCAATCATACCCAAATTGTAATATTTCAGCTATTACCTACTTTTAGTACCGCAAGGCATGAAAAGATGGTATGCCTATTGGGACAAGTTACCTAGTTTTTAGACCGTTTTATCTATAAAGATAGTAACTACGGAGTAACGCAGCTGTTTATTTTACGAGCCTTTTGGCAGTTTCCAAAAATTCCTCGGCATTTTCAAGCATTTGACCAGCTGCTTCCTCAGAAAACTCGCTGTAGTAATCGGCGTTTTCTCTTAAGGTTTTGCCAAGTTGCAAGGCTTCGACTAGCGTCACGCTAAGTTTACCTTCCTCTACAAACAAGGCCCTTATGGCAATATTTAGGCAATAATGGCTTCTTTCCCGATATCCCTTGGAGTATATAAGTGCTCTGGCGGAATGAAACATTGAGTAATATGCCTGGATAGTGGCCCATTTATAGTCTTCCTCATCAAAACTGTCTTATAGTCTTCCTCATCAAAACTGTCTTTTGCAGATTTTAGATCAAAGGCAGCAGAAGAAAGCTCTTTTGAAACGAGTCCTTTAGCTCTTTCAAACTCGGTTATCTTTCTTTTCTTTAAACATTCGTCAAATTCTTTGCTCATTATTTTTTCTCCCAAAGAGTAAGACCGTGCGATATTTCTTCATAGAATATTGGGTCTTTTTTCTTTAGCGTTATGTAATCAATTGGTTTTCTAGCGATCGTTTGGATTTTTTCAGCCGTCTCAAACTTACTTGCTTTAGACAAGGCTTCGGGTGGGTCGTTGGTTAAAACAAAAAGGTCAATATCGCTTTCTTCAATATTAGTACCGGTTGCACTGCTGCCAAACAGGATTATTTTGTCGGATATGTTTTTTAGATCAGAAATCAAAGGGTCGATTTTAATGAGATTTATTAAAACTTTTACTTGACGGATAAGAGGGTTCTCTAAACTTACTGAATAAAACGCCATCCTCCCTCTTCTTTGCGAGATTGCTAGACCATCTTCTACCAATTCTCGCAAAGCAAAGTTAGCTCCGGCTCTACTAACGCCGGTAGCCTCTTTGATTTCTTTTTCGGTGTATTCACCGCTTGGATGGTCAGCTAAATATGCAAGGATCTTGTTGTAGTTAGTAAAGAAAAATCTGCTTCTAAAATTTGATTTATGTTCTAATATATTAGACATAGTTCTATTATATTAGAACTCAGGATTGGGTCAAGGGTTCTTGTTTTCTGGAGTCCAAGCCATAACTGTACCCCATAACAACAGGTAGACATCAAAAAAATGCCTTTCTATAGGCATTTTTCCATAGTTTGACATTGGCTCCCCGGATTGGATTCGCACTCGTTAAGGTACTGCTAATTATAGGAACTGGCCGTTGTTAACTAAACTTATCCAAACCTTCCTCCTCCCTACCTTAACCTCATCAAGCCCGCGATACCTTCATGTGTACTGTGGTTTAAGGCTCGATAAATACGTATTAATTTGCGGTTGACCCATATCCTTACGCTTGCCTTATCGTTTATTATCTATATATGCAGCAATCCAGTTATCGAGGGGGGGCTGAATCGAGTTTTTTAAATCTTGAAAGGTCTTTTTGTGAAAAAAGAAAGGATGGGTGAAAACGTATGAATTCTAGAAATAATTCAAGACGGAACAGAGCAACTATCAAGCCAGCATTTCTTGTCCTGCTATTAGTGATCTCGCTTAGTACGATGTTTATGCTGACGGCATACGCAGAAGATGCTACACCGCTGGCCAAACCGAGCGGTTTTGCAAGCACATCGGATACTAGCACGATTACCCTGAATTGGACAGCGAACACAGAAGCTAACCTTGGCGGATACAATATCTATAAAAACACGACAGACACAACGGTTGGCGCGAACCTGATTAGCGCGGAAGCATCCGCGACAAGCTATGTTGATGCTTCAGCCGTGCAGGGCACCGCGTATTACTATTGGTTATCAGCCATAGATACGGCAACCCCTGCAAATGAAAGTGAAAAGGCCGGCCCGATTTCCGCCAGCCTAAGCAGCAGCAAACAGCCCGATACATTCAAGGATATCACTAATGCCCACTGGGCACGTAGCTATATCGAAGAGTTGCTTACCAGCGGTATCGTTAAGGGTTATGCGAACGGTTCTTTCCACCCACAAAGCGATGTAACGCGAGCTGAATTTGCCAAGATGGTTTGCGAAATCATGATAAAGAGAGCGAACTGGGTTCTAAGCACGGAGACGTCCTCATCTCTGACAGATGTCCGGGCAGACCATTGGGCTGTCGTGTATATCGAGACGGTTAGTGAATACGGCGTGATGGTCGGCTACAAAACCTCAGATGGTACTTTATTCAGGCCTGACAAGAATATCACGCGGGCCGAAATTGCAAAGATCATCTCAACCGTTCTGAAGCTCGAACGTGGTGAGAGCAAGCTTAAAGATGTTGGCACACACTGGGCTAAGGAGCATATCAATGCGTGCGTTAAAGCCGGCATTATCAGCGGATACAAGAATGGGAATTTCGAGCCTAGAAGCTTTGCAACACGAGCGGAAGTATGCAAGATGCTCGTTAAAATGATGAAGCTGCTGGACACACAAAAGAATAAGGGCAAAAATACACAGCAGTAAAAGCTAAAATACACAGCAAGCAAAAATAAAGGCCCCCCAAAAGACGGGCCTTTATTTTTTGCCTTACTAACCCCTGTTAACATAAGTCCAATCCCTCCCCCATCTAGCAACAGCTAAAACGCCTCGATTGGTATATAATATCCAAAACAGCTATCGATGGCCGGTGATAAACAATGGAAGAACGGTTGCAAAAATTTATGGCGCGTGCGGGGGTGTGCCTGTCTTGCCTCTTTGCCAGAAGTAATAGCAGGTAATGCCGTTCGAGTTAGAAATTATTGTCATTGACAGAGATTGTTCTAAAAGCTATGATCCTTTCATGAACGAAGAAGATAAAAAAGTAATTGAAGAGCTGTTAACTAAGCAGACCGAAAACCTTAATCGGGCAATGGATGGCCGTTTTAAGGAGCAATCTGATGCTTTTACAGAGCAGATAGATGCTCGTTTTCAAGAACAAGAAGAACGGCTAGGGGTGCGTTTTCAAGAACAAGAAGAACGGCTAGGGGTGCGTTTTCAAGAACAAGAAGAACGGTTAGGGGTGCGTTTTCAAGAACAAGAAGAACGGCTTGAAAAACGGATGATCCACGTTTTCAATGAAGGCTTTGAACAAATTGTCCTTCCTCATATCGCTAAAATAGAGGAAGATATTGAAGACCTCCAGTCCAGGACTGGCAGGATAGAAAGAACACTCAATGCCGTAGTTGACCGCCAAGACAGGCAGGGCGAAGAAATCAAAGACATAAAGAAGTTTATCCAAATGCCAGAAGGGGCTTAAGGAGACTGCAATAGAATAAAGATGTAATTAGTGGCACTTCAAAGTGCCGCTTTTTTTGTTTGGAAGCTTTTTCCCTATCCAAAAATTTAATGATTTCAGAGCCCCGGACCGGACTATCGTCGAACTTTTGGAGCGGTTGTTCTTATGTGCATCAGCCTAAGTTAGAATCTAATTGGTTCGGTGACCAGACAAAATTCGAACCTAGGATTTCTTAAGGATGACTTTCTTACCTAAGAAGATTTTCGGCCGTTTGAAGATATCAAATCCAATCGCTTCGGCTATCCTTATTGTGTTCTGAAAATCCTGCTCTGAGACATGAAACGGTGGTTCTTCAATAAGTATAAGGCCGTTTGGTTTCAGTATAGCTTCAAGCTCATTCAGGAACCTATCTTTGTCGGGGACTTCGTGTACCATCCAGAATGCGAGTATAAAATCGACGTTCTCGGTTACTCCGAGCTTATTCTGCTCGCACTTTTGAAGCGTTATGCGTTCCTCTAACTCAGTACCTTGAATCTTCTCCTTAAGCTTCTGCAACATTCCTTGCTGCAGGTCGCAAGCGATAACGCGCCCTGTTTTGCCTACCATTCGAGCCATGTCTAGCGAGAAATATCCTGGTCCGCAACCAACATCAAGAGCAATCATCCCTTCTTTAAGATAGGGTTTGAGGATGATTTTTGGATCCTGCACCAGTCTACGCAGTCGATTGTCGAGAATCCCCGCTTTCTCAACCGGACAAACAAGGTCTGTATCAAGTCGTCTAAATTTGTACGCCATTTAGCACCCCTTTTGTCCTCACCATAATTACACACAATAGTCTATGCCAACAGAGAAGCCCAAAGATATCTTCGATGTCGTCCTCGGGGCGCTTTAATATCCAGATGCCCTTGATGATCGGGTAAAGGAATTTCTCTTTGACTAGAATTTCTCTCTGTCGTTGCCCGGGAACCTCTGAAGATGAGACTACATGATCACCCGATTTTGTCTTCTCGGCCCACCACTCCAAGGCATCGCTTTTAATTGTCTTTTTCATTATTTAATCTCAAATTAAAGTCATTATTTTATAGCAGAAAACAATCATTATATTCCGGCAGAATCTAATCATTATTTTATAGCAGTTGAAAACACTTATGCTATTATCTTCCATATTGGCTCCCCGAATTGTCACTTATTCCAACTATATACAGAAATGCCAGCTTGATTGCTTAGGTTTACTTAAGGCAACATACTATCCACAGTGCATTCAGTGTGCATTATTAATGCTGGAGAGAGAAGTTGAGGCCATTCTTGTTATGGCTTGGATATTCCAAGGTCTTTGCAAATTTTGGTGACAAGATAATCATCGATTTCTTTGTGGCGTGGAATAGTTGAGGCCTTCTTCTCGATTCGGTTTACGTAAACGGTGTGGTTTGCGCCCTCACGAAGAAAGACACAACCGTTCTTTTCGAGATAGCGGATTAGATCTTTTCGTTTCAAGCTATGATTTCCCCAAAATCCTGTCTTATAATTTCAGTTCCCTCCAGCTCTTCTTCTGCGATTTTCCGATTTGCCTCAAGAATAAGTTGGATAGCCTCTACTAAATTCTCTTTCGCTTCTTCCAGTGTTTCTCCTTGAGTATTTGCTCCAGGGAGTTCTTCGACATAACCGACGTAACCGTGTGGGGATTTTTTGAAAACCGCCGTTAATTTTTCGTGCATTTTATCACCTGCCCTTTTTACTATTATGCCACAAGAGAATTAGACTACAAGATTTACTTATGTGCTTCGTTTTTACTTCTGTTATCTAAAGTAATCTAAACTAGGTTGCAGTATAAAATCCGATCCACAACCATACCTCATAAATGTAGGCAGAAAGCAGAAAAACCGCTCTACAAAGCGGTTTTTGCGAGGGCTTCTGTGCGCCCAAAAAGTGCTCCCCGGATCGGGCAATCTTCGAACTTTTGGAGCAATTGTGCCGTTATGCAACCGCCTAAGCTTATTGCTTCTTCTTTTGTAACTACTCAGCGAAAATAAATTGAAAAAAGTACTTGACAAGGTTTTTGAGAAACTTTTGCAATATTCATGAAACCTTCCTGATGCCTACTAAACAGCCATTTGCCTGCAGGCAAATGGGCACACAGGCATTGGATGCTAGTGGAGAGCAGCCGGGGATGCCTGAATTATTTTGTCGTCACACAAGCGAATACAAACGCTAAAAGCCCTCCTTAAAAATCCATGAGATAATACACCTATACTGTAAAGTGGTAGGTGTGATATTTGAAGATAGACGCCATTGATGTCGACAGCGCTATTAGTAATGTCAAACGGCTTCTCAAAGAGGAGCCCGATCTGTCGCCCGCTTTAAAATCGGCCCTGGAAATTCTGCTATTACTGATATCCGTGCTACTTGGCCGTGTTGCACTAAACAGCAAAAACAGCAGCAAGCCGCCATCAAGCGATCCCAACCGCAAAAAAGCAGGCCGGGAAAAATCAGACAAACCCTCGGGCGCTCAAAAAGGGCATATCGGAACGACACTTAAAAAGATACCCGACCCCGACGAGATAGAAGTCCGTCTGGTTGACCGTAAAAGCTTGGCCCTTGGGCAACTATCGTGAAGTCGGCTTTAAGACAAGGCAGGTGTTCGATATCGATATTTCGCGCTTGGTGATAGAATACCGGGCGCAGATACTTAAAGGATGACTCCGGTAAGCGCTTTATCGCCCCGTTTCCCGAAGGCGTCACAAAAGCAGTGCAGTACTCAAACCGGTTAAAAGCCCACGCTGTTTACTTATCCCAATACCAACTATTACCCTACAAGCGGGTGCAGGAATATTTTGCAGCACAGTTGCAAATCCCGGTAAGCGAAGGCTCGCTTTACAATTTTAACCTGCAGGCTTTTGAAGAACTCGCCGGCTTCGAGCAACTTTGCAAAGACCGGTTAGCGCAAGCAGAGGTTGCCCATGCCGATGAGACAGGGATCAATATCAACGGCAAAGGGCACTGGTTGCACTGCGCGTCCAATAAAAAATGGACCCACTACTTCGCCCATGAAAAACGTGGCACCGATGCTTTTGATGAAGCGGGCATCCTGCCCCGCTTTAAAGGCATCCTCTGCCATGATCACTGGAAACCTTATTTTAGCTACGGCTTCGCCCATGCCTTATGCAACGCCCATCACATAAGGGAGCTAACATATGCCTGGGAGCAAGACAAACAAGTGTGGGCAAAGGATATGAACGAGTTGCTTAAAGAAATCAACCGCGCAGTTGATAATGCCGAGGGTGTATTGAATCACGATGATGCAGAAAAATACCGGAAACGCTACAGGGACTTGGCTCAAAAAGCAGAAATCGAATGCCCGCCGCCTGAAAAACCTCCGGGGAAGGCAAAACGAGGAAGGGTCAAACGCAGCAAATCAAGAAACCTACTGGAGCGCTTGATAAACCATGAGGAGGATGTCTTGCGCTTCATGGAAAACCCGCTCGTGCCTTTTACAAACAACCTTGGCGAAAACGATATTCGGATGACTAAGGTACAGCAGAAAATATCGGGTTGTTTTCGATCTATGGAGGGTGCACAGATATTTTGCCGTATTCGCGGTTACTTATCGACGTGCCGCAAACAGGGTGTGAGTTCATCTCAAGCTATGACGCTTGTGTTTGAAGGGAAATGGCCGGACTTTGTTTAAGTGAGTTATCGCGTTTTGGTAAAATACGCTGAGTAGTTACCCAACCGGTTATTTTAGCTCTACAGAGCCCTAATTGCCAATATCATCCATATTGGCTCCCCGGGTAGGATTCGAACCTACAACCCTTCGGTTAACAGCCGAATGCTCTACCATTGAGCTACCGAGGAACGGTGCCAAAGCACTATTGAATTGCGCGTGCCCGAAGCACACTTTTTGCATTATAGAGGATATTTTTATAAGTTTCAAGATGATGGAGATGGCGTGGATCTCGTCGTTGGGCGGGATTGTCGCCCTCGCAAACAGTCTCTCTATAAGATTACCAATATGTGAATTGCTTCTTAAAATCGGCAACGGCTTCATGTATAATGTGCTAAGACGCTAAATCGCTGATCTAACACATGCAAGCAATAAGAGGCGGCCAATATGGCTGAGGGTTTCAAACGTTAGATGTAGCCTGGGAGGTCAATAAAGAAACTTAAGATGCGCTTTAGATTGTCGAATTACCGCAGAGTAATTCAAGCGTTCTTCTTTATACTCTTCTTCGTGTTGCTTGGGATTGCCGCACAACAAATAACCCTATGGTTTCCAGCTCAACTATTCCTGGCCTCGGACCCATTGGTAGCCCTGACATCTGTCATCGTGGGCTTACCATTGCTTTCCATTCTTCTGTATTCGGTCATAACATTTGTTGTAAGTCTGCTTTTCGGCAGGGTGTTCTGCGGCTACGCGTGCCCGACGGGAACGCTCCTGGATATACTATCTCCCCTTGCGAAGATACTGAACATCAACCAGAAAGTATTCAGGAAGCTTAAAGTTGTCCCGCTGATCATGCTCTCAATCGTGATTATATTTAGCGTTTTTAAGATTAGCGTTTTTATGGTTTTTGACCCGATCGTGCTTCTGACAAGAACATCGGCGGTTATGGTCTTCCCCGCTATAAACCTGGTGCTCTCAAAGATGGCAGAGGGATTGTACGGGTCGCTCTCATTGGCCCGCTCGATTGATGCCATATCGATGCAATTAAATGGGATATTGATGTTTAAAGGACCGAGGGTCTTCGATTCGAGCATGTGGATCATCATGCTGTTCCTGTCTGTGGTCAGCCTGAACGTGCTTGGCCGGAGGTTTTGGTGTCGTTACCTGTGCCCGCTTGGCGGATTATTGGGACTGATCGGTCGAGTCTCGCTTTTCAGGAAGACAACCGATGCGGCAACGTGTTCAGGATGTATGAAGTGCAGTAAGACATGCGAAATGGATGCGATTGCCGGCAAAGGCTTGATAACCGATACATCGTATTGCGTGGCATGTATGAAGTGCCGAAAAATATGCCCGAACGATGCGGTCGCCTGGGGTCTCAAACCGGAGCTTAATACAGAGATTCCATCAAGGCGAACCGCCGTTACCGCCATGGGCGGTGCGATCGCGGCGGCCTACCTAATACCTTTTAAGGCCAAAGGAAACGTGAGCCCGACACTGCTGAGACCACCGAGTGTAACCCATGAGGATGAGTTCCTGGACAAGTGTATCCGCTGCGGCGAGTGTTTAAAAACATGCCCTACCAATGTACTTCAACCTTCGCTTCTGCAGCACGGCCTTGAGGCATTCTGGACCCCGCACATGGATTTCAGTGCCGGCTTCTGCGATTGGTCGTGTGATGCCTGCGGTAAGGTATGCCCGACAGGGGCAATAAAGGAGCTAAAACTTAAGGAGAAGCAAAAGTTCGTCATCGGTAAAGCCGAGATCGACCGTACAAGGTGCTATCCCTGGGTGGCCGGGCACGGCTGCCAGATATGCGCCAACCTATGCCCCACGCCTAAAAACTCGATCATGCTTAAGGATACCGGCAAGTACGATCCAAGCGGTATGATGATCGTTCTGCCATACATGGTCAAAGAGAATTGTATAGGCTGCGGAATTTGTCAGGCCAACTGCCCCGTTCACGGAGACAAAGGGATTAACGTGTTCAGAACCGAAGTAAAGAACCCCTACCAGGGGCGCTTCAACCCACATGCCGGCATGATGGGGTTCCCCCAGAACGACACGCAAACAACCGGCAACCGGTAGGTTCTGTTCTTACTCCAGATAATCCCTTAATTTTGCGCTGCGGTTTGGGTGACGCAGCTTGCTCAGGGTTTTTGACTCGATCTGCCTGATTCGCTCCCTGGTCACACCGAACACGCGGCCTACTTCTTCGAGGGTTCTCGGGTGGCCGTCGATGAGGCCGAAGCGCAGCTCAATAACCTTGCGCTCGCGCTCGCTCAGCGTATCAAGCACCTCCTGCAACTGCTCTTGCAGCAACGAGAACGATGCTGCGTCCGCCGGGACTTCGGCTTCCTGGTCCTCGATGAAGTCGCCGAGCTGGCTGTCTTCTTCCTCGCCGATCGGCGTTTCAAGAGACACCGGCTCCTGCGATATCTTCAGTATTTCTCGAACCTTCTCCGGAGTTAAGCCCATCTCATCGGCTATTTCTTCTGGCATAGGCTCGCGCCCGAGTTCCTGCAGCAGCTGGCGCTGGATTCGAATCAGTTTGTTTATGGTCTCGACCATGTGCACCGGTATGCGGATCGTTCGTGCCTGGTCGGCGATTGCCCTGGTTATAGCCTGGCGTATCCACCAGGTTGCATATGTACTGAACTTAAACCCCTTACGGTAATCGAATTTTTCAACCGCGCGGATAAGGCCCAGGTTACCCTCCTGAATCAGGTCGAGGAAGAGCATCCCACGTCCAACATAGCGTTTTGCGATGCTGACGACCAGCCTTAAGTTCGCCTCAACGAGCTTCTTCTTGGCGTTCATCCCGTCGCGCTCGACCCTGCGAAGCTTGCGCACCTCATCTCTCGGAAGGCTTTCTTCCTCGCGCTCGAGTGTTTCGGCGGCTTTCTCCCCCGCCTCGATTCTCTTAGCAAGCGTGACCTCCTCTTTGGCGGTTAGAAGCGGCACCTTGCCGATCTCTTTGAGGTACATGCGTACAGGATCATTCGTCGGAGCCTTAACGGAGAGGTCAATCTCTTGAACGACTGCCTTTTTTGCTTCTTCTTCCTCCTCTTCGGGAAGGACCTTGGTCTCTTCTGTCTCCGGATCGACATCCAGTTCGTCCTCATCCTCGTTGTCATCGCTGATACCGATAATCTCTACGCCGGCATTGAACAAGTGGATGTAGATATTATCGATTTGCTCACTTGTTAAATCAACCGCTTCAAGAGCATCGTTAATTTGATCCGCAGTAAGGACGCCTTTTTCCTGGCCCGTCGCAATCAGTTGTTTTACTTCTGGGATTTCAAGCTCGTTTATGCGGGTATTCACCCTTTAATTTCCTCCAATCAAACTACGGGCCCTTTTTGGCGCAGGTCCCGTCTTTTAGCTTCAAGAGCCATCAATTCCTCAAATGCACCGTGTTCTGCTTCGTCTTTTTTAAGCATCGAAAACTGAAGCTCCTGCTTAAGTTTATTAATTTGACGTGTATAGTGAAAATCCTTGAGCGATATTAAAATATCCTCAAAATATTTTGATAAATTTTCCTCTTCGTACCCCAGTTCGATCATGAATAGCTCGGTTGCTTTGGCTCCAAGCCGTCTGTCAATATTAACCAGTACACCTGCGTCAAATGTACCCCCGCCGATGTCCTTTAAAACCGTGAACAATCTGGCGTGAGCTGGGAATACAAAGTAACTCTCGTCTATTTCTTCCGGTATTTTCCCCCTGATTTCGGGGTATTTGAGCGCTAAATGGAGAATGATTCTCTCGGTTTTTTCTTGCGGGTCAAGTAACGTTTCTTTCGCCTCACTACGCACTGCCGCACCCCTTTTGAACATGGCATTGAATTTTACCGTGAGTGCTTCTTCATCAAGCCCGAGCCGTTGCGCGATTTTGCTGAGGTATGCTTTTTGTGAAGCCGGGTGTTCGAGTGTTGCGATGAGTTTAAATCCAGCTACTGCGGCCTGCTCTTTTTGCCGTATCTCACTGATATTATATTTATCGACCTCTCTCGTCAAGTAGAAGTCGAAAAACGGCTCCGCATCATCGACCAGCTTGCGAAACGAATCCGCGCTATGTGAGCCGATATAATCGGCCGGGTCTTGCTTATGCGGGAGTATGACGACCCTCACGTCGATTCCTGAAGCGCTGCCCTCTTCCAAATCCCGTAACGCCTCCATTTTCGGAAGTCTAAATTCTGATAGATACGAGCCGACACTCTCCGCGGCCTTTATCCCCGCCGTATCTGCGTCAAAAACCAGGATGACGCGTTCTGCAAATCTTTTTAAGAGTTTCATATGCTCGGCGGTGAATGCCGTCCCCAAGGTTGCAACTACGTTGCTTATACCGGCCTGTGCCAGGGCAATTACATCTGTATAACCCTCGACGACTAAAACAGTGCCAAGTCTAACAATCTCATTTTTTGCAACATGCAGACCGTAGAGCGTTGAGCTTTTGTGGTAGACCGGCGTCTCTGGAGAGTTTAAGTATTTGGGCTCCCCTGAATCAATAATCCTGCCTCCAAAAGCGATTACGCGTCCTCTGATATCGGTGATGGGAAAAATCAGCCGCGCACGAAACCTGTCATAATATCCTTTTGAGCCTTTTATGACAAGGCCGGCTTCAACGAGTTCTGCTTGCGAAAATCCTTTCTTCGCAAGGTAATTTCCAACAGAACTCCAGGCCTGCGGGGCCAATCCGAGCCCGTACCTCTTTACAACATCGTCATTGAGACCCCGCTTCTTTAAGTAAAGACGACCCCGAGAGCCCTCGTTGGTTTTAAGTAAAATATACTGGTAAAACATCGAAGCGAACCGGTTGGCCTCGAGAATACGGCTTTTCTTCAACGACTCCGGCGCACTCTTCGTATCGTAGTGCAACTCATATCCAACGCGGTCTGCAAGAAGCCCGACGGCCTCGGGAAATTCAAGATGTTCGACCTTCATCACAAAAGAAAAGACGTTGCCGCCCTCACCGCATCCAAAGCAATGGAACAGCTGCGCCGCCGGGTCGACCTTAAACGAAGCGGTCTTTTCCTGGTGAAACGGGCACAGCCCCCAGAAAAGCCTTCCCTTTTTCTTAAGCGCCACGTAATCCGAGACCACATCAACAATGTTACTGCGCTCCCGCACCGCGTTTACATCTTCATCTTTAATCCTGCCTTTATGGTCGCTCAAAGATTCACGCTCCGCTTATTGAGACTCGAACCATTGCTCGATGTCATTCTGAACGTTAGTGAAAAATCTAGATCGCACTCACGTACCTCTTTCACTGGGCTCTTCTAAGCTTAGACCCTCCTGCATAAGAAGAAGGTTTGTGTGCCCTAGATTCTTCAGTCGCTATTCGCTCCTTCAGAATGACAGCAAAGTGAACCCTAATCCTAAGCATTTATCCCTGGACCCTTCTTTAGACCATCCAAGCCTTTGGGACAAAATATTCCTCGAAGGTCTTTATCGCGTAGCGATCGGTCATACCGGCGATATAATCGCAGACTTTTATCGGAAGCTCGTTCGCCTGGGATGTTTGGAACTCGGCGGGCAATAAGTCCGGGCTCTCCAGATACAGGAAGAACAGGCTTGAAATTACGTTCTTGGCTTTATCGTTTTCGGACTTTGCGGCCGAGCCCAGATACACCCGGTCAAACATAAAACGGCGTAGCTCGTGCATGGCTTCCATGCGTTCGGGGCTCATCGAGATAATGCCTTTGTCCTTGCTGTATTCAACCAGATCGCTCACCATATTGTTAATGCGAAGCCCCTGGTGCTTGCCGAAAAGATCGATGATACGCCCGGGAATCTCCTGTATATCCAGAATACCCGCGCGGACCGCATCGTCGATGTCGTGGTTTATATAGGCGATCCGGTCGGCGATCTTTACGATCTTGCCTTCGAACGTTTCCGGGTCGGTATCGCCGGTGTGGTTGAGAATGCCGTCTCGGACCTCCCATGTAAGATTGAGACCCTTGCCGTTATACTCAATCACATCGATGACGCGAAGGCTCTGCTCGTTATGCTCGAAGTGGTCGGGCACCTCCCGGTAGCCCCTGGCTTTAAGTATTTTAAATATCTCGCCGATAGCCGATTCGCCGATATGGCCGAACGGCGTGTGCCCCAAATCGTGCCCCAGCGCAATTGCCTCGGCCAGGTCCTCGTTCAACCGCAGTGCCCGTGCGATGGTACGTGAGATTTGGCTCACCTCAAGCGTGTGCGTAAGCCTGGTGCGATAGTGATCGCCCTCAGGGGCAAGAAAAACCTGCGTTTTGTTTATCAAACGACGAAACGCTTTTGAATGAATGATCCTGTCGCGGTCACGCTGGTAGCATGTCCTTAAAGGGCATGGCTTAATCGGCGCCTGTCGCCCTTTTGTATTGACGCTAAACTGGGCGTTTTTAGCCAATGATTCTATTTCTCGTTGTTCGGTCACTTCTCGTGGTGACAAAACGTGCTGCTTCATTTAATTCACCATCTAACTAGGTTTTATATTCATAAGGTTTACTTAGTGCTTTCTTCGACCAGGCGTACGCCGATAACACGCGCGCTCTTTATCGCATCGGCATCATCCCGCGCCGGTTTTTGCGCGCAGACCCCATGATGACCGAGAGTCGCCGAGATCGAGGAATCCGATACGACGGCCATTCCATGGACCATCATAATATCATGAAGCGCCCGCACCGTTGTCTCCTGCCCGCCAAAGCGCGAAGCGCCAACGGAAACAGCGGCCCCGATTTTTCCGGCAAGTCCTTTTCTGCCGCGCACCGCCCTGCTCTTATCAAAAATCGCCTTGAGCTGGGCCGATACCGTGCCAAAGTAAACGGGGCTTCCAAGAACAAGCGCATCCGCTTTCGTCATCATCTCAAAGGCCTTCTCAAGCGCGGTATCCTCGTAACAGCTCTCATTACAAGGAGAGCTGCAGACATCGCAATACGGCTTTTCCTGACCCTCGAGCATCTCCATCGAGTGCAACAACTTCGTTTTCGCCCCGGCCTCAGCCGCCGCCTGCAATACCTGTTCAAGCAAGAACGCGGTATTTCCATCCATATTCGGACTGCCGTTAATCGCAACTACAAATACTTCCTTCACACGATCACCTCTATAAATTTTAGGAGCCAGGAGTCAGGATCCAGAATAATATTCGGCCTGAGTTCCTTCCTCTCAGCAAATAGACTAATCCAAGTACTATCCCGAGTAAATAACCAAATACTAATCAAAAAAGCTTTATATTACCTCGCGCATTTATGATACGTGCTGTTACTACTTCGCCGTGTTCCATAATTTTCCTGCAAGCTAGGAAAATTATTATCGATCTAGGCCCGCATCCATTCACCCATTCACCAACCCTATCCACCTATTTACCTTTCTTCCCTGGCCCTGGCCCTGGCCCCTGCAATGGCTTCTATGCTGCTCTTACCTGTGCTATTGTGATAGAGACCATTTAGCTACGTTTAAGTATGTTTAAGTTTGGAGAGAAATGGCACTTAACTTTGATTTTCATGCGCATGTTTTTACCGAGGATGTCGCCGAGAAGCTGATCGGCAAGATGGAGGAGATTTACGGTGTTAAACGCCGCTATAACGCTGTGGTTGAGGATGTTTTGAAATCTGCGGCTCACGGCGGTATCGATCGGGTTGTTCTCCTCTCGATTGCCAACCGCCCGGAGCATGTGCGCTTTAATGGCTGGTATGCGGAGCTTGGTAAAACATACGAGACCCTGATCCCTTTCGGCTCGATCCATATTGAAAACGACCCATCGGAGCTCGATCGCTTTCCTGAACTAGGACTTAAGGGATTTAAAATCCAGCCAAACGCCCAGCGGTTTTACCCGGATGATAGGCGCATGTTTCCCATATACAAGCGTGCCGCCGAGCTTGGATTAATTGTCGTCTTTCATGCCGGTGATGAGGAAGGCGGCGTCAAAGGCGAGTTCAGCCAGCCAAAGCAGTACCTGGATGTTATTAAATCCTTCCCTGACCTCACGATCGTACTCGCCCATTTCGGCGGCTATCGGACATGGGATGCTGTCGAGCAGCTCTTCGGGTTTGAGAACGTCTATTTCGATACCGCATACCTTCCCACAAGGATAGACGATGAGCTTTTCGTCACATTAGCTGAAAAAATTGGGTACGACCGCATTGTCTTCGGAACGGATTTCCCATTTAGGGACCACAAAACCGAACGCGAATACGTAGAGCGCCTTTTCGGCAAGAACGCGGCACATAAGTTCTTAACCGAGAACCCCGCAAAGCTGCTTGAGCTTTAGAAGTGTTTTAGCTTTCGGAGCGGGACGAAAACTTCTTTCCTGAACTTGTTGTAAACCGTAGGGGCGGAGACTAGCTCCGCCCCTACGGTTTATTTTGGTTTATTTCAATATGTCGCTATTTATTTCTATCACCGGCATCTTAGGCCGTCGAGCCATCTGCGCCAAGAACCGCCTGAGCTGCGGCCAACCTTGCAAGCGGCACGCGATACGGCGAACAGCTTACGTAGGTGAGGCCTATTTCGTGGAACTTTTTAACCGAGTCGGGATCGCCGCCGTGCTCGCCGCAAACGCCCAGCTTTAAATCCGGATTGGTTTTGCGGCCGTTTTCGCAGCCCATTGCGACGAGTTTGGCAACGCCCTCGTCGATGGTCTCAAACGGGTTGCGCGGCAATATCTTGCGCTCCAGGTACCTGGGTAAGAACTTAGCCTCGATGTCGTCGCGGCTAAAGCCGAATGCCATCTGGGTGAGATCGTTTGTTCCAAAGGAGAAGAAGTCCGCAACTGTGGCGATCTCATCCGCGGTAATTGCGGCCCTCGGGATCTCGATCATGGTTCCGATTTTGTAATCGACATCAACGCCGGTAGCTGCGATAACCTCGGCGACAACCGATTCGCTCTCCGCACGGAGTGTATTTAGTTCATTAACGATGGCCACGAGTGGAATCATTATCTCGACCTTCGGATTGCCGCCCTCTTTCTTAAACTGGCAGGCAGCCTGCATGATGGCGCGCACCTGCATCTTGTAAAGCTCTGGGTGCATAATGCCGAGGCGGCAACCGCGCAAGCCCAGCATCGGGTTCATCTCGGCCATCTTCTCGACGCTATCTAAAAGCTCTTGCTTTGGCGCGATTTCAGCCGCAGGAGCACCGCTCATTTCCATTCTCGTGATCTCGACCTTTAAATCGGTCGGATTTGGGAGAAACTCGTGAAGCGGCGGGTCGAGCAGCCTGATGGTCACCGGCAGGCCATCCATAGCCTTGAAGATACCGAGGAAGTCATCCCTCTGAACCCTGAGCAGTTTCTGAAGCGCATCATCCTCTTCTTCTTTGCTTTTTGCCAGGATCATCTGCTGGACGATCGGCAGGCGGTCACCGAGGAACATGTGCTCGGTACGGCAAAGCCCGATACCCTCGGCCCCGAACCGGCGGGCTTTTTCCGCATCCTCCGGAGTATCGGCGTTGGTGCGAACACCGAGTCTTCTGATCTGATCCGCCCATCCTAGGATGAGATCGAACTCTTTTGTCGGCGTCGGCGGCACAAGCGCCACTTCACCGATAACAACACGGCCCGTGGTGCCGTCGATTGATATAATTTCACCCTCTCTTACCTGGGTGCCGTCAACTGAGAACACTTTATTCTTCGCATCGACCAACATGGCATCGGCGCCGCAAACACAGGGCTTGCCCATACCGCGGGCGACAACCGCCGCGTGGCTGGTTTTGCCGCCATGGCTGGTTAAAATCCCCTGTGCCGCAACCATACCGTGCAGGTCATCAGGGGTGGTTTCCCAGCGGGTGAGGATTACTTTCTCGCCTTTCTCGGCCATCTCCTCAGCGGTTTCGGCATCGAAAACGACTTTGCCGACCGCAGCGCCCGGTGAGGCGTTAAGGCCTTTCGTAAGAACCGCGACCTTCGCCTTGGGATCAAACTGCGGATGCAGGAGCTGGTCGAGCTGCTCTGGATCGATCCGCTGAACGGCTTCGTTTTTCGTTATCAAACCTTCCGTAACCATATCGGCTGCGATCTTTAAAGCCGCGGCAGCGGTTCTTTTGCCGATCCTGGTCTGGAGCATCCAGAGTTTGCCCTGCTCAATGGTGAACTCGGTATCGCACATGTCTTTATAGTGCTTCTCGAGCGTAATCAGAATACCGAAGAGCTGCTCTGCAAGCTCCGGCATTTCGTTTTTCATGTTCGTAAGCGACTGGGTAACCCTGATACCGGCCACGACATCTTCGCCCTGGGCGTTAACTAAGTAATCGCCATATTGGATGTTCTCGCCGGTCGCGGCATCGCGGCTGAACGCAACGCCGGTCGCCGAGGTATTGCCCTTGTTGCCGAAGACCATGGTCTGCACGCTAACGGCAGTCCCAAGGTCATCCGGAATCTTGTAGAGCTTCCTGTAGTCGACCGCCCTTTTATTGCCCCAGCTTTTAAAAACAGCTTCGATTGATAGACGCAGCTGCTGCTTCGGGTCTGTCGGAAAATCCATTCCCGCATGCGCTTTGACAATTCCCTTAAACGTCTCGACAAGCTCTTTCAGGTCATCGGCTGAAAGGTCGGTGTCATATTTCACGCCCACCTTCGCTTTAAGCTCGTTGATGGCTTCCTCAAAAAGCTCACCCTCGATCCTCAAGACGACCTTCCCAAACATCTGAACGAAACGGCGATACGAGTCATATGCAAAACGCTCGTTACCGGTTTGTTTCATAAGGCCCCGGACCGCGTCATCGTTCATACCTAAGTTGAGAACCGTGTCCATCATACCGGGCATCGAGAACGGGGCGCCCGAGCGCACGGATACGAGAAGCGGGTCATCCGGGTCACCGAGCTTCTTTCCCATCGTCTCTTGTAAGGTGTTGAGATGTTCGTTTACTTCATCAAGGAGACCGTCCGGGAAATGTCCCGTCTGGTAATACTCGTTGCAGGCTCCGGTTGTAATCGTAAAGCCCGGAGGCACCGGTAGACCGATACGCGTCATCTCGGCGAGGTTGGCACCTTTGCCGCCGAGGACGTACTTCATGTCGGCCGATCCCTCATTGAACTCGTAGACGTATTTTGTCTTGCCTGGCATTTCATTCCTCCCACTGTAATTTGTCTGTCTAAATCTGTCTAAGTCTGTCTAAGTCTGTCTAAGTCTGTCTAAG
>Ga0210026_1001850_pt1 | contig 19485 bp, 25 predicted proteins | sample CryGeymeta201509_FD_183977 | JGI IMG/M metagenome (GOLD analysis project Ga0210026, IMG submission 183977) | Groundwater microbial communities from Crystal Geyser aquifers in Utah, USA - Crystal Geyser metaG 2015-09 (SPAdes) (version 2) | ecosystem: Environmental > Aquatic > Deep subsurface >... | reverse complement strand
AAATTCTTAAAACTTTTCAACATTCCGTTGAGCGTTGGAAAGAAATGGCTCTTTTGGTTTTTTGAGCGTTGGCTCGTGTGTCGGAAAAAACCAAATGTGCCATTTGTGCGGTGGGTTTTCTACACTGAGCGCTAACGTTTTGCAACTAAGTTTAGTTGCTGATTTTGAAATACTAAACTATCAAATTACACTGAACTATGACCGAAGAACAGAACTTGAATAACGCAGAAAACCAGCAATTAAATATAGGTGGTGTTATGCACCGTTTATTTACTGAAGATGATTTGGATAGTTGCTGGGCGTATTATAAGCAATATTTAGTTGATATACTGAATGGGCAATATAAAGTTGAAGATGCACAATCAGACCTTGCAGGATTAATAGGTACGCAATGGGATTCTCGAAATGGTGCCCAACTTGTTTATACATACACCAAAAGTTTACCAATACTCCAAATATGGAGAGATAGGTATACTTTTTATGATTCAATTTAATTTAAGTAAATCATTATTTGCTTCAAAATTCGTGATTAAGAATCTTTATCTAATCATGAATTCACGAATGAACCATTAATACTATTGTTTCTTCTAAGTTTTAAGTTCTACTGCAATTAGCATCATAAAATAGACTTTAATTAAAATAGTTTAATTTGCCTGAGTTCTTTATAATGACTAAGGTAACTAATAAAATATCAAAGGCTTAACACATAAATAGGCGTAAGATTCAGTAGATGATAAATTACAATAAAAACTATTTAATTGGCTTTAGTTTGATTAATTAAACCATTCAAAAAATTTACTCCAAGCCAATCAAATCAATCAACAATTCAAAGTCTTCTTCTTGTTTATTGGCAATCAAAAAACTCACTTGTTCAATACTAGTAAAGTTAAAATTCGGAATGTTCAATTTACGACCACGAAACTGTGGATAAAACTCACTGATTTCCAACTTGATAATTTCCCATTCGCCAGAACTTGTAAATGGATGGACATAAGACTCAGACTGCGAAATATCCCCCTTCAAACGAAATTCATAACGCTTCCCATCTCCTTTTACTCGCAAAACGATAACTTTACTTTCTTCAACTCGAATTATTTTTCTACTCAATTGAACCGAGGCAAATCCTCCACTATTCGCCAATGAAACATGACCTGAAAATTGTCCATGTCCGGCATCAGTAAGCTTCAAAGAACTTCGGGATAAACCACCCATCACACCATCGTTAACAATGCGCCATTCTTTACTATTCGTTTGAGCGGAGAATGTATAAATTTCTATCATGTTTGATTTTATAAATGAATTGAATATTAGTACTAGTATAAGGAAATTCATCATGATCTAACTCAAATTCGGACTTTGACATTTTGTAAAGTGAATTATTTTGTTAATGGTTTTATGTAGCATAATTAATGAAAACAAGAGCTTATTCACATCATAATGAGCTTAGTTCGTAGATGTTATTTGGTCATGCTGGGCTCTGACCCAGCATCTCAGCCTTAGAACTAAACTATACAAAAGAACTGCTTATGGCGTAAATAGATAGTAGACAGAGATAGCACTTCGTGGTTCTTCGAATCGTGTCAGGGCACGGGATGACTGTTTCTTTGCGAAAACCACTGCCTTTTTTATAGAAACGAAGTCCGAATTTGAGCTCTAATCTAACACTTACGTTTATTTCATCATATTTTAAGCCAATTAAATACAAATACACATACGATTGCGGAGGAAACACAGTAAAATCTTCTTTTAGGTTTAATGGCTTAGTATATCTTTTTGTGCTCTTTATTTTGATGGCATTAGCAATCTCTTTTGATACAAAATACTCAAAGAAAATATCTTCTGATATTCCATAAATCCATTAGTTCGTTTTCTTCTTTATTCATACCTAAAAAGTTTCTTTCAATTTTCTAAACATTTCCATTGTTGTGCAAAACCTAAGGCCTAAAGCATTACATGGTTCTGGGATTTTTATTTTGCTTTTTCGGTTTGGATCACTAGTTTCATAAGTAACAATAATTCTATTCATTTTGTCAGCCAAGCCATAAGCTACTAAAAAAGCATCTGCTTCGTCTGCATCTAGAAATTCATTTAAAGCGTTTGTCAAATAGTGATCTTTTTTTGAAATTGCCCAGCTAGCCACTTTCCCATATTCAGTCATTACACTTGTAGTGTCTTTAAAAAAATCATCTGGCAAATTGTTTTTAAACCACGCTTCAAGTTCATCATTTTTATCATAAAGTTCATTCTTAATTTTGTCAATACTGATAATTTTGCCTTTATCAGCCAGCTGCTTCACCTTATTCCAAAAACTGAATGCAATATCTAAAGGATAACTAACTCGGTGAGCTTGGATAAAAAAATTACTATCTAATACAAATACTTCCATCTAAAAGTTTTTTGAAAAGAAGTTTTGATAGGTATCACCTTTCAAACTGGTAAGTTTATAGGCATCACGATACAATAAACTTCCAGACTTTACTGCCCTATTTATATGAGTGGCAAACGTTAAACTCAAACGTTTTTTTGTTGTAGCGTAAAAATCACCGCCAGAGCTTTGATTTTCTTTTTTTATAAACTCTCTATTCGAATAGTCTTCATAAAAGGCAAAAAACTCACTTCTCGTTAATTTACCTGTATCTAATGCTCTACGGGCAATCACTATTTCACTTACTTTAAAAAAGCTAGAAGCATATTTGATACTTGGTTTTTGATTCCAAACTTCTATAAAACTAGTTTCAGGGACTAAAAATTCTGCGGCTACTTTATCACAAAGTTTTTCAATCGGGTCATCTACAGGCTGAAGTTTTCTAAAGTCGAACCCAGCACTTTTCCCTGTCCAGATATGGGCTAATTCGTGAACAATGGTGAATAGTTGAGCGGACTTCCAATCGGCATTATTAATGAACATGAACGGAGCTATTCCATCAACTAAAACAAAACCTCTACACTCTTCTACCGGTATTTTTCTGTGTCCATTATTTTCCACGACTCCATTAAAAAAGGTAATTATCCCTTTATCTTCAATGTTTTGGACTAAATGATCTTGAGCTTCTTGCCATGTTCTGAATTCACTTGCCCAGTTTTCATTCAAATTTAGCGTCTTGCGGATGTCAGATACAATGGCTTTTACATCGTAACTATTTTCGAACTTGCCAACAAATTCTAGCGGCTCAAAATCATTCTCTTGTAAATAGGTTCTTAGCCAGTCTTGCCTTTGCTGAAGCAATAAAATAGTGTCGTACACATTTATACTTACTATATCTTTTTTACTGCTATTGCTTCTAAAAAATGGAAATGGCAACTTTTCTTTAGGCGGTTCGGGCAAAAATAAATACCCAAAAGGCAAATGTACTTTTTTAGAAAATTCCTCCAATTGCTTAACGGTTGGATTCTTTTCTCCTTCTAACCATAATTGAACTTTGGGGAATTTTTCACAAAATGTTTGCAATTCATAGCCAGCCCGAGCGATTGCCCAAGAAAGCATATTGGCATTAACAATTACTTCATTTCTCATTGCATAAAGATAATTATTTTGATGAATTTAACGCTTTTCTAAATTAGTTCAATCTTATAAATACACATACGATTGAGGTGGAAACACATTAAAATCTTCTTTTAGGTTTAATGGCTTAGTATATCTTTTTGTGCTCTTTATTTTTATAGCATGAGCAATTTCTTTAGTTGCAAAATACTCAAAGAAAAAGTCTTCTGATATTCCAGAATCCATTTTTGTCATTTCCCAAATGGCACTTGGAGCCGATGAAAGGATATCATCAATTTCGAATTCTCCGATTACTTGTTTAACTGGTGATGAGGCGTAAACGACAACCGTTTTTATATTGGGGTTCTTGAAAATGACTTTCCTAAACTCGAATTTCTTTATGCCTTCGAATATTTTAAATGCAAATTCTGGCTTAATCGACAATAAAACTTTCATCACTTTTGGTTGCTTTTAAGATAACATTTAACTGTTTTTTTGATATAGGTTTAAAACCTCTTGGAGCATCATTTACTCCTGCAAGAACCTTCAAATCTATCAATTCTTTCATATTAATACGATGTGGAAAGGAATAAACATAAAGGAATTTTATTACAAAAGGTTTTGTTTTTTGATATTTCCACATAGCTCTTAATTGATCTTCAGGAAAGACACTACTTTTTCTACAATATGAAATGAAATCGTCTTCATCTGTAAAATCACGTCTAATCTCTTGAACAACTCCTAATGTTGACACTACACTTTTATAATAACCACCCGTTCTGTAAAAAACTAAAATGTCACCTTTTGTAGGATGTGGTTCCAATGCGCGAGATACATACACTTTATTTATTCCGTTTCGATGAGGAAAATCTTCAATGAATTCTTCTGGTGATTCTGTATTCAAAATTGAATCGGGTAATAATTCGGTATGATAATCTGGGTAGATTGGAACGATATAAGAATTTTTATTTCTTGAGATATATGGTTAATGTTGTTTTAAATTATATTCATCTGTTTTTTTACTAAAATCTCTAACATATACCAATTCTTCGTTTTTCTTTCCCCAATGTACAAAACCCCATATTTCGAGTAAGTCAATCAATCTCTTTTGTTCGTCTCTTTTATCATAAATAGTAACATAAATTTCATCAACTTGATTTTTTAGTGCATTATCAAAAATGACTTTCATAAAACGCTCACCTAATCTAAAGCCGTTATTAATAACTTTAAAAGTTCCTACTTTTAACCTTTTTTTAGGCGAAAATGAGGGTGTAATATCATAATAATTCTCATCATTTTTTTCAATTTTTAAGTACAAAAAGGATAAAAGTAATCTGTTGTTTGAGTTAACAGTTATATATGCTTCCTCATCGTATTTTTTAATAAACCACTTGTCGAAACCTTTATAATCTTCTTTAAGTGATTCAAAAAAATTATCTTCGAGATTTATTCTTCCAAATTTTAACTTCTGAACATTTAGAACCTTGTAATTCACTAAATTTGGATGTTCTGCAAATGTCTTCTCTAGGAAAGAATCAATTGTAAATACACTATCAGCAATTCCTAGTTCAAAAGCTTTTTTGTGTATTTTTTTATCTTCTGTTATTAATATGTCAACTCTCCCAATGAATACTTCATTTATTAGTTGAGTATCTATATTGTCATTAGTATTTCGATCAATTTTATCTGATACTTCTTTAACTTCTTTCTGTAGCGGTGAAGGAATATCTATGAGTTCATAGCTTTCTAATTTAATTTGAAATGTTTCAACAGTTTCCTGATTTTTATATTTTTCTATTTCTGTGATAGATAATGAATGAACACACTTAGTGTATTTCACTCTATCCAACCATCGATATAAAATTCCCACATCCTGATTTATTATTCTTGATGCTTCTCTATGAATGATGATATTGGTGTCTAATAATGCTTTCATAGATATTAATATTGTTTAATTTCTAATTTATTAAATTATAAATTTTCGTAGTTAAATCATATAATTTCAATAAAAAACATAGTTATTATATTAAAGATGTGGAATACAATAACTTAAAACATTTATCTTGGTTCTAGAGCTTCTCGGAGTATTTGTTGTAAAAGTTGCATATTTTGAGTTTGATTATCATTAATGTTTGACTCAATAATATCACAGTAATGTAATAACTCATTCAGCTTTGTGACAATTCGCAATTGTTCTAAGATTGGAGGAACTGGGACTAAAAAATTATTTAATAAATTGAGGTTAAGCCCTTTGTACGCAATTCCTCTCAAGTTCTTATTAACTTCATCAGTAAAAAATGGAGATGAAAGAACATTAAAAACATAATCATTTAATTTCTTTTCTTGTAGAACAATTAAAGATATCTCTCGAGCAATATTAAAACCTATAAATTCTTTTGTCACTAAAGCGCATCCACCTAGTGTTCCTCGTACGTTCAATACAATCTCATTTCCTTGTAGAATAGTTCTAGAATATTGATTTGATATTGATTCTTTAACTCTTCGAACTCCTGTCAGATCAATTTTACGATATCGAACATCACTACATCTCAAAGCAGGTATACCATCAGATTGGGGTTCATCTCCCATTTTCACTATTCCATAGGTCAACGGGCTTTCGGCATCAGTAATCTCACCCAATCTACACCAAACCCAGTTCTTTGGAATTTCAAAAGGGATTTCTTTTGTGGTAATTGGTGGGATTGGTTTTTGTTTTTTTAGTTTGCCTTCTTTTATGAGTTTTTCTTTTTCGGCTTTAATTTTTTTGAGGAGTTCGCTTGCGGGTTCGTCATTTGGGTCTTGTGGAACCAATTTCCCCTGCATAGCCTCTCTCAAAAACGCCTGCCGCAACTGTTTCACCAAATCCAACTGTTTACTTAATTCTTCATTATTCTCATTTGAAGTATTAAAAAAAAGTTCCGTTTTTTTAATTTTGCCACTTAACTCATTCTTTTTCTCTTTTTCAAAAAATGATTTCAAAATGGCATCTTGGTTTTCGTAACTGACTTTTGGTATTACAAGAGTTTTAAGTTTTTCTGCATTGACATTTGGCATTGCAGAACCAGACTTCATTTCAATAATTTGGGACCAAAATGTATATGAGTTTAAAAATCGACTTATAAATTCTTGATTTACTTTTTTCTTTAATCTCAGACGAATTAAGTAAGTCGCAAAAACAGCATTTTTAGGAGCAGTTTGAACAATAAAGCTTTTCCCAGTAGTTCCTCCTGTTCTAGCAATCAAAATATCACCATCATCAAGTAAATATTTTGCCTCTGAATCACAATTACAAAACGGAACTGAACTCCAATCAACCGTTCCATTTTTTATATCTGTAATTCGAACAAATCTATGATTTCCAGTTTCTAATGCTGAAGCTGTATAGCCATACTGAGTACTTTCCAAGTAATAACTAAGTGTTGTTTCTTCAAAATTTTCAAATAGATATGAGAATAATATTGAATTTTTTATTTGATGAAGAATTTCATCTTTAGAGGTCATAAAAGATAGAGGTACAAAAGTTGTCGCTAAGCTCATATCCCCTCCATTTTTTTCATTTCGGAGCTTATAAATGCTTCCTGTGTAACAGAAATGATACTTTTTTTCACATGCATTAATTTTTTCAGAACTGCCGATAAAATTGATTTGATCCATTTGTGAAATTCCTTCAATATTCTCGACACTGTATAGAATATTGAAGGATAGCTTAGGTAAAACTCTCTGAATCGGTAAAGTTGTGCTTTGGAAATACCCTTAATATGTGTTAGGCGCTTAGTAAGTAATAGAATTGTGTTGGCTCCATATTAGGCTCGGTCTGTTCCATTTTGTTCATATTCTACAATATAGTAGCTAATAACGATATTTCTAATGGTTAACGCATTATTAACTTATTGAACAGCATGACTTTGCAGCTCTAAATGAACCGTTTCTATCTGCGTGACTAATTCATCAAATCTCATCTCACAGCCTCTTTCAACTTTTTCAACAATTCGTTGCTACGCATAAAACTCTTTTCCAACATCCCAATCAATTCTGCGCTACTGTGAATACTTTCTTCTTCTTGCTTGGTTGGATTTTTTATATCCAAATCGTAGTTGCGATTAATAATGGTTTGAATGGGCACTTTCCATGAAATTTCACTTTCTTCGCGTTTATTCCACCATTCTTTTATGGGTTCAAATTCATGAATTCCTAGCGGTCTTGTTTTACTGTATGCTTTTTGTCCTTCTGGCAATCGGTGTTCGTAATACCATACTTCTTTGGTTGCTTCGCCTTTGGTGAAAAACAGCAAGTTTGTTGCAACAGTTGCATAGGGTTGGAAAACAGAATTCGGAAGGCGAATAATCGTGTGCAAATTGCATTCTTCTAGCAGCTTTTGGCGCACTCGTTCTTTAATTCCACCGCCAGTTAAGGAGCCATCAGGTAAGACAATTCCTGCTCTTCCGTCTTTTTTCAATAAATGAATCATTAAGACTAAAAAGAGGTCGGCACTTTCTTTTGTCCTAAAATTTTAGGGAAAATTGTTTTCATTGTTATTGGCTACAATTCCACCAAAAGGCGGATTCGCCAAAATGGCATTCACACGGTGTTTTTCGGTGTAATTACTCAAAGGCTGATCCAAACTATCACGGAAAGTAATATTGGGAACTTCCATGTCGTGCAAAATCAAATTGGTAGTCGCCAATAAATACGGAAGTGGTTTGTATTCCCAACCGATACAATTTTTGGCAATGCTTTCGCGCTCTTCTACACTATTGGCTTGGTTTTTCAGATGCTCAATAGCGGCGGTTAAATAACCTCCCGTTCCACAACTTGGATCTAAAATCTTTTCGCCCAATTGTGGGTTTATCATTTCACAAATAAACTCGGTAATCGCTCTAGGCGTATAAAATTCACCACTTTTACCTGCACTTTGTAATTCTTTTAGAATGGTTTCATAGAGTTCCCCAAAAGCGTGACGATCTTTGGCAATATTAAAATCAATTTCATTGAGCTTGTTCAATACTTTTCGAATATTGATACCACTTTTCATGTAATTGTTATTGCCTTCAAACACTTCTCGAACTATTAAGGTGCGTTTGTTAGCCACATCATCGCTCATTCCTACTCTAAGATTCCGAAGTGTTGGAAATAAAGTTTGATCCACAAATTGTTGGAGTTCATCGCCTGTAATACCTTCATCATTTCCAGCCTAGGATTCCCAATGTAATTCATCTGTATTCATCATTTAAGACTTCGAGTTCTTTGTCTTTATCGGAGAATATTTTCAAAAACAGCATCCATCCTAATTGTTCAATTCGTTGGGCATCACCGTTTAGACCAGTGTCTTGCCACATTATTTTGCGAATACTATCTATAATTCCTTTGAGGTTTGCCATGTTTAATGGTTAATGGTTAATGGTTAATGGTTAATGGCGGGGTTTTTGGTTATTTTTTTTGGCGGTTTTTATGATTGCTGTGATTAATTTTATTAATTCGGTTGCATCATCATGTAAGCTTTTAAACTGTTGTTCTGAGATGTATTCTGTTTCTTTGAGCAATTCTAACCAATAGATACTCTCGTTACATTCTTTTTGAGCTATTGCCATTTTGTGAATAAAATCTGCTTTTGATTCGGCATGTTCGGCTTCTCTATATAATGCGCCTACGGCCGTTCCCGATCGCAGTAATTGTTTGCTTAGCACAAACTCTTTCTTTTCAATCAAGAATTGATTCAGTTTTATCATTCGTACTGCAAATGCAAAACTATTCGATTTTATTAAATTCTCCTGCATCTGTATTTATTTCTTCAGTGATTTGATGTTTTTTTCGAGGTCTTCCAACTCATTGGCTCATCAAAATAGTCAGGGCGACCATCAGGATTTTTCAGGCGATCATCATCCATCACAAAACCCTTAATCATATACTCTCTTAGGTTTTGATTTGCCCAAATACGAAATTGAGTTCCTCGTTTGCTACGTACCCGAAAACCAATCGCTAAAATCATGGCTAATGAGTAAAAAGTAACCTTGTATTTTTTCCCATCAGTGGCAGTTGTTAAGTAATCCTTAACAACTGAATTTTTTGTAATTCATTATCTTTCAATATGTTAGATATGTGCATACTGATATTTGGAATAGAGGTGTCAAAAAGTTCTGCAAGTTCTTGTTGATTTATCCAAACATCACCATCACGAGCATAAAGTGTAACTTTTGCATTTCCATCAACTGTGGAATAAATTAATACGTCCGATTGCATTAAGCTCCTGTTCTATAAAGTTCTTGTTCTAATTCTTTAACAGCTTCTATATATCGAGCTTTATTTCCAAATTGCTTAATAATTTCCAAAGGTGAACCGTAATCAGTAAGAGGTTTCACTTTTAAGACATCCATACTTTCTAAATTAATCACGCCTTCATCAGCATATTTATCTAACAACGATTCCAAAACTTTTCGGGCTTGTTCGCCATATTTGGTGAAATAATCACGTTTCTTTACCTTATTGGCTCTTTCTTTTCGAGTAAGAGGAGCTTGTTCAAAGGCCACATGACAAATTAAATCAAATAAATCAACTTCCCGATTAACCGCGTTTCGTAAAGCTTCGACTAAAACTCCTTGCTCTTCCAATTCTTTAATGATGATTTCTTTTTTGTCTGTCGTATTCCAACGATTCAAAAATTCATCCAGTGAAGCTATTGCCCCTTTATTAACTCTTTGGTATGATCTTTTAAACTCGTGGTGATTGGTTTTCCGTTGTTGTCAAAATACAATTCACGACTAATTAAAACGGAAACATCAACACCATTTACATAGATTTTATTTCGGGGATTTTTTATCGTATAAATAGGTGAATCAGGTTCAGCAGAGCGAATTTCTGGTGTAATCTCGATTTCTTCTCCCGTTTCTATATCAATGATTGGCGTGGTATCGGTTTCTTCTTCGTCAATAATTCCACCAAGATCGGTTTCCTCTGTAACAGGTTTTATTCGAATTGGATCGCCATCAAAGTCTTTATCAGCAAATAAATCGGTTACATTTCTGAAATCTAGAATCGTAAAATAGAGTTTATCAAAATCTTCATTAATGCGCGTTCCTCGTCCAACAATCTGCTTAAACTTTGTCATGGACTTAATTTCAGCATCAAGTACAATTACTTTACAGGTTTGAGCATCAACGCCTGTTGTCATTAATTCTGAAGTTGTCGCGATAACAGGATATTTTTCTTCAGGGTTTATGAAATTGTCTAATTCACGTTTCCCTTCATCATTGTCTCCAGTAATCTGCATGATGTATTTATAATTCTCCTGAACTAAATCAGCATTATAATTGGCTAAAGCTGAACGCATTCGCTCTGCATGATCAATATCGGCGCAGAAAACAATGGTTTTTGCAAATCGGTCGTAGCCTTTCAGAAATTCAGTTAGTTTTCTTGCAACGGCTTGAGTTCGTTCTTCAATCACCAAATTTCTATCGAAGTCTTTTCGATTGTAGATTCTGTCTTCCACTTCATAGCCGTCTTTATCTTTTTTGCCAAATTCAGGCCGCCAACCTTCTGCATCTACATTCAAGTTTACACGAACAACTCTGTAAGGCTCTAAAAATCCATCATCAATACCTTGTTTAAGGGAATACGTGTAAAGAGGTTCGCCAAAATATTCACTATTTGAAACCTCTTTCGTTTCTTTCGGAGTAGCGGTTATACCAATATGTATGGCTTTCTTGAAATACGTAAGGATTTCTCGCCAAGCGCTATCTTCTTTTGCACTACCACGATGACATTCATCAATAACAATTAAATCAAAAAACTCAGGCGAAAACTGTTTGTAAGCATTTGCTTCTTCATCAGAACCGGTTAAACCTTGATAAAGAGCCAAGTAAACTTCATAACTCTTATCAATCATTCGATGTTTAACAACGGTCATTTTATCTTTGAAATGCTTAAAATCACCCCGTTTTGTTTGGTCTATTAAAGCATTTCGATCAGCAAGAAATAAGATTCTTTTTTTTGCTCCACCCTTCCAAAGTCGATGAATAATCTGAAAAGCAGTGTACGTTTTTCCAGTTCCCGTTGCCATAACCAACAAGATTCGGTTTTGTCCTTTCGCAATAGCTTCAACAGTTCTATTTATGGCAATTTGTTGGTAATATCTTGGGTTTCTTCCACTTCCATCAAAATAATAATCTTGGGAAACTACCTTTTCAAGTTCATCAGTTTCAATTCCTTTGTATTTCTTGTACTTCTGCCACAATTCTGCAGGTGAAGGAAAATGATCTAGGTCTATTTCAGTTTCTAAAGTACCATCTGAAGCTGAGCGATCATGAAACACAAATCCATCTCCATTACTACTAAACACACAAGGAATATCTAAAATTTGAGCATAATCTAAGGCTTGTTACATCCCTGCTCGAGCGGAATGAGTATTGTCTTTTGCTTCAACAATAGCAATAGGAATATTGGGTTTGTAGTATAAAATGTAATCTGCTCGTTTTCTAGCCCCTCTTGCCGTTAGTTTCCCTCGAACATAAATTTTCCCGTCTGTAAAGGAGACTTCTTCCAAAAGTTGTGTTAATTTGTCCCAACCTGCTTTTTCAATTGCAGGCGTAATAAATTTCGTACAAATATCTCTTTCTGATAGCGTTTTCTTATTCATGCTAATTTAAGTAAAAGACTAAAGAGTGAGTTGAATAATAAGCAAAAGTGGTTTAGGTAAAAAGTATTGTTTTTGATATGTTATTCAACCGAAGAATCTACTACTTTTTTGCTTATTTTGTCTACACATTCTTATGAGGTCGCACTTTTATTAATCTATCAAATAATTCTGTCTTTGTAATGTGCTTTATCGAATTAAATCCCTTCTGTTCTTCCTCAATTCTAATCAGTCCAAAATAATCTAAGAATCTATCAAAAACCCGTAGTGAATAACATCTCGAGGCATCATCCTTTATAGACTCATTCGTTAGTTCTAGCGAATCTAAAAGCATAGGATAGGCTTTGAAATATTTCCCAGCATAAAATGAATCCAACCGTTTGGTCTGCCCATATTTTGAAAGAAGTATTAATGTAAATCCATAACCCATTTGTCCGATTTGATTATCACCATATCCATCATAATATGCCCAATTAAACTTGTTTGTAAACGTTAGAAATAGTTGTCGCAATAATGCTTCTTTATCACCAAGTAGCTTTTTGGATGATTTTGTTAAGCTAAGTTTTCCGTTTCTCTTTTTTGTCAAGCCTGCAAGTTCTATCAGAATTCGTGTAAGACTTACAGTCAATGAATCTGTCTCTTTGTATAATTTAGCAATCCCTTTTTCAATATATTCCTCTTTTAGGAAACCTTGTTTATAAAGGTCTGAAACAATTTTAGTTGGTAAAAACCCTTTTTCGGTAAGTTTAATCTCTCCGTTTTTATCTATTAAGTCGGTTAAATAGTTAATTTGGTTGAGTATCGGAATTCTTATGTAATCTGAGTCACTTAATTTTTGCAATTCAATCGGACTGTCTTCTCCAAAAGTAAAATGCAAAATCTGGGTCATCTCAATCGGAGAATATCCTTCAAATTCAGTAATTGTCCGATTGTTCTGCTTATGCACCTCTTGGTCAAGATGTCTTTGTAAATCTTTTAAATCCATATTTTTTATTGTTTTGTAGCTTGCCCGTTTGTGACACAACGGTTTACGTGTATAAGAAGTAGCAGATTAAAAGCAATTTACTTTCATTTGTACCTACTTTTATTAAAAATATTAACAGTTGATTTACCCCTGAAACCGATATTTCTTTTACACGCAGTTGTGGTGTCGTTTTTTATTCGGGTTAGAGAAGAGTCAGTCCAATTCTACGGTTTAAGCCTTGCTCGAAAATTCGGATTAATGTTGAAAGTTGGATATTTCCTTTTCCATTCTCAAGTTTGGAAATGTAACTTTTTTTTGTTCCCGCTTTGTCTGCTAACTCTTCTTGAGTTAATTTCGCTTCTAGACGTGCAGTTTTTAACATTTCGCTAATAATAAACATTTGCGCACCTTCTTCATAGTTATTTCGGCTTTCTGTTCCGATTTTCCCGTGTTCAAGTTCTATCAGTTCGTCAAATGTATTTATGTTCTTATACTTTTTCATAGTCGTTATTTTTTGCTGTTAAAATAATCTTTCATTAGCTGTTCCACTTTTTCAATTTCATTTTGAGGTGTTTTTTGTGACTTTTTTTGAAATCCGTTGAATAGAACAACTAGTTTTCCTTCGTCAAAACAGCAGAAAATCCGATATATATTTGCTTGATACTCAATTCGGATTTCGTAAAGCCCATTAGTCCCCGTCAAATGTTTTTAAAACTTTTCGGGAACTTGGTCAACTTGCTTAATCAACTCAAATACGTATTGGATTTTACCTTTTACTTTTTGCTCCTGCTTTTGGTAAAATTCAATAAAGTAGTTTTCAAAGAAGATTATCTTTCTAATCATCCCATTAAGTTATCTTATATGATAACATTTTCCAAATTATCGGGCAATTATTTTGCCGATTAAAATGAACCACTGCTTGTTTTTGGTACGTATCCCGAAGGGCATGCAGTATAGGTTTTGTTAGCTACCGTATTTTTTTTCAATTTTTTTTGATTTCATAGAATCAGGAATATCTCGATAAACATCTGAGCCACATTGTAAGTCATTTTGAAAATCTTCTTTGAGAAACGCTTTTACATCCTTCCTAAACTTGTGCTTTACCATGAAATCAGGCGATTTAAGGTACATATCTTTGATTGTCAATCTAGATTCAATGAAAGCGTTTAGCTCTTTTACATTAGTTGAATAAAAAACATTTCCTGAACCATCTTTTAAGAAAGAACTCAACTATAAATTTCCTTCAGGGTCAGTTTTTAAACCAAGAATACAACCCTCGGCATTCAAAATGTCCAATACAGGTTTTAAGTTTCTAAAATCTATCATATTTGGAAACTATATTTCTTATCTAATTTAAAATCAAATGCTCTTTCAAGGGACTTGAATAACAACTCATTGGTTGCTATTAGAATACTTGAATAAATATCCAATCTACACATCTAGTCTCGGTTGGTCATTTCAATAGTTGTCTTAGTTCCATGGAAAATGTTGTTACGCACTAAATAAACAAATCGCAAAAGTTCATTTTTTAATTTTCGTTTCAAAAAAATCTCAGATTCTACTAGCTTTTTGAATTCTTTCTAAAGGATTCTCTTTCAGATTCATTAATGCGATTGTCGTTTGTTATTCCGTAAAGTGCTCTAATAAGCTCCTCTTTACTTCTTGGATTTTCTCTTTTATTGGGCTTTAGTATAGTTTTGACAAATTCATTTGAGTCAGTGTCTTGGAAATAAATAAATATGAAGTTAATCATTTTTTTAAACTTTTGACTTTCGGAAAGGTCTTCCTCTATTGAAAATGCCACTAGCTCTTTCCGTTCAATAGCCTCAGCCCAATCGTAGTTATACAAAGTGTTGAATGCAAAAAAGGAGTAAATGAATTCGGAAGGTTCAAACATTTTCCATGACCCTGGTTGATATTCTAGAATATGATTTAATCTTTTGTCACACTATGTAGTTTGTGTAAATCTTTTATTTCATGTATCATTTTTTCTATAAAGTTGCTAACGTTTGCGGCTATGTGTAGTACTGGATTTTACAACCAAACTTTTCGGTTTAGCACAGACGTTTGATTTATTCATTTACTTTTCGTTTAGGCACCTAAACCCCAATTGCTTATAGCCTTTATTGGCAACTGCCTTTTCTTTCCGTTTTCTATTTGTCAATCGAAACTAAAACTTTTTCAATTCCGAGTTTTTGCCATTCTCCATTTCTAAATTCAGGTCGTGACCTTAAGTTTCCTAAAACGCCCGAACTTTCTTTAAACCTTTGAGCATTCCAAATCTTTTGTTTAGATGTTCCATTTTTGTAAAATGTCGTTATGTAAGCAGTTTTAGTCAATAAAAGTCTTCGTTTAAAATCCGATTCAGAAGATGGTTTTAATTCGATTGGTAAAATACCATTCGAGTAATCAATAATTCTTGGTTCTTTGAACTGACTTTTGGGAAATTCCGTTTGAGTTATTTCCGTATTTTTATTTTTTATCTCAATTTTCAATTCTTTAAGAACAGATTCTATAAGTTCTCCGTCATATTCGTTTAGGAAGTCTTGCTTTATTAATTCCGAAATTTTTTCTTGATAACCGTCCGAAAGTATTTTTTTAGTTAAATTTTTATGTTCTTCTCTACGATTTATTTTTTTAAGTCCGTTTAGTGTAAATGTTTTCAATGATTCTTGGCTGAAGCTTTCTTTCGCAAATAGTTCGACAAATTTTAATCCTTTTTCATCGCCTTTTGTGAACTTAATTGTTTCCAATAAAATTGGGTCATCTTGGTTTGCTAAATCTCCATCATAAAAAATTTGGATTCCTTGTCCAATTAAGATTCCATATTCGAGTCTTAATTGACGCATATATGAAAATAGTTGTTGCTGAAATTTTGAATTTAGAGGAATATTTGGTTGCTTAATCTCAATTACGAAAAGTTTTTTATTGTCGGAAGATTTTATCACAAAATCGGGCGTAATTCTGTTTGCAGCACCAACTTGAAAAGAAGGTCTAATTTCAATATCTCCAGAATATTCTTTCCAGTCCAAAACTCTTAAAGCTTGGACTACGTTTTGCTCAAAATCATTTTCACTAATATCAATCCGAATATTGTCGGATAGTAAAAAGCAGATTTCATTCCATTTTTCGTTCTTCATTTTCTGTTTTCTCGGTTTTTTTAGCTTGTTGCCAACTTGTTTATACAGACACCAAAAGCATACTAATTCTACATCAACAGCGACATTGGTATACCCTTAATACTTCATTCCAATTTAAGTAAATCCAATTTTTTCTCAAAATTATTACTCAAAAAATACTTAAATAAGATTCCAGTTTAAAACAATCACCAAAAAAACAATCACTCCCCACCCAAATCTAAATACACAAACTGAATCCGAGTTCAACTTTTTATCCTTATTTTTGAAATAAACATACACACACATCGGTAAATCTTTTAGCGCTTCACGATCCGGTAATGCTGAAATATCAATTACATACTTAGCTTCTTTACGTTTGGTTTTTGTGTGGATTAATCGTGATAGAAACAGCGAATCAGGTTCTTCTTTTTTGCTTGTTTTTGGACTTAACCAAAAGGCTAGAAAACTTAGAGTATCTTCAGAATCGCCTAGTCCTGCATCCCATGACAGTTCTATTTGTTTTGTTTCATCTGTTTCAAGCAGATTTTTTTGGAAGCGTGCGGGGAAAACGAGACTTCCATGTGCTACAGGCAACATTTCAAAATCGAATTCTAGGGTTTCGGGCTCGTTTCCTCTTAGAGTTGTTTTCACGATTCGCCCGACCGTTTTATGGAAGGGCGATTCCTTCCCTTTTATTTCTTGATACAATTCATCGATGTGTTGCCGTATTTCACCAATCATGTGAAATGCCCATTTGAATCGCATGCGAGTCATTTTCTGTGGCAAGGTTTCTTTACGCTTACGAGTGCGTTTACTAGCCAAAACTGGCGCTGAACGGACTAATTCTTTCCCATTTCGAGTGTAATATTCTACCGGGCCAATTTTTCCCGAAACATTCGACCCATTTCCTACTTTTCCCATAGTATGTTAATTTCTATTGAGGTTTGTGTCTTCTAGCAATCTGCATTAATACTGACCCTACCTTGTCTCTGTTTAAACATGAGTGTTCCCAATATTTCATTCTTAAATTGTTCTTTACTTCTCCATAATTTTATGGATGATATATGGACAAGTAATGGAGAACAAATGAATAAAAGTTATGGATGAGACGAGTTAGACAACTGTCATTCTATTTTATGAGTTATTCCATTCTAGAAAATTTAATCTTTTGACTCAAATTCAGAGTTCGTTTTTGATCTCGGAATTACTAAGGATATGCAATGCCACACCACAGCAAGATGAAAAAATGTTTTCAGATACAATCTAAGCATAAAACGGTCATCTCTGGCTCTAACCCGATTCGAAGAACCTCGAAGTACTATCTCGGCGTAATGTATGATTGTAAACGTAAAAGTACACGTTGCGAATTAGATCTTGTTATGCTTTAAGCAATAGTTAACCAACAATATTTTGGAAACTCAAAAAATTTCAAGTTCGAATTTAAGATTCTTAAACCAAACTCAATTCAGTAAATATTTGTCAATAAAATGATTTCCTCATTCATCATTTATAATTCACTTCTTTTTGTTTATGCCGTATTTGTGTAATTTAGAAAACTCATTTTTCAGGAGAGATGCCAGAGTGGTTGAATGGGTCGGTCTCGAAAACCGTTAACTGAGTAATCGGTTCGAGGGTTCGAATCCCTCTCTCTCCGCAATAAATCCATTTAATTCCATCCATTTTGCCGTATCGTTTTATTTATTTCGATCTAGACGACACCTTGTTAAATCATAGAAAAGCAGAAAAATTAGCCCTCGAACAAATCTGGGTAGAGTTTGATTTACAATCACTTGCTAGCGTTGACCAACTTCAAGAAATTTATCATCATATAAATGTGATTTTATGGGAAATGTACGGTCGTGGTGAAATTGACAGAGATACGCTTCAAAGAACTCGTTTTGAACGTACTCTATACCGTATTAATTCCGATTTGAACTGGAAAAAAGTTGGCGATCAGTACATTGAATTTTATCAAAAATTTTGGGAATGGCAACCTGGCGCTGAAGAAGCTTTTCAGGAAATAATGAATACGTATCCTGTTGGAATTTTAACAAACGGATTTGCGGAAACACAAAGAGTTAAATTGGGTACGTTTGGTCTTAATTCACATAAAATCATCACGTTAATTTCCGAAGATGTTGGTGTAATGAAACCTCAACCCGGAATTTTTGATGCTGCAACAAGAATTTCTGGAGTAAAAACCGATGAAATTTTATATGTCGGTGATTCTTATTCCTCAGATGTTTTAGGCGGAACAGGTTATGGTTGGGATGTAGCCTGGTTTACACAAGAAACAGACGAAAAAAAACGTGAAGTAGCTACTTTTTGCTTCGATGATTTTAAACAGTTATTAGAGTTTATAAAATCTAAAAAGTAAGATTTAATTAGTAATGAATGCGAATCTAGCGCGAGCCTCCGTTCGTGCCCGTTTCAAACGCGAGCCGTTTCTAGCGCAAGCGTCCGCTCGTGCTTCTCTAAATTGTGCACTCACTCCATCCTAAGTTAATCTCTAAGCATAAAACTCCCCCTTTTACCATGATAAGTTATTAATAAAACTGAATGTACATCAAAGAGACACGGAGGCTGAATGCGCACGAGCATTCGGTACTAATAAAACTTTAGACATTGATTTCAATAATGAACCAATTCAAAAAACATAATTTCATTGTCTAAGCAAGCAAAGATATTTACTTGCAAACAATTATTAAATGATTGTACTCCGAAAAGTAGTTTTTAGCAAACTATTTACTCATTTTACTTTATTTGGAAGGGTTTAAACCTAAAGATTTGACTTTTTGGAGTGGACTCTTAAATTAGAATTTACATTCCCCAAACCCCCTTCGTAGTTCAGCTTGTCTCAACGGCAATATTTTCAGGCGCAAGGGGGGGGGGTTAAAGCTGAGCTTTAAATCTGGGACACTCCAAAAAACTCGATTCCCACAAATCTATCAAATCACAAAAAATTACTACGCCGAATCCCAAGCCACAAACAACGTTTTTTCTTCTTTTATTCACTATTCTGTTCAACAAAAATGGACAAACTTCGGTAACTTAAACCGATTTTAAAACCCATAAAAAACCGAGATTATGTCGAATCAGCCTTTCCTTGAACCTGAAGTTACCCCAGAACTCGTTAAAGAACATGGACTTAATGAACATGAGTACGAATTAATAAAAGATTTTTTAGGTAGAACCCCAACTTTCACTGAATTAGGCATTTATTCGGTAATGTGGAGTGAACATTGTTCGTATAAAAACTCCATCAAATTATTAAAAACACTCCCACGCGAAGGTA